>Ga0307981_1002547_pt1 | contig 14596 bp, 12 predicted proteins | sample OrgLakmetagen987_FD_201849 | JGI IMG/M metagenome (GOLD analysis project Ga0307981, IMG submission 201849) | Saline water microbial communities from Organic Lake, Antarctica - #987 | ecosystem: Environmental > Aquatic > Non-marine Saline and Alkaline > Saline | place: Antarctica: Organic Lake... | reverse complement strand
CGCACATTAAAAAGAATACATCTTCCACGCCCATTGATCCCAACGCCCACTCCACGTCCCAGTCCTCTGCAGACTCCTCACCGACGGAAGAAAGGACGCTATCTGCCGTATTCCAGGCACTCTTTGCCTCTTGCACAGGAAACAACTGGAATGATACTGATGCCCCTCCTCCTGTCAATTCCAATAGCAATAGCAAGAGCAAGAGCAATATCAACATCAATACCAATAATACCAACTCTAGAAGTAATAATAACAGGCATCCCACCAAACTTGGAAAAAAGGCAAAGTCTGCTCTTCACAATCTGCAACAAAAAAACTCGGGTAGCAGGGATGAATGCCACTATGCACAATATTACAGCGATGATCATGGAAAAGCGGCTCGAGCTGTTCTCATGACGAGAAAACGGGAAGAACAGGAACGTCTTGGTCAACGACAAAAACTCAATGAGATGCATTCCAAAGCCAGGCAAGAGGCTGGAATGAGGTTTCAGATGAATGGTGGGGATGCAGTGAAGAAAAGTCCGAACAAGGGCAAGAATACGGAGCAGCATCGGGAACATATCAGGATAGGCGGAAATCATCGTTTGTGCGAAGTTGGAAATGGATTGAATCGTTCCTCGGCATCGGAAGATTCAGAAAGTGCTCTTTCGTATAATTACGATGATGGAATATCGGCGATTAGCGCTCATACATTGGATGAAATGGCCAAGGCGGATATGATATTTCAGAAAAAGATTGGGATACCGAAAGAAGAGGGGTTTGATGTCACGCTTGATTCGACAGGGAGTGGGGTTGCTTCGACACCCAGTTTGAATAGTACCGCAGACAGCAGTGATGCTAGTGAAGATGTTGCAAAGATTCAAGATCTATTGGAGGATCATAGTGCGCACAAGTTAGATGTGAAGGCGCATCCGGTGGGGGGTCGGGGGAATAAGTCAATGTATCCTGTGCAGATGGCGAGGGGCTCAAGCGGGGAGAAAACCATGTATCCTGTTCAGATGGCAAGACCTAGGAGTCAACGATCAGGCGGGTCAACAGAGTCATCTACTCAATCGGATCATTCCGAGTGGAAAAATCAAGATGCTAAATATTGGATGCAGGTTGCGGAGGAAGATACCAATAGGGATGGTCCCGTAAGTGAAAGGACGAGTATGCTATTTTATTGTTTTGGAATTGTCTTTTTGTGTGCATCTGTGGACTCACATGTTTATACTTCTCCCATGCCATTATTCATTCATCAATATAGTCAATCACACCGAAAAAGGAACGTCATCCCCATGATACGTCAATTCGCTCTGCAGGCTCGCTGTCCTTTTCGAAGAAAAAGAAAGGTCGCAAGTCTAGAACGCCTAAATTGTTTGGAAGACGAAAGAAATACTTGGTATGCGATGATGAAGAAATTGATATATAGTTGCGCCATCAGTAGTCTTGGATACTGCGTGTTGTGTACCAGTCGCAATTTGTTTCTATTAGTGCGACTATGGATGAAACTGAATGAGGAAAGGATATGTTTTCCTTTCCCACAACAGTAGTAACATCATGCAATTATTCGAGGCAAATGTAAAAATGAAAAGCTTCTTTTTACTTCATAATCTATTGTTGTTTATTTAGTTTTAGCTTTGTGAACATGTGTTGGGAGACAAAGAGCTGGATAATATTACTGTGTGCATGCTACAATGATGAAGTACCACCAAAGTTTGGCAATCATTCTAACAATTAGCTCCACATTATACAACGGTTCTACTCTGACGGGTATTTCTTTCAGACTACAAACTCATTATCAGCTGAGGAATCATAGTCTTTGCTTTCAGGATCTGGATTCAACTCAACAATTCCCAGGTCAACAAGAATATTGAACGCACGTTCACCAAGTTCCATGGCACCATATTTTTCGGCTAATGCCTTTTCTACGTCAGGAGCTTTTGGTTGTTGACGAGCTTCAGCAATCGCAGCTTTCTTATCAGCAGCTGCTTGTACGATTGCTTGAAGTCTTTCTTTTTCTGCAGTTTCCTCTGCAATTTTTGCATCAAGAATTGCTTTTTCCTTTGCCTCTGCAGCGGCTGTAGAGGTTGATCAAATTTGTCAGATGTCAGACATCTTTACTGAATTCTGTTTTTTTCATTGAGAATCTTTAAACTTACCTGCAATTTCTTGAAGTCTGGTCTTCTCAGCTGCTTCGGCAGCAAGGCGCTCCTCTTCAGCTTTTCTGACAACTTCAGCTGCAATGCGCTCCTCCTCGGCTTTCGCAGCAGCTTCGGCAGCAATACGATCCTCCTCAGCCTTTACAACTGCGGCTTCGGCTGCAAGACGCTCCTCCTCGGCCTTCGCAGCTTCGGCAGCAATACGATCCTCTTCTGCTTTCTTTGCAGCAGCCTCGGCAGCAATGATTTCGTCAGCAGCTTTCTTAGCTGCAGCTTCAGCTGCAAGACGCTCCTCTTCTACCTGCTTAGCTGCAGCTTCAACGGCAAGGCGCTCCTTTTCGGCCTTCTTAGCAGCCTCGGCAGCTTCAACTGCAAGGCGCTCCTCTTCGGCCTTCTTAGCAGCGGCCTCGGCAGCTTTCTTTGCTGCAGCTTCAGCTGCCAGACGCTCCTCTTCTGCCTGTTTAGCTGCAGCTTCAACTGCAAGGAGTTCCTCTTCGGCCTTCTGAGCAGCAGCCTCGGCAGCTTTCTTTGATGCAGCATCAGCTGCCAGACGCTCCTCCTCTGCCTGCTTAGCCTCAGCTTCAACAGCAAGGCGTTCCTCTTCGACAATCTTAGCAGCAGCCTCGGCAGCAATACTTTCCTCCTCAGCTTTCTTTGCGGCAGTCTCAACTGCAATGCGTTCTTCTTCTGCCTGCTTAACAGCAGATTCAGCAGCGATGATTTCCTCTGCTTCTTTCTTGGCCAGTGCTTCGGCAACTATACGATCTTCCTCTGCTTTCTTTGTGGCAGCCTCTTCGTCAGCCTTTCCTGCATCTTCCTCTAGCACTGCTGCTAGACCCTTTACTTTCTTCTTTTTTTTGCTTTTCTTTGGGGTTTTACTGGCACCAAATCCCTGTCCTACTGCAGCTGTGATACAAGTTTCAGGATAGAGATCATGTGTCAATTAACATATAGAGCGAGAAAGATTGGAAAGTCAAACAGTACCTACATTCAGAAGCTTGTAGCTTAGTGAAAGCAATATTTTTCGATATGGACCTCCCGAAAGACGTGGAAAATGCTTGAGTTCCCACAAGCATTGACGACGCAGAGGTAAGAAGGAGGGCTGCTTGATGGAATCTCATGGTAGTATCGATCAGTGGCTTTACTTCTCAACAGTTCAAGTGTTTCCTGGGTATGTAGGAAGTAGGAAGTAGGAAGTAGGAAGTAGGAAGTAGGAAGTAGGAATGTGGATGAAAAGAGCACCACACACCACACACACATCAAAACGTCTGCTATTTTTTCGCCGATCTTTCCAGCCGTGTCAATCAACAATTTCTACGCGGGAGAACGATGTCCGGGTTTTTTGTTACCAATTTTTAGGGTTAACGTGGCGCGCCACGTTAACAAAAAGACAGGCCTATTAATCATAACTTGAAGAGGATCCACATTTGAACATTATTCCAAGTATTTGTTCCTGGATTTGTTCCAATGATCACACAATTTCAGAATTCTCACGACATCAAAATGAATTTAATCCTTGCAACTCTTCTTACCTCCGCTGCTGCTTTCGCACCTTCCCAGGTTGCACAGACCTCCACTGCTCTCAATGCATTCGAGTCCGAGCTTGGAGTTCAGGCACCTCTTGGATTCTTCGATCCTCTTGGACTTCTTGATGATGCTGACCAGGAGCGTTTCGACCGCCTCCGTTACGTTGAGGTCAAGCATGGACGTATCTGTCAGCTTGCTTTCCTCGGAAACATCATCACCCGTGCTGGATACCACCTTCCCGGAAACATTGACACCGCTGGAACCCAATTCGACTCCATCCCCGATGGTTGGGCTGCTGTTGGAGCAATCCCCCAGGCTGGACTTCTCCAGATCATTGCCTTCGTTGGATTCCTTGAGCTTGCTATCATGAAGGATGTAACCGGAGAGGCTGAGTTCCCCGGTGACTTTCGTAACGGATCTCTTGACTTCGGATGGGACACCTTCGATGAGGAGACCAAGCTTTCCAAGCGTGGAATCGAGTTGAACAACGGGCGTGCTGCTCAGTTGGGAATCCTTGGACTCATGGTCCATGAGCAGCTCGGAGGAACTCTTCCAATTGTTGGAGACATGTAAATTGTTCGCAATTGCATGATTCAAAAGGTGATATTTCAATTCTATATTGCACCATTTGAACGAACTTGTTATCACAGCTTCGCTATCATTACGTAGCTATGTTAACAATTAAGTGTTCTTTTTACATTTAAAAGTCGATCATTCTCAACTTGAAGTTTGTAGATTGTTGAATGAGTTACCGGTAAACTGGCGTTATGTTCATACACCTGAAGTCAAACCAAAAACCAACCAATCCACATTATTTATTATTTTATATCAAGAACAAACCTTACAGCGCTCAACTACAGTCAACTCCTCAACTACCCATCTACTTACTATTCAACCCTTGTCTACACACATACTACTGTATATACTACGCGATCACATAATAATCAGTAACCATATACAAACTAGCACAAAGTAATTCGAAAATGTCGGGAGGAATAAACTATTCCAAATGGGATAAAATGGATTACGGCTCCGACGATGAATCGTCAGGAGCCGAAGAAGAAGATACACCAAAAGTCACAAGATTAGATGCTCCAAGTGCAGTCACTTTCTCCTCACAGGGCGTCAACGTAGAACCATCATGTCAACAAATATCGGCCACTAATTCAATGCCAATGGTGAACGCTAAGAATCCTGATGGAAGAACACCGCCAACGAATGAATCAGAGAAACAATTGGCTCGTAGAAAGGCAATGTTGATAAAGAATGGATCTATCTACATTGATCCAGAAACAAAGAATGAAGTGTATTGGTGTCAAGATCGTAACGAGGCAATCCTTTCTGTACGATATGACCACAAATTCATTTTGAGTAAAGATATTCGCGTACATGTTAAAGGATCATTAAATTACGAAGATAGGCATGCAGCAGTTGGTGTTGACTCTGCCATTGATGGGGTCGAGGGGAGTAAAGGAAAGGTGGTTATATCAGCAGTTATAAATTCTGAGCCTTGCATTATATTGCAAGGATATTTGGGCTACCCAATTTATTTTTCAGAGAGCGAGCTAGAAGTGGATTGGGAGATAGATGTCACTGATCCCAACATGAAACTGATCCGTGTAACTCTTCGCAAAGCTGTTCCTATGCAAGGTTTGACAGTTTGGTGGAGTCGACCGCTTTTGCATTTTCCAGAGATCGATGTCGTTGCTGATATTGAAGGAAGAAATTTGACTTCTAATGGCAATAAGAGCGTTCCCGGCGAGAAGACCAAACATGACAAATGGAAACAATCTTGGGAAGAAGCACACAAGATGTTTAGAGAAAAGGTCAAGAACATAGAAAAGGAAGTAATCGACATTTGAGACGATGCTGAATGAAGACTAAGCAAATATTCATCAATTAAGCATGTCGGAGGCGTCATTCCTACTGAACATAATATATTCGAGGTTCATCCATAAGTTCATTCTCTAGCTAGTATGATCAGTTTGCAGAGTGTGTTGTTGCTGCCGGTTCATTGCAGTGCTGCATGCTTGATTTTTGGACTGCATCCTGAATGTTCTATGCAAGAGAAAGCAGTCATTGCAGGTTTCTGCGATGACATTAATGTTACTTGGTGTTCTTGCTTGCTTGTAACAATATTGTGGCTCGTTGGGTCAAAAGGAAGTTGATCATAGTAGCGAAATGGGAGGACTGCTAGAACCTTTAATCTGGTTCGCATACCTTGCTTTCGAAATCGGTCTATTACAATGGCATGTGATGGGTTTTGCTTTTTAAAAGAATCTATTAAGCCTACATGGAAACACGTTGACCTCATTACGCCACTCATAGAGAGATGGGATAAGCTTTCATTTGATGACAAAGTGAATCGCGTCAGATGCCTTTACGCGTACACTAACAGTCCTTGAAACAATACATATACTGATAGACACTGTTGGCAAACCAATTGAACAGAATTTCATTAGGTACCATCTTCCTGTTGGAAGGAACGTGATTGCGGAGCTTATTCCCTATGCAGTCATGTGCCCAGCTCTCGGAAAGACTAGGAGACTCAGTAAAGATTTTTTGGCCAGCTTTTTCAAAATCTTCTTTGCTCTGTTGGAGACTCGGCCAGTGCTTTTGTTAACAATTTTTGCCCATGTACTTTTTTGAATGCGGCACATTTTTTGCAATCTACAACAGTACCATCAGATACGGATCCACATTCAGAACACGATTTGGGGCCAAGAAGAGCCACCTTCGATCCTTGTTAGGCCCCTTCCGGAGAGTTCCAGGCAGGCGGCTCTACCACAGAGGCGCCAATCTCAAAGAGAAGATGTCGAACATGTGAAACTTTGCTGAACAATATCTCGACATTGGGCTCCGATGCGAGATGTAATTGGAACAATCGCAAGGGGGGAATTAGAATAATTGGCATGAAAAGCCGGAAAACGACTGAGATCTGGGATCGCAAGAGGCCAAATTTGTATTCAACGCCTTTTTCAACGGGCGGGCGTCAGTCCGCGCCCTATTGTAAAGTCATTGAAATTTCAACTGCGTGCTCGTCGCTCGCTCAAATTTCTAAATTTCACAGCTTCTTGTTTCTGAGAGTTCACCGGAAGTCTTATTGCCATTGGGTCGTATTTGAAGAGAAACAGATTGGTACATTATTGCCACTTTGGAAACATTGGATCATACACCAAACCCAAAATATTTCAGGAGCTCGACGAATCACTGCATCGATAATGAGATTGGCTACAGCAATGGATGCTATCCGCAAAAGCGCTATCATCCTGATTGCAGTCATGCTCACATCCAGTCATGCATCATTAATCCAAGAATCAAACAATGGCGTTCGGGGGGCTTCCAGTGATGCATCAAGAATTTCTCCAATGCAACGCATTTATGGACTTGAGAATGCAGCTGTGCGAGATGCAATTCATAAAATAGAGACGGAATCAACACACTACCGTAGAACTGGAGTCCTATCTGACACGTCTCATGAGGTAGATTACCATGCTGGACATCCTCTCAAACCGAATCGCAAGCTTGCAGAAGGAGATGAAGTTGAAGATGAAGAGAATTTCTTTAAACCCATGAGAATATCATTCGTGACGGAAGCACTAGATAACACACGATCAGCAAATAATGGTGCCCAGATTGATTTCGTGAAGGAGAAAGTACTCCCGCGCATGGGAGAGTTTTGGACCGAGGCTTTGAATGTAGTTCCCGTTGGAAGTAATGATGGTAAACCTCTCAAGATTGCTGCTGGAGAATTGGCACAAAATGTGTTTTGCGGTCACGAAGATTTTACCCGGGTACCTGCATCTCACATTCAAAATGGAGTCGCAGAGACGGATATGATTCTTTATGTGAGTGCTGCGCCAGGTGCTCAGTTTTGTGGACCGTCGACTCTTGCGGTAGCCGTGGCTTGTAATTTTGATCAATTTGACCGGCCTACCGCTGGAGCCATCAATTTTTGTTTGGCACAAATTGACTTGGACAGTGAAGGGACTACTCATCCCAGCATCCTTCAGGATAACGTGGATGTAGCGATTCATGAGGCTGCCCATGTTTTTGGTATGTCTAGTAATTCATACAAGTACTTTTGGGATGCAGAAGCAGTACCTCCGGCCCCACGAACACCACGGCCAATAAAGCCATCAACTGTAACGTGTGTTAATGGAGTTGAAAGAACTTTGCTTATGCCAGATGAAAATACTTTAAAATTCTTAACTGCAGAAAATGGAGTGCGGTATGCATCTATTGTAACACCAAAGGTCCAGGTCGTGGTACGAAACCATTTCAATTGCAGTGATCTTGAAGGAGCACAGTTAGAGAATCAGCCAACAGGGGCAAGCTCTTGTACTGGTGATCATTGGGACGAGAGGCAATACTATCCCGAGTCTCTATCTGGAGTTATTTCTCCGACCACGGTAATCTTGAGTCCTCTGAGTAAGTTGATGGAAAGAAAAGTGTCAAATTGAAGATTTCAAATCGTGAAATGATGAAAAAGATAACAAATGAGCTAACCTTCTCTTCATTCAATTTATATTAGCACTTGCCTTGTTCGAAGATTCTGGCTGGTACTCGGCAAATTTCACCAAATCGAAGATTATGCCATGGGGACATGGGGCTGGGTGTGACTTTGTTCGTAAGCCCTGCCTTGTACAGGAACAGGATGGCAAAACTGTGGTTCCTGAGTATGGAAAGGGATACTTTTGCACTGAATCTAGTCAAAGAGGTTGCTCTCCATCGCACTACTACAAAATGGGTTGCAACCTTTTGGATTACAGCGTGTACATTGACTCTCCTAATCCTCCTTCATATTTTAGTTACTTTTCTGATGAAAGTCTGGGTGGGTTAAAGCAAGTTGACTATTGTCCGGTATTTGGATCTATCACCAGGAGCAATGCACACGAACTTGATTGCCGTATTGAAGGCAATAAACAAGCAGTTAGCTTTTATGGAGAACAATTTGGTGAAAACTCAACTTGTTTCGAAAGCACTGGAACTGCTGGCAGCGATACAGGTAGATGTTATGAATCTAAATGCGACGTCGACATTCGGAAGTTGCGAGTCAGAGCCCACGACGAGTGGGAAATTTGTGAATTCGATTTCCAAGTTATTGAGATCGACGCTGATTTTCAGGATGCAACATTAGCTTCAAAAATTATCTGCCCTAGATTAAGCAGTGTATGCCCGAACTTGTTTTGTCTGAATAACTGTGCAGGTCGTGGAATATGCGACTGGGACTTTCAAGATGAAAACGGAACAGTGAGACCAAAATGTAATTGCTTTGATTCTAATGATACAAGTGTGGCTTGTTCGGAATCGCTACCTCTTGATGGCAAATATATCCGAAACGAAGAAGGCTTAGCTGGTAGATTGCGAACAAAGTTTTTTGATCCACTAGTTGCTGTTTTTACAGATAACCCTGACGAATGGGAGACTGGAAGTTGGATTTGGGCATCGGCTATGCTAGTAATTTTCTTGTTATTGATGTTCTGTGTGTGTTCAACATTCTGTTCAAAGAAGAAGAAGGGAAGAGGTCGTCCGCGAAGCGATGACAATAGTCAAAGAAACCCAAGGAGAAGTGGAAATGCTCGTCCTAGAAGGGGGGAGTACTATGACTAAGGAAAATCTTCTAATTACGACACTAGGACTGGCCTCTGTAGAAGTTCTTGTAAACCTATCTGGAAATGAACATACATTCCTTGTCTTGCTGAATGTGATAGCATCAAATTTCTTCATGATAATGCAAAGTGACTAAGTCATAGTTTTGCTTTTCAAAAATTGTGAACCTGGGATCCAAATTACAACATTAAATATAGAAAATGATGAAAGCAAAAGAAAGTTTCCAATCCAATGCTTTTCCCTGACTGATAATACCTCTAAATTTTAGTTTTACACTAATATTGCGTAAATGCAAAAAGAATTGATACGTTTCATCTAAGATAAGCAGCGATTGACGATTGAGCTCGCTTACGTTCTGCATCTTTTGTTCCACTTGAATTTGAACCGGTCAGCGATAACAAAAAGAGCGAAAAATTCTATTCCGCTTACAACATGGGATCACGCGTCAGCTGTCACAGGGAGGACGTAATAGCATTACATCCAGAGAGTGTGGTCGATATTACGTCCAGAGAGTCTGGTCGATTTTATCCCTCTTCCTATTCTTTCGCCTTTGGACTTTCTTCTTTTTACCCTTCAACCTATCCTGTGTGTGACCAGCTTCAAGAGGAGAAGAACTAATACGGTTGATCTTCTTTTGTTCTTTGATCCTTTCCCTCTTCAATTTAGGCGTTTCTCTGGAGTTTTGTGCCATGCGCATTGTATTCTTTGATCCATCACGCGTCTTCTTCGACGCTCCGACAGTATATAGAACAAGTGTTTCAGGAACACGTACACGGTATTTGTAGTCAACGATTGATTCCACTCGCATTGGTCGATCATTGAGGAGAAAGCGAGTGAAGCGTATGATGGCGGCCTTTCGTGAAGAACGTCAGGATGGATGTTAGAACAAATCAACAGCATTTTTACGTACGATAATAATAGCCTACTATTAAAACTGCTTACCTCCTTCTCTGCAATTGTGGGGAAAGTTACAAAGCCATATTTCATCGAAGAGGAGTTTGGTTTGCGTGCAATGCTGGCAGGCAGAAAATTTAGAGCGCTAGCTTGCTGGAAAAGGGCTGAAAGCATGTCATCCGTCACAAATTCGCATAGATTCCCAACAAAGACAGTTGTATCAACCATACTATCTGGCAAGTCCACCATCTCGTATCGCACACCCCCTCCACTTTCGACGAATTCTTCCATCAGATCTTCCTCTCTGTCGTGATATAGCAGTTCCCAAGACTGGCGAACATGATGCAATTTGTTTCGAGAAATCGCATTGGGCAGTTTATTCTTCTTACCAATGATCCTCTCGTTGATGGATGAGATTCCAGCAGGACGAATCATTATCTGAAAGGCAGAGATTCTAGTAGCAGACGCTAGAACGAATGCTGATACAAGCCTCCTGCATCCCCATATCATGCTGGATGAATGTTGTCCTGTTGCTGTCATTGTATGCTGCAATGGAAATGTCTATTGCAGAGGATGAACTAAGTGGAGTGCGCCAGAACTTTGAAATCAAGTAACAGTTGAAGTGCATTCTTGATGGGAGAAAACTGCTGATGACTGATGATGTTGATGGTGGGAGATGACAAGACAAGAATGATTAAGAATTTTGGTTTGGCGGGAAAGACGCAAAAGGGACGACGACGAACGACCACGGACCGACGACGCGACATCATGACAGACAGATTCCCGAAAAATCGCACAGACTCAGATGGGCGACTTTGGGCGAACAGCATCAAACAGTTCACAAACAGGAAAAATGAAATACCCTGCGAGAGAGATAGTTCTATCGGATTACAGTCGTAGAAAATGGGGTGTCACAACCTGATTATGGTGTTGTTTTACTATGAGGAGAAAGAGACTCAGAGAGTCGGATGGGGCTTGAAACCCCTACCAGGTACTGGTACTGTATTGTACATAATAAAACTCGCTTCCCACGGGGGCGTTATGTCTTTGATCATTGTAAATCTGGCAGTTGCTGCTTTTGTTGAAGATTTCTTTCAGAAGCACTACAAGGATCAACTAGTACCCCGAATTCATTGCAACAATAAAACAATAACAAACGAAATGGACTCTTCACCACTTTCAAATGCATAAGATTGAAGTCCTCATTCTGAACAAAATGGATACATGGAACGTACAACACTGTCACAGTGGGTTTTGGTATCCTGAATGCACTGCATTGATAGCTGCAACAATTTTGTGAGAGAAATCTACGACGTCTTTAATAATGCTGACTAAAATAGACTAAAATGTATTCCAAGTTTAGAATTAAGTAGAATATTTGTGTCAATTCTATTCACTCACAAGATTGCTTTTCCAAGAATCCATTTAACGGTCGTTTGATAGACGACGATGCGAGACGACCGCCAAACATGATATCTCGCATCTCTATCTCGCTCCTCGCTCCGCCCGCCCATCATCACCTATCGACTATCGACTATCGACTAACGACTATCGTCCACACTTTTATTGTAAGGCACCAACCAGTCATACTACTTCAAGCAAATTAACATGTACTCAGAGTTAGGAGAAAATATAGACGGATCGGCATCATTTGATGGCTCCGCGAAGATAGAAAGCAGCATTGAATCTAAAAATGAGGGCAGAAACAAAGGGAAAAATATAAAGAAATCATCAGAGCTGCGAAAGTCTCTCATGGATGATGGAAACGGCGCTGACTTGGAATCTGGAATTGACAATGGCTCTCGAAATCAAGGAAAAAGTTCTCTAATGGCAAGTGATGATGATCCATACTATGTATTCAAGGAAGATTTATTGATAAAATTGGAGCTTCTGGAGGATAGTTTAGGACGATACGAGCACATTGTCAAACATACTGTGAGTCAAGTCCATAGTCCATTGCATATCACTTGTTTAGAAAGTAATATTTTCGCTTGGATCTCACGTTAATTATTTAATCCATTCAAGGACACTATTGTAAATAAAGCAGAAATCAAGGATGGCAAGAAACAATCCAAGCGGCACATAAAAAATGCTGAATCTACTTTACGAGATATGCAAACTACTGTTCGCATGGTGGAGAAGAAACGAGACAAGTTCCCAGATATTGATGATGCAGAATTATTTGAACGCAAGAGTTTCGCATTATTGTGTACTGATCGGATAAAGAAAGGTAGAGATGGCATGAATTCCCAAATGATCAAAACCAAAATGCTGAAGGATCAACGCTCGTTTACAAAACGCCGATTGGGCCTAGCGAGTACACGCAGCGAGGAACCTGAAGAAAAACATTTCATTAATAATCAAGCAAGTTCTCAGCTGATGATGGAGGAGCAGGATGAAACGTTAGACGAATTAGATGGGGCGGTTGTGCGTGTAGGACACATGGCTGAAAATATCCATGAAGAACTTGGTCATCAAAATAAAATGCTGAACGAAGTTGAAGATGATTTAGAGAATGCTGAAGAACAGCTTGGACTTGTAATGGGAAAACTAGCAAAAATCCTCAAGACGAAGAAAAAATGGCAGCTATGTACTATCCTTGCCTTATCCATGATTGTAATAGTGTTGCTGTTCTTGGTTTTGCATACCTAAAGATAATATGGTTTTGATTTCACAATGAATAGAAATGTAAAGTATTTTAGGCCGCAGTATGTAGAAGCCGAAAGGAAGGGATAGCTACTGTCTTTGGTGTAGTAATCTTATCCTTCTTTGGTTGTGCAAAATGAAGGACATTGTTTATCTGACTCGGCGGTGAATAGTAATGCACCGTGATTTAGGTCACAGGTAATCTTCGTCGTTTGCCTTTTCTAGGACGAGAATTAGTATTTAAGTGAAACCAAAGAAAAGCTTGTTGCTTCAATTAACAGTAATGTCAGCTTTAGACTATTATGTTCTGCAACCCAAGTGCAGTTCTAATTTATTGACAGTAGCATGAATGCAAATAATCATATTGTGTTCGATACAAAAAGTATCGTTGCCTGTTCTACAAAGTTGCATCTGTTGGGAAATTGTCCAGAAGAGTATGGAGAAAAAGATCTATTTTGACATGGTCGATGCACGAAGAGTATTCCTCTGTACAGTGAACATAGCTTTACAGCCGGGACACTTTATATCAGCTTCATCCTTGAAACCCTCAACAGTCAAGATGTCTCCGAAGTAAAGTCTGTTTTCAGCCTCGCAGGATGGACAAGGTCCGTAACAAACCTTGTTGTTAATGAAGATGTAGTTATCAGTGACAAATTTAGTTCCAGCAATAATACCAGGTGCTCCAAGAGCAATTAGCAAGAGAGGATTAACGCGGATAAAAGGTTCAATGATCTCGAATCCAATTGCGAGCCATCCCAGGAACAAAATTGATCCTACAGGCAGATAAAGAAGGTTACTGCGGAAATTGTCCTCCTGCATGGTCACGGTACAGATACCAGTGTCGATGTAACACTTGGGTTCGGTAGATACAGCGAATTGAGACTCTTCCTCTTTGAGGGTTGTCTTGAGAGCATCGAATTCCGAGTCGCTCATGATACTATCGCCGTTGAGATAAGATTGGACTGCAGCCAAGTATTTAGCTTCGTTACGGTTCATTTGCACCATAGCGGATCCGTTCCACTGCAAATCTTCCTTCAACAAATCGAATTCTTCATCGTCCAAGACCTGACGTCCGCTGGCATAGTAAGACTAGAAATAGAAAGATGGCGAAATAAGTAATGAGATGTGAGAAAGATAAGAATAGGGAAGGACAATGGAAGTTGACTTTTGCCTCGCAGAATTGACTTTCGATGTCTGCAATACGCAGCATTTTTTTGCGGCAATGACGACTTTCAACGTCGTTGCCGTGCATTTTTACGCACCTGAAGAGAATCAAGGAAGATACGCTCTTTCTCCTTGAGAGTCAAACGGATTAATTGTCCAGTTCCCTTGTCCAATACGCAGTACTCATCAGCAGGTATGCATTCCTCAGCGGATTTTCCCGTCTCGAAGAATCTTCCAGATGAAGCATCGAATCCAATCTCTTTCTTTCCGCTGGGGATCTTCTTTCCATCAGCAGGACCGTCATTCATATTAAGACGGGAGCCGACTTTGCTCACAGACGCAAGAGTGGGCTTCATGGTAGGAGCGAACGCACTAGTTCCTCCAACAAGGAGACTGAGAGCTAAGGTACGAACAAAAGATACCATTTTTATTTTGGTTGATGGCAGGAATGCGATCTAATACTGGTAGCAATGATTCAAGTGAGAAACCGTTTGGATTCCTTGTAGCTTGTAGCTTCTTGCAGCTGAACGAAGAGCGGTTTGGATGCAATTTGCATGGAGCCCATCTGCTTCGTGTTTCGTGTTTCGGGTATCTTCTTGCTCTGGTTCTAC
>Ga0307981_1002545_pt1 | contig 14612 bp, 11 predicted proteins | sample OrgLakmetagen987_FD_201849 | JGI IMG/M metagenome (GOLD analysis project Ga0307981, IMG submission 201849) | Saline water microbial communities from Organic Lake, Antarctica - #987 | ecosystem: Environmental > Aquatic > Non-marine Saline and Alkaline > Saline | place: Antarctica: Organic Lake... | reverse complement strand
GGCATGACGTCATCGGTGACGCCACTCTGGCGGATGCCATTCTGGATCGGCTGGTTCACAACGCCTACAAGATCAATCTCAGGGGTGAATCCATGCGAAAACGACAAGCAAAGTTGACGGGCACCACGGCTTCGGAGTAACAATGAAACCCCCGCGTCGCTACGCTCCGATGGGTGGCAGCCTTGCGCCGGTCCGGGTGGTAGGCTTCAGGTGGAATGGGTGGCAACCTTCAGCGGTTTACGCACCCAGGGTCTGGCAGTCTTGGTTGAGCAGGAGCTGGGCCACAATCCGTTTACCGGAGCGCTTTACGCCTTCACCAACCGGCATCGAAACAAGATCAAGTGCCTGATGTGGGAAGACAACGGTTTTGTACTCTATTACAAGACGTTGACGGAGGAGAAGTTCAAGTGGCCGAAGGCCTCGGATGAGCTGATGCCACTGACGGGCGAGCAGATCAACTGGTTGCTGGACGGCTACGACATTGCCTTGTTAAAAGGGCATAAAATTCTGCATTATGAGGCTGTTAATTAGCCCTTTTTTCGTGCTTTAGAGCGTTGTTTTTGCTATAATTTTTCATAAAATTAAAGTCTGAATCACCTTCAAAAACACCCGATATCAGCGGCCTTTCGGCCGCCGAATTGCGGTCGGTTGTCAAAGGTATTCAGCAGGAACTGACGGCCAAGAGCGCTGAAATCCAACAGCGCGATCACGCTCTTGCGCAAGGCGCCCAAGCGGTCAAACAACGCGATCACACCATTCAGATTCTCGAAGAACTGCTGCGTTGGAAACGGATTCAGCAGTTTGGCGCCAGCAGTGAAAAATTCGCACACCAGATCCATCTGTTTGACGAAGCCGAGCTGGAAGTTGAGATTGATGCCCTGCGCGATCAGTTACCAGACGATGTTGCAGAGGAAGAGGCACCACCGGCTTCCCGTAAACGTCGGCAGCGTGGATTCTCGGAGACACTGCTGCGCAGGCGCATCGAACTGACCCTCAGCGACGAAGAAAAGGTCGGCGCCAGCAAGACCTTTTTTACCAAGGTCAAAGAAGAGCTTCAGTTCATTCCCGCGCAGTTGGAAGTTCTGGAATACTGGCAGGAAAAATCCGTGTTCGAGCAAGACGGCGAAGAGCGCATCCTGGCTGCCGCTCGCCCGGTTCACCCGCTCGGCAAGTGCACGGCCACCACCTCGCTGCTGGCGTACATCATTACCTCGAAATACGCCGATGGCCTGCCTCTGTATCGTCTGGAACACATGCTCAAACGCCTGGGCCATGAGATCAGCCGCACCAGCATGGCACACTGGGTTATCCGCCTGGATGACGTGTTTAAACCGCTCATCAATCTGATGCGCGAAGTGCAGAACAGCGGTGATTATTTGCAAGCCGATGAGTCTCGAATGAACGTTCTGAAAGAGGACGGTAAAACGGCGCAGTCTGATAAATGGATGTGGGTCACCCGCGGTGGCCCGCCAGGGCAACCGTCGGTTCTGTTTGAATACGACCCATCACGGGCGGGCAAAGTGCTGGTGCTGGTGCGTCTGCTTGACGACTTTAAGGGCATCCTGCAGGCCGATGGCTATTCGGGTTACGGCAAGGTGTGTCGGAATAACGGCATCACCCGGATCGGTTGTTGGGATCACGCCCGACGTAAGTTCGTGGAGGCCACCAAGGGGACCAAGTTTCAAGGCAAAGGCAAACCCACGAACGTCTCCAAAGCCGATGTGGCTCTAGACCACATCAACAAGCTCTACGCCATCGAGCGCAAGATCAAAGCGTCGAGTGTGGAGAAGCGTTACCGTATTCGTCAGGAACTGAGTGTGCCCAGACTGAACACACTGAAGGCCTGGCTGGAGACCAACGCTGGCAAAGTTGCGAAGGGCACCCTGACACGCACCGCGATGGATTATACGTTGAACCAATGGCCCACCTTGGTGGGTTACTGCGAACGGGGCGACCTACAGATCAGCAACGTGCTGGCCGAAAACGCCATCCGTCCATTTGCAGTTGGCCGAAAAGCATGGCTTTTTGCAGATACCTCCCAGGGCGCCCGCGCCAGTGCCACGTGTTATTCCCTGGTCGAGACGGCTAAAGCGAACAAACTGGAACCGTCGGTTTATATCCAGCATGTTCTGGAGCACGTTGCTGACGCTGACACGCTGGAAAAGCTGGAGGCACTTCTGCCGTGGAACGTCAACCTAGAGCGAACTTCAAAAAAAGTGCCGCAGATCGACTGAGGACAAGTGGGTCGATTTAGAGGCGCTTACGCAGCAAGCACCTGACCCGCGAGAAGGCGCACCAGCTCATCACCACCGCCAAGCAAAGCCGCCACGGCCCGCGCGACGCGCTGATGATCCACCTGGCGTTCGAACACGGGCTGCGGGTTAGTGAGTTGGTCGCGTTCAAGTAGCAACACGTCGACCGGAGCAGTAGCCACATCCTGACGGTGCAGCGTGTCAAAGGGTCACTGGATAGCACCCACCCGTTCCAAGGCGAGACGGTACACGCGCTCAAACGCCAGTGCCGGTGCTAGCCATGATTAATGCGTGGCGCAACGCACTAAGCGCTGCAACGCAGGGCGCGCCACTAAGCCAAGGACGGCCAGCCCCACCAGACACACAAAAGCCGCCTCAGCGGGCGGCTCTATTATGGCTCGTGCTGATCGTCAGCCATATAACGACGGATACGGGACAGAGTAGTGACTGATAATTTCTTGCCGGTCGCTCATAGCGTGTAGCCAATCGTCTGAATTTATTGATTTTATCAAAATGCGCGGAAAACCTCGGCCTTCAGGCCGGGGATGAATGAAGGGGCGCATCCGGAAGTATTTATCAAAGCAATTGGGATAAGCTTGGTTCGGGTTTGGAAATGAATTGCGCCTTACCAAGAAGGTGGCATTGATGTCCTTAAAATGAGGCCAATGGGCAACACGCCCGAAATCCGAAGTACGGTAGCCGTTTCGGCATCAATCTGATCTCGGCTATCCCGCCCCGCGGCGAACTTCGCTTCAAAACCATGCAAGGCTCTGTGTGGTCAGCTATGAAGCGATGACGAATTAATATTGCAGTAAGGAATAGCGAACAAGGCCTGAAGCAGTGCCCTGCCCTTTTCCCAACTTTTGATGTCTCGGAGAACTAAACCTTCAACACCAGCTTGCCAAAGTTCTCACCTTTGAACAGCATCATCAGGTGCTCAGGAAACTTCTCCAGGCCTTCGACAATGTGCTCCCGGTGCTTGAGGCTGCCGTCTTTCATCCAACCGGCCATGTCACTTGCCGCCTGGTCGTAGCGGTCAGCGTAGTCGAATACCACCATGCCTTCCATGCGTGCGCGATTAACCAGCAATGACATGTAATTGCTTGGGCCCTTGGGGGCTTCGGTGTTGTTGTACTGGGAGATGGCTCCGCAGATCACCACCCGTGCGTGCATCCGCAAACGCGCCAGTGCGGCATTGAGAATGTCGCCGCCGACGTTGTCGAAGTAGACATCAACGCCCTTGGGACAGGCGCGTTTGAGACCCGCGTGGATGCTCTCGGACTTATAGTCGATGGCATCATCGAACCCGAGCTCGTTGATCAGGTAATCGCATTTTTCCTTTCCGCCGGCGATGCCGATCGCCGTGGCGCCTTTGATTCGGGCAATCTGGCCAACCGTGGCACCCACGGCACCCGCAGCGCCGGACACCAGCACCACATCGCCCTCTTTGACCGCACCTACTTCAAGAATGCCAAAGTAGGCGGTCATGCCGGTCATACCCAGGGTATTGAGGTAGGTCGGCAGCGGCGCAAGATTCGGATCCACCTTCTGGAACCCCTTGCCATCCGACTTGATGTACGTCTGAATGCCCAGCATGCCGGACACGGTATCGCCCACCTGAAAGTCCGGATGGTTGGACTCGATAACCTCACCCACGCCCAGCGCACGCATGACATCACCAGGGTTCACCGGATCAATGTAGGACTTGCCTTCCCGCATCCAGCCACGCATGGCCGGGTCCAGAGACAGGTAGCGGGACGCCACCACCATCTCATTGCTGCCCGCTTTGGGTGTAGGCTCCTGGGTCATCTCGAAATCGTCGTGCGTGGGTTCACCGACCGGACGCTTCGCCAGGCGGACCTGGGTGTTGGTGTCGTTGCTCATTTGATGTGCTCCTTTTCCGTTGGCTGCCTGTGAATAAAGAGTGAGTCATGGTGTGTGGAGGCAGGCTGAAGAGATAGCGTATCCTATTGGTTGATTACCACGGCGATCACAACCAACAGAGAATGGTACGCCATGTCCAAGTCTACCTTGCGCCCTCTATTAACAGCCAAAGACAGTGGACGGTCGGGGTCCGGTTTACTGAGCCACTACACTTTACTCCCTCTTTACCCTACTCGCTTCATTGACAGGCCCCTGCCCTCCGATACGCGTCCACATAGATCCTTGATAATTTTTTTGATCAGTCTTTGTTAATTCCTCAAAACACTGCTATTTTAAAAACCGGTGCACATAACAGCTGTTATGTACATTCGTAATTTCTAGCAGATGCGGGCGTTGCTATTGCCAAGTTGGGCCTGTCCGGATGAGTTTACGGAGAAGCATATGAAGAACAAATACAACAAGATGTCAGCACGCCTTCAGGAAAATTTCGAGTCAGGGCGGCTATCGCGCAGGGAATTTATCAAGGCCGCGGCGGTGCTTGGCCTGGTGGCTTCGGCACCCATGGTGCTGGGTGCACGGCATGCCAAAGCGTCGGCGGCTGAGAAGTATGATTACGTGATTATCGGTGCTGGATCAGCCGGCTGTGCCCTCGCCGCACGCCTTGGCGAAGATGCCTCCAAGAACGTCCTGGTGATTGAGGCGGGACCCGCGGATGACCATCAGGCGATACACATACCGGTGGCGTTTCCGCAGTTGTTCAAAACGCCTTTCGACTGGAATTACACCTCTACCCCCCAGACCGGGCTTGCCGGTAATACAGTTTACATCCCCCGGGGTAAGGTTTACGGCGGCTCCAGCTCCATCAACGCCATGATCTACATGCGCGGCCATCCCAACAGTTACAACGCCTGGGCAGAAGAGAATCCGGGCTGGAGCTACGCCGAACTGCTGCCGTATTTCATCCGTGGCGAAGACAACTCACGGGGTGAAAGCCCTGACCATGGTGTTGGCGGTCCACTGAGTGTGATTGATCAACGCGATCCGAACCCCCTGTCCACAGCGATGGTGGCTGCTGCCGGAGAGCGGGGCTATCCACTGAATGAAGATTTCAACTCAGGCAACCAGGAGGGCTTTGGCCTCTATCAGGTGACCCAGAAAGATGGCATGAGAGCATCGGCAGCGGGCGCCTATCTGCACCCGGCACTGGAGCGCAGCAATGTCACGATTCAGGGTGAATCGCTGGTGCACAACCTGATCATTGAGGACGGCCGGTGTACCGGTGTTCAGTTTGAATCCGGTGGCGAAATGCATCAGGTTCATGCTAGCGAGGAAGTCATCCTTTCCGCCGGTACTATCGGGTCACCGCAAATTCTGATGCTGTCCGGTATTGGCGCCCGCGAAGACCTGGAAGCCCTGAGTATCTCGGTGGTCAGAGACCTGCCGGGGGTTGGTCAGAACCTTCAGGATCACGCCATGGTGCCGGTTGCCTATGAGTGCACACAACCGGTGACACTGACCGGGGCAGAGTCCCCGGAACAGGCCGAACTGCTCAAGCAGGGTATGGGGCTATTGACCTCCAATATCGGTGAGGCTGGTGGCTTCCTGAAACTGGACCCAGATGCCGATGCACCGGAGTTACAGTTCCATTTTGCCCCCAACTACTTCATTGCCGACGGTGCCGGTAACCCGGCAGGCCATGGCTTCACGCTGATGCCGGGCATAGTGGGCACCAAAAGTGTTGGCTCACTCAAACTGATTTCATCCGATCCCCATGCCAAGCCTGCCATTGATCCGGCGATCCTACAGGAAGATCACGACCTGGAAGTCATGGTTGAAGGCATCAAGATCGCCAGAAATGTCCTTAACGCGCCCGCACTGGCCGAGTACCGAGGCGTTGAATATATGCCGGGCGAGTCCGTCCGCACGGATGACGAAATCCGTGACTACATCCGCCAAAACACCCAGACCATCTATCACCCGGTAGGCACCTGCAAAATGGGTTCTGACGATATGGCTGTCGTGGATTCGCGACTGCGAGTGCATGGAATCAAAGGCCTGCGGGTGGCGGACGCGTCGATCATTCCGCGCATCATCAACGGCAACACCAACGCTGTATGCATGGTGATTGGCGACAAATGCGCTGACCTGATCCGGGAAGACGCCTGAACAACGTTAGACATTTTTCGCCAACCCGCATTCATTATTTGATGTGTAAGGAACAGCCATGACAGCAACACAAGCACACCCTGCTTCCGATTCAGGCTTTGAGTCCCTCGACCAGATAGTTGCAGAACTCAAAACCAACGCCCTTAAGTGGGCGAGGACGTCAACGCAGGAACGCATAGCCCTGCTTTCCCAGGTCCGTGACCGTCTGATAAACGTAGCACCCGCCTGGGCACAAGAAGCCGCCCGACAAAAACAGATTCCGGCCAACTCGCCCTTGGCCGGAGAGGAATGGATATCGGGTCCCTATGCGATCATGGGCGCCTGCAACCAACTGATTCATACCCTCTCTGAAATGGACGGTAAAGCCTACCTTGGTAAAATACCGTTGCGAGAGTCGGTGACCGGACAGGTGATCGCCAGTATTGTCCCCCATTCGATCTGGGATCGTTTGCTGCTTTCCGGTGTGCGTGCCGATGTCTGGATGCAAAAAGCGGTGACCAAAGCCAATCTCGCCACCTACACCGCAAGCGCCTACGACATTCCCGTGTCGCAGCGGGAAGGAAAGGTCGCGCTGATTCTCGGTGCCGGCAATATCGCAGCCATTCCGCCTCTGGACTGTTTCCAGAAGCTGTTTTCTGAGCATCAGGTGGCCATTCTGAAAATGAACCCGGTGAACGAGTATCTGGACTCGTACCTGAAGGATGCCTTCAAACCGCTGATTGATGCGGGTGCTCTTCGGATTGTAAGGGGCGGTCTTGAGGCTGGAAAATATCTTTGCAATCACCCGGATATTGATGAGCTGCACATTACCGGCGCCGGCGCCTCCCATGACGCCATTGTCTGGGGTGGCGGTGAGAAGACCGCAAAAAACAAAGCCGCAGGCACGCCAGTCAACAGTCGCAGAATCACCTCTGAACTGGGTGCGGTCTGTCCCACCATCGTGGTGCCTGGCCCCTGGAGTGATGCGGACATTGCGTTCCAGTCCGAGCACATTGCCACCCAGAAGCTGCACAATTCCGGATTTAACTGTGTGGCCTGCCAGATGCTCGTTCTTCCCCGAGACTGGGACCTGTCTGACAAGCTGATGACGGTCGTGCAGAAAACCATGGCGAGGATTCCGGCCCGACCACTGTATTACCCGGGGGCCGCTGACCGGATGGCCGGGTTTACGGCGGAGGGCAATAACATTCTGAAGTTCGACCGGCCAGGCACAGACGCCTGCATTGTTGAGCCATTGACGGACGAGTCATCGACCGGAGAGACCAAGCCCTGGTTTGGCAATAACGAAGTGTTCGCGCCCGCCATGAGCACCTACCGCATAGAGAGCGAGGACCCAGCGGATTATCTACGCAAGGCGATCGCTTACGCGAACGATCAACTGCACGGCACCCTGGGTGCCAATATCATCATACATCCAGCGACCATCCGTCAGATCGGCACCGAAACCTTCGAAGCCATCATCGCGGAGCTGCGCTACGGCACCATTGCCATCAACGCCTGGACCGGGCTCGGATTCCTGATGCCCCAGTGCCCCTGGGGTGCGTTTCCCGGGCACACTCTGGAAGATGTGCAAAGCGGCATAGGCTTTGTTCATAATACCTATATGTTCGACAAGGTAGAGCGCTGTGTGGTGTACGCGCCGTTCCGGCCGTTCCCGCGAAACCTGCTGAGCTTTGGCTTCACGCTGTTGCCGAAACCACCCTGGTTTGTGTCTAACCGAAAGCAGCACATACTTGGCAGGCTGCTCACGGAATTCCAGTACAAGCCCTCGATTCTGAAGGTTCCCAGAATCTTCCTGAATGCCTTGTTGGGCTGACAGGCGTAGGTTAAAGTCAGGGAAAATCGACCAGGGGTCATGATGGCAACCGTTGAAAAGGTACGGAAGTTAAAGGCGGATGCCCAGAAGCGATCAAAACAGCGGGTCGACACAAGGAACGAACTCGCCTCGCACGCCATCGTGGCTCTCTCCGAGCTTGGCTATGCGAGGACGGGTCTGCGGGACATAGCCACCGTGTCGGGGCGCTCCGTGGGAGCGCTCACCTACTATTTCGACGACAAGATCGATCTCATATCCTACTGCGTACGCCTTTACAAAGAGCAGTTCGTGCGCCAGATCGATTTGGCCATTAACCGCCACAACAGCAGCACGGAAGTGATGGAGGCAGTGACCAGCGCCTTTGCCTGGGCCATAGAGCACAACGCCCACAAGCACCGGTTGTGGTATGACATCCGCTCTCAAGCCTTGTTTGAAGAAGCCTTCCGGCCAGTCGTCCGGGAGATCGAGGACAATCTGATTGCCATGGTGGTCCGCTTTCTCACCCAGCTCGGACGGCCTGTTGAGCATGGACAAACGGCATACTTTCTTCTGGATGGCCTCTTTCGTGTTCACCTGCAGTCGGCTCTTGAAGGCAATGCTCGGGCGCCGGAAAACTTGAAAGTTGCCATGTGTGGGGTGCTGGATAGCACGAGGTAGCTGACCAGGAATAAAGGTCGGACGGAGTAATCCTCAATGCCCAGTGCCGAGGCTGACAGGCCTATAAACAGCGGCTATTCCCCTGAAGTTAGCTGTGCTAACTCAAACGTTAACCGAGGTGTTGAAAATCGTGCGACGGCTATTGAAGCAGGCGAATCGCGGACAACAGTGGGTAACCGAAAGCGCAGACGCTTCAGCGCCCCGGCAGAAATGGCTTGGCGCGTGATTGAGCAAACCGAATGTCGTTTATCCATGGTGAACGGGCCCACTCATCGGACAAGGTTGTTGCGCCCTTGCAGGGACAGCCCTGGCTGGCTGTCGCCTGGAATGTAGCTTCAGGGGTTACCAGCATGGGGTACGGCCACCCTGGCGGTCATCAGTACCGCTTCATTGGCCTGTTTACGGCGCTTGGCGGATGAGTCCGGGGCACAGCACTGCAGCAGGGTGCGGCCGTCGTCACCGCCGAGCATACAGGCGAATACGCCCTGCCCCTGGGGTGCCAGAATTTCGTCAGTGATATCGCCGCCTTCGGCAACCCGGATACAGCGTTGATTGAAAGCATCGGCAATCCAGATCTGACCTTCCGCGTCCAGGCAGCAGCCGTCTGGACCCACCGACAGCTGATTCAGCATATCAGCACGTGACCCCGGTTGGGGACGGGGGCCGAACTCGGCCCAGTCCCGGCGGTCGATCAGTTGGCCATCATCCGCGATAGTGAAGGCGGTCATGTGGTTGCCAAAGGTTTCCCCCACCACCAGGGTTTTCTGATCCAGGGTGATCACCATTCCGTTGGGGAAATACAGATTCTCCGCAGCGATACTGACATTGCCCCGGGGGTCGATCCGCACTAGTTTGGCAGGTTTGAGATCGTCTCCTGCCATCAGGTCAAAACCGAAGTTGCCGACCCAGACATTGCTGTCATTGGACACCACCAGATCATTGACGTGGCCCGTGGCCAGTTTACTCAGGTCAGCGTAGGTTTCCATGCGTCCATCCGGATAACGACGCATTACCCTGCGATCCACCATGGACACGATGAGCAGAGAGTCGTCCGGCAGCCAGCCCAGTCCGGAGGGCTGTTGCGGAACATCCACCATTTTCGCCATCACCCCTTCCGGGGTCACGGTGAAGACCCCGTGGCGGTAGAAGTCTGACACCCACCAGCGGTCATCCCGCCAGCGCGGGCCCTCAAAGAAACTACCGCCTTCCGTCAAAAGGTTCAGTTCAGCCATACGCCTTTCTCCCTAGGAGTCTGCCCAGCGGCCGACCCCGGATAATGGTATCTGCTTCATTCATGATACGAGTGACCAGTTCCCCGCAGGAAGGAACGTCATGGATCAGGACTGACCCCGTCATTGATGTCCTGGATAATCGGATGTTCAATACCAAAAAGCTCGGTGGTGCGTGTTTTTATGGAACTCCCCCGACAGCGGTATCATTTCCGAATATCTGGGAAACGCAGACACCTCGAACTGAGGCTGGGAAAGTGGGGCGTCGAGGGGCCTGCTGTCAGAAGACCCCCGTTGACGTTTACTCGGCAGGCAGGGTGTAGTCTTTGAAGTCCTCGCGGAGCTTGGCCTTTTGGAGCTTGCCAGTGGCGCCGTGGGGGAGTTCCTCCACAAAGACCACATCGTCTGGCAGCCAGAACTTGACCAACCGCTCCTTCAGGAACTTGATCACATCTTCCTTGCTTACGTTCGAGTCTTTCGCCCGCACAGCGATGAGCAGGGGGCGTTCCTGCCATTTCTGGTGACGGACACCGATCACCGCCGCTTCCGCCAGTTCCGGATGAGCCACAGCTTCGTTTTCCAGGTCGATGGAACTGATCCACTCGCCACCGGACTTGATCACGTCCTTAACCCGGTCAACGATCTCCATATAGCCACCCGGATCGATGACGGAAACATCACCGGTACGGAACCAGCCGTCTTCATCGAAGGCGTTCTCATTGGCCTGCGGGTTCTCGTAGTAGCCACTGATCACGGCATTGCCCCGCACCAGCAGTTCGCCCTGGGACTTGCCGTCATGGGGCAGGGCGTTGCCCTTGGCGTCAACAATCTTCATTTCCACACCGAACATCAGCCGGCCTTGGGTGCCGCGAATCTTCAGCTCACGCTGCCAGTCCCCGCGCATGGAGGGGCGTACCGTGGCGACGGTACCCAGGGGGCTCATTTCGGTCATACCCCAGCCCTGGATGGCTTCCACGCCATGCTTCTGCTTGAACTCGTCAATCATGGCCCGAGGCAGCGCGGAACCACCGATCAGGGTGCGCCTGAGGCTACTGAAGCTGGTGCCGGTCTCACGCTTGTGACCCAACAGACCCATCCACACCGTGGGAACACCCCAGGCGTCGGTGACCTGCTCGTCCTCGATCAGATCGGAGAGGCTGGCACCGTCGAGCTTGGGTCCCGGGAACACCATTTTAACGCCGGCCAACAGGCCAAAGTAGGGCGAGCCCCAGGCGTTGACGTGAAACATGGGCACCACCGGGAGGATGGTGGACGCTTCATTGATGGGCACACCAGAGAGGCTGAGCACAAACAGTGCGTGCAAGACATTCGAACGATGGCTGTAGAGCACGCCCTTGGGATTACCGGTGGTGCCAGATGTGTAACACAGGGAGGAGGCGGTGTTCTCGTCAAACTCCGGCCACTCGTAGTTGTCGTCTTCCGATTCCACCAGGGTTTCATAGCAGTACACCCGCGGCAGACTGGTGTCGGGCATGTTGGCTTTGTCGGTCATGACCACGAAGCCTTCAACACTGGGGAACCGGTCGTGCAGTTTCTCCAACAGGGGCAAAAATGTCAGGTCCACGAAAATGAACCGATCTTGGGCGTGGTTTATAATGTAGATCATCTGTTCCGCCGGCAGGCGCGGGTTCAAGGTGTGGCAGATGGCTCCCATGCCGGAGCTTGCGTAATAAATTTCCAGGTGGCGATAGTTGTTCCAGGCGATGGTGCCGATGCGGTCTTCCGGTTTTGCCCCCAGAGCTTCCAGCGCTTTGGCAAGCTTGCGCGTACGCTGCGCCATTTCCGGGTAGGTGTAACGGTGAATCGGGCCTTCTGTGGTTCTGGATACGATCTCTTGGTCCGGAAAATTCTGGGCCGCGAACTCGACGATCTGTGATATGAGCAGTGGCCGGTCCATCATTAATCCGCGCATGTTTTCTCCAGTCTTGTTTGGTTTATTGTGGTTGATAATCAGGCCTTGGGTAATAGTGTCCGGACATCACGGTGGAGTACCTAGTAGCTTGCTTGTTTCATAATCCGAGTACCCACACGAGCTGTTTTAGCTTACCGATCCTTGCGCTGGCATTCCATGGCTTTCTCAGGGAGTTTCTGAATAACGCCCGAATTGCCTCCGCGCGATGAGGGCTGCCGTCATCATTGCAGCAATCCTAGCCGTATAGCTTCCTTTAAGGCTTCAGCGCAGCGACTGATGCCCAGCTTTGCGCAGATATTCTTAACGTGGCGAACCACACGAGAAACGTCAAGGCGCGGGGATGGATTAGCCGACGGCCGGCGAATATAGCGGCAAATCAGCCTGACCAGCCTCCGCACACTGGAAATACCTGCCCTACAAAACAATTAGCTGCGTCACTGCACAGATAGGCGGCGAACTGGGCATCCTCCTCGGCTGACACCAGGCGACCCAAGGGCACTTCACGTTGCAATCGCTCCTGAAAAGCCGGTTTGGCCTGTACCTCGGCAGGAAAATAGGTTGGGTTATCAACGAAGTTTTGCGCGATCGCGTTGACCTGGATATTATACTTGGCGACTTCTACCCCCACCGCCCGAACATAGGCCAATTGCGCGCCCCGCGCGGCACTGTAGCTGGACGCACGCTTCATGCCGCGCAGTGCCGAGGCACTGCCCATCAGCAATATCTTGCCGCTCTGCCGCTCGATCATCCCCGGCAGAATGGCTCGAGTCAGCTGCTGCAAAGGGTCGACCATGCAGGCAAACATGGTGCGCCATTCTTCGTCACTGACCTCGGTCACAGCAGTAGAAGGCGCAGGTACGCCAAGGTTGGCTACCAATGCATCGATATGCCCAGACCGGCTGACGAGTTCTTCGACGGCGCCCGGCGTGTCCAAGCTGCCAGTGTCAGCTATTACGTGCGCGCCGCAGCGGCTGAATGCCGCGTGCAGTGCTAGGCCCATAAACGCGTCTGCCTGAGTCAGGAGAATGCGCTTTCCGCTAAGGTCACAGGCAGTCATGGGGCGTCACTCTGGTTGAATTCACGGGCGAGGAACTCCTTCAGCAGTTGATTGACTGGCTCCGGCTTTTCACATTGGATCCAGTGGCCGCAGTTGGCAATGACATGCTGTTCGACGCGTGGCACCACGCTGGGCATTTTCTTGATGGTATAACTCTCAAGCTCTCCTACCGGATCAGAATCACCAATAATAAAAAGAGCTGGCTGGTCAACCTGCTTGCCGCCCAACGATTCAGTACGTTCCCAGTTGCGCTCGAAATTGCGGTACCAGTTCACCGGACCGTGGAAGCCACTGCGCTCGAAGGTATCGACATATACTTGGAAAGCCTCAGGTGAACACCAACCCGACGGTACGCCGGGGTCGATACGGTCATCAAGCCAGCGCGAATCGGCGGGCTTGTCCTGCACCAGTGTGCTGCCATCGAGGGTGCCGGACATGCCGTACATCATCACGCGCAGGGTACGCGGAATGTTCTCGGCCATCTCGGCCTCGGCCAGCCCAAGCTTTTGAAAGTACAGCATGTAATGGAAGCGATCCTGGTACAGCTCACGAATCATGCGAATGGCCGGCTTTTTCGGACGTCCACCGAACGGGACTGAAAGCGCGCCGACGACCTGAACTCGCTGTGATTCCAGTAACGCCAGGTGCCAGGCAACCACTGCGCCCCAATCATGACCGATCATGGCTACCTTGGTATGGCCAAGTAGATCCATCGCCGCCTGGAGGTCACCGCACAGGGTGATCAGGTCATACTGCGCCGGATCCTGCGGCGCGCTGCTGGCGCCGTAGCCTCGCATTTCCGGAGCGTAAACCCGATAACCTGCCTCACTTAGCGCGCTGACCTGATGACGCCACGAGTACCAGCACTCGGGGAATCCATGCAGTAGCCATACTACTGGACCTTGTTCGGAGCCAGCGCTGTAGAGGCTTAGCTCGATACCGTTGATATTAAGCATCTGGTGTTGTGTCAGAGTCATGAAGATCTCCCAGACCAATGGATATTAAGTATAAACACGGCGGTCTCCAACTCCAAGTGCAACACTTGATTTAATGAACGCCTGATGGCGCTACCTGGGCACGTCTGATCAGATCCATAAACACTTTCAGCGGTGGCTTGAAGCCCAAGCGCTTTCGAGACTAGGTGTTGAACTGGAAGGCGATATGACTTCAAGTTCGCCAGCGGAGCCCCGCGCAAACAGCTTAATACACTGACGAGCCTGACCTTCGTAGAGCCGGTGGAGTACGTCATGCTCCTTGGTCTAAGTGGCGTCCGAAAAGCCATCTGGCCATGAGGCACTGCCAGGCGTTACCTGCCTTGTCAGCTGTCTTGGCAGCTCTGGCTCCAGTCGTCGTGAAGCGGCGAATTTTTGTGGAGCCCTCCAACATTTGCGGAACCAAATGCATCGTGCGGGAGCATCGAAATCTAAAAACTCTTGGGAAGAGTTCTAGGGACTGTTGACGTTTTCGTATAAGGCATTGAATAAAATAGGCAAACTCGTAATATTGAGGTTCCGACACCACCAATAAAACGAGTTTGCCATGCCCCGATTCATGCTCAGTGACGAGCACTGGTCGAAGCTAAAAGGAATGATGCTTCAAGAAAATATTTATAACAAGC
>Ga0307981_1002541_pt1 | contig 14629 bp, 18 predicted proteins | sample OrgLakmetagen987_FD_201849 | JGI IMG/M metagenome (GOLD analysis project Ga0307981, IMG submission 201849) | Saline water microbial communities from Organic Lake, Antarctica - #987 | ecosystem: Environmental > Aquatic > Non-marine Saline and Alkaline > Saline | place: Antarctica: Organic Lake... | reverse complement strand
GTATTGGTCAGGTAAAACCACAGTATAAAACCGCTCTTGTTGTAACTGGTTTGGTGACATTCATCGCGGCCTACCATTATTTCCGCATCGGCCAAAGCTGGAACGAAGCGTATGTGCTTGCGGACGGCGCATACGTCGCCAGCGAAAAGACCTTCAACTCTGCATACCGGTATGTGGACTGGCTTTTGACTGTGCCGTTGCTTTTGGTTGAACTGATTTTGGTGATGAGCCTCACGCGCTCTGAAACAGTATCGCGCGCAACAAAGCTTGGTGTCTTGGCACTGATCATGGTTGCACTGGGTTATCCGGGCGAAGTCTCTGATTCAGGTAGCGTTCGCTGGATCTTCGGTCTGCTGTCGATGATTCCATTCCTATGGATCGTCTACGAGTTGTACGTCGGTCTGGGCAAGGCAATCGAAAGCCAGCCAGAGAATGCACGCGGTCTTGTCAGAACCGCACGTAACGTGACCGTCGCCAGCTGGTGCTTTTACCCCGTCGTCTATTTTGCAGGCGCAATCGGACTTGAAGGTGCAACTGCAACGGTTGTGGTCGAAGTCGGCTACACGATCGCAGACATCATCGCCAAAGCCGGCTTTGGTGTTCTTATCTTCTTGATTGCCATGCGCAAAAGCGAAGAGTCCGAAGCCAAAGAAACTCTGACTGTTCCAGCATAGGATCAGCAAGGACCGCCCCCTAATATTATGGGGGCGGTCATCCTTCTCAAACAATTTGGACGCTTTTGATGCTCGATACACAGCGGCACTCAACAGTCTTCGTTGACGACGTAGACGCCGAGATTGAACAACTTATTTCACGTGGTCCAAACCGAGTGGCCGACGCGGCACGATACCATTTCGCGGCAGGCGGGTCGCGCGTGCGCGCCCAATTGGGTCTTGATGCGGCTGCAGGGCTGGATTTGTCACGACAGGCTTGTATGGCCTGCGCCCTCGCGCCCGAGCTGTTACATAATGCATCGCTGATCCATGACGACTTGCAAGACGGTGATCGGATGCGCCGTGGAAGGCCGGCAGTCTGGTCAAAATATGGCAAAGACATTGCGATACTGACTGGCGACTTTCTGATTTCAATGGCCTACGCGACGGTTGCACAGCACCCTAACCCCGCATTGGCACTTCGTGTGATACACGAGACAGTCACGACGACAATTGCGGGACAGATTGAGGACTTGAGCGCGACGCAACTGCCTCCTGAGGAATACGAAAACGTAGCTGCCAACAAGTCTGGGCCGCTCCTTGCTTTGCCGGTGCGGCTCGCGTTGGTCGCAACAGACATGCCGGGCCAAGACGTCGCAACGCGTGTTGGTCGCGCATTGTCGGTGGCTTATCAGACACTAGACGACATCTGTGACCGGAACGCGGATCTCAAACATGGCGCAACCAATATCTGCCTTGCCTTGGAAGCCAGCGGGCAATCGCGCACATCTGCAAAGGTCATTGCCTGTGCATTAACGCAGACGTCTCTCAGTGCCGCACGAATGGATGCCAACAGCCTTTCCAAAGGTGCAGGCGCACCATTCCTATCCTTGGCTAACCACCTTGAAACCCAATTGAAGGATGTCTCAGATGCCACGTGATACCAGTTTTCCGTCCACACAATCCGCCATCGTTGCGGGTGCTGGATTTGGCGGCATTGCCGCAGCCCTGCGGCTACGCGCCAAGGGCTATGATGTGCATCTCATTGACCGTTGTTCCCGTCTGGGTGGGCGCGGCCAGGTTTTTGAAAAGGACGGGTTTCGCCATGATGCTGGGCCAACCGTACTTACCGCGCCGCATTTGTTTGAAGAGTTGTTCGCGCTGTTCAACAAAGAAATGTCTGACTATGTGACCTTGGTAGCACCCGATCCCTGGTATCGGTTTCAATATCACGATGGCGACACGTTCGATTACGGCCCAACCGACGCCGCAACAGAGGCTGAGATTGCGCGCATTTCACCGGATGATGTTGCAGGTTATCGGCGCATGGCCGCGTGGTCCAAGAAGATCTATGACGTGGGCTTTACCAAACTATCGGCGGTACCGTTCCACTCACCCACTTTCATGATCAAACAAATTCCGCACCTTCTGAGGTTGCGTTCTTTTGAAAGTGTTTGGTCGATGGTGGCGCGGCACCTCAAACATGACAAGCTGCGGCGCGCGTTTTCGATCCAGCCGCTTTTGTTGGGGGGCAATCCGTTTTCGACAACGGCCATCTACGGGATGATCAACCACTTGGAACGTGAACATGGTGTTTGGTTCGCGATGGGCGGAACCGGTGCGCTTGTCGACGCGTTTGAGCGGCTAATGCAGGAGGAAGGCATCACCGTATCGCTGAACACGACCATCGCGCAAATCAAAGTCGAAGATGGTCGGGCATCCGGCGTCGTGCTGGACACAGGCACAGAGATTGATGCTGACGTCGTTGTGTCGAACATGGACCCGGTTCATGTCTATCGTAACATGCTGCCGCAGAAGGACGTTTCAAACGTTGCCAAAGTCCGCACAAAGGCGTCCCGTCTATCCATGGGCCTTTATGTTTTGTATTTTGGGGCAAAGACGACATGGCCTGATGTGGCTCACCATACCGTTTGGTTTGGTGAGCGCTACAAAAGCCTGCTGCGTGATATCTTCAAAAAGAAAAAACTGGCGGATGATTTTTCGCTTTATGTCCACAGGCCAACCGCAACAGACCCGAGCTTTGCGCCAGAAGGATGTGACAGCTTTTATGTGCTGTGCCCCGTGCCAAACTTGGCCGGTGGTCAGGACTGGGCGGTTGAGGGGCCAAAATTGCGCGACCGGATTGTCGCGTCGCTTGAGGCTACGATGCTGCCCGGACTGACGGAACACATCACGGCAGAGTTTGCGATGACGCCCGAAGACTTCAGCCACGATTACCTATCTGTTGACGGTGCTGGTTTCTCACTTTCGCCGTTCTTCACACAATCCGCTTGGTTTCGGTTTCATAACAAAGGCGAAGGAGTCCGTGATCTTTTCTTCGTTGGTGCAGGCACACATCCCGGTGCAGGACTGCCCGGCGTTGTGTCATCTGCCAAAGTCTTGGAGAAACTGATCCCCGTTGCGGAACCCGTCACATGACCCCCGAAGCGGTGATGGCCCAACATGCGCGCAGCTTCGCGCCAGCGGCACGGCTGCTGTCCCGACCTGATCGGCTGCGTGTTGCGCGCCTTTATGCGCTTTGCCGCAGCATTGATGACATCGCCGATGAAATAGGCGGTCAAATTGGGCGCGATCGGCTTCTTAAGTTGCACGACGATCTTTACCAACCCAATCCGCGCGACCAACTCAGTGTCGAGGCGCGCGATTTGTTCAATGATCGCCCACTTGGATTGGATGCTTTTGCCATTCTGGTCATGACGACAGCTGAAGACACAGCCAAAACGTGCTTGCCTGACTGCGCCATTCTTGACGCCTATTGCATGGGGGTTGCAGGAACCGTTGGCGTTATGATCTGTACGCTGTTTGATGTTGACACAGCCCACCATGCAAGAGCTGCAGATCTTGGGAAAGCCATGCAACTCAGCAATATCTGTCGCGATGTCGCAGAAGATGCGCGGATCGGGCGCAGATATCTGCCTTTCGCTCTCTGCCCACATGGGCCAGAAGACATAATTGCGGGCGACCCAGCCGCACTGCGTGCTGCAGAAGCTGCAATGGCCAAACTTCTTGATAGAGCAGATGGTCTATACCGATCTGGTCATTCGGGGCTTGCCGCTCTCCCATGGCGTCTGCGCCTCGCAGTTGCGGCAGCGGCGGCGATGTATGCGGGCATCGGGTCAGAACTGCGGCGTCGTCATTTCCAGCCACTTGCCGGACGCGCTGTGGTACCTGTAGCGCGCAAAGCTGCCTTGGCCGTCGATGCAGTAAGACGTGAAATTCTTCAAACACGAAGCAGTAAAAACAGGCAAAAACATGCACGCACCTGATGTTGACGTTGCAATTCTGGGTGGGGGCTGCGCGGGGTTAAGCCTTGCCGTGCGTTTGGCGCAAAGCGACCTATCCGTGCGTATTATCGAACCGCGCAAAGCATACACAAATGATCGGGCGTGGAGTTTTTGGCGCACGCGCTCAGACCCATTTGAGGATTGCGTGCGCAAAGAGTGGTCGTCATGGACCATCGCGGGCCCTCTTGGCGTGACGGCGCGCAGCTCATCGCGCATGCGCTATCAAACGGTCGAATCTGGTGCTTTCTATGATCGGGCCTGCGAAATGATTGCAAAGGGGCGCAATATGACCCTGTCGCTTGGCGTTGCGGCCCAAAGCGTTGCCCAGTCCGGAGCGGGTTGGCAGGTGTCTACCGATGATGGTGCCTTCACCGCTGCTACCGTTGTTGACACGCGTCCGCCGCGCCGCATCCCGACCTACGGTCAGTTCTTCCTTGGCCGCGAAATCAGAACAGAGCGGCCTGTCTTCGATCCCGATGTTGTCCAGCTTATGCACTTTCGAAAAGGCTTCAGCACGGGCGTTGATTTTGTGTATGTCTTGCCCTTTGCTGTTGATCAGGCATTGGTCGAAGTCACGTCATTTGCACCACATAATCCGGGGCCTCAGGTTTTTACGCAATGGCTTGATGCTGAGATCGCGGCGCTAAACCCCGGTCAAATTGAAGTCCTGCGGACGGAAGCGGGCGCACTTCCTATGCAAGTTGGGTTTGCTGATCTGACACATGACAACATCATTCACATGGGGCTGGGTGGTGGTGCCGCCCGCCCATCTACCGGCTACGCCTTTACACGCATTCAAACGCAAGCAGATCATGTGGCTGCAGCATTGATCGCAGGTGAAGTTCCTGACGGTAAGCTTGATGGCCTTGTGACCCACTTTATGGACCGCGTTTTTCTACAAGTTCTGGCAGCCGCACCCGCGCGCGGCCCAGCCATGTTTCAAAGCCTGTTTCGAAATGCGCCCGCCAACCGGTTAGAGCGGTTTCTCTCCGGCTCGACACATCCGCTGGACCGATTGTCCGTCATGGCCTCATTGCCGCCGCTCCCGTTTTTGCATGCAGCAGCATTTCCAAAGTGACCTATCCTCAGATCTGGCAAACATGGTTTTTCGCCTTCAGCGTCTTAGTCGCAGTTTTGATGACCTTTTTGATGCAGCCCACGCTTAATACCCAACTGCTTTTGCTGGTGCCAACGATTGCCATACTTGGCCTGCCGCACGGTGCTCTCGATCTGCCAATTGCACAGGCCCTTTGGCCCTTACACGGATGGCGCGGGAATATGCGGTTCGGATTACTTTATGTCGGCTTAACGGCGTTAGTCATTGGGTTCTGGATACTGCTGCCTGGTCCGGCACTCTTCGCGTTTTTGATTTACTCTGCCTTTCACTTCTCAGGCGATTGGGATGACGCTACACCGCTGCTCCGTTGGACAGGAGGGGTAGCAACGATCGGCGCGCCGGGTCTGTTTTGGCAAGCAGAGGTGTCAGACCTTTTTGTGCTTCTCGCACCCGCGCCAGCCGCAGATTTGGCAGCGATGGCTCTGGCTTATGCTGGTGGGACAGCGTTGGCCTGCTACATTGCGATCTTGGTATCACAACCAGCATCAAGGACACGGGCCGCAGTGGAGCAAGCCATCATCTGGTTCGCCGCAGCCTGCCTTGCACCACTTGTCTACTTTATCCTCTATTTCTGTGCTCTGCATTCCTTGCGCCATTTGACTGATGCGCTTCAGTCCGTCGAGAACACACGTAAGGCGCTGCGCGCTGCCACAGTCTTGTCAGCAGTGGTGGTTGTTGTTGCTGCGTTGATAGGTTTTGCGGTTCTGCAAACAGCAGAGACATTCATTCTTGAACAGTCCATCATGCAGGTCGTGTTTATCGGTCTTGCTGGCCTCACCGTGCCACACATGCTTCTCATTGATCGATTTCAACGGCACGGACGTCGACTACCCTGCGAAAGATGATCTCGCCGATGGAAAAAGTCCCGCGTCTTGACTGTTGAAATCAGCTGCAGCACCGGTTGGATTTGGATTTACGCACGCGATTCATCAAAATGAATGCCTGTTGTTCTTTCGACTTTACAGCAACAAACTGCATTGTCGTTCGCAGGACTGTTCCACAAATAGCCTCCGCATCAACAGCACCTGCAAAGCAAAAGTAGGATCTATGAATGCGCGTGCATCAAGCGAATTAGCTGAATAGGTCGTGGCAAAGCTCCAAAGCATCCACCAACACATCTACCTCGCTTGTTGTGTTGTACAGACCAAAGGATGCCCTGCAAGTCGCCGTCAATCCCATGTAATCCATCAGCGGCATAGCGCAGTGCGCACCCGCGCGCACGGCGATCCCTTTTTTATCAAGCACAGTCGATATATCATGGGGATGCGCCGCACCATCCAACGTAAATGAGAAAATTGCTCCCTTGGTTGTGGAATTGCCCTGGACATTCAGCCAGTTTAGCCCGTCCAGACTGGCACGGGCATAGTCACGCAGGCCCCTTTCATGGGCAGCAATGTTATCCATCCCGAGGTCGGTCATGTAATCAATTGCAACGCCCAGGCCAATGGTCTGCACAATACCTGGCGTGCCTGCCTCAAACTTCATCGGCCCATCGTTATAGGTGACCGTGTCGCGGCCGACTTCGCGGATCATGTCACCACCGCCCAGGAATGGGCGCATCTCGTCCATTCGATCTTGACGCACATAAATAGCGCCTGACCCAGATGGACCATACAGTTTGTGCCCGGTCACTGCATAAAAATCGCAACCGATGTTCTGGACATCGACCGGCATATGAACCGCTGCCTGCGATCCGTCTACCAGCACTGGTACGCCCCTTGCGTGAGCCCCTTCGGCAATCGCCTTCACGTCTATGATACTGCCCAGCACGTTAGACATATGAGTAATCGCCACGAGTTTGGTCCTCGGACCAATCGTATCAATCACCCTTTGCGGATCCAGATCGCCATTTGTATCTACATCCACCCATTTGATGACGACACCCTGACGTTCGCGCAGAAAATGCCAAGGTACGATGTTGGCATGATGTTCCATGATGGACAGGATAATCTCATCTCCCGCCTGCATGCGGGGCATCGCCCAGCCATAGGCGATCATATTGATGCCTTCGGTCGTACCAGAATTGAGGATGATCTCGTCATCTGATCTGGCATTCAGGAACCGGGCAACGGTCCCGCGCACTGCCTCATATTTCTCCGTAGTCAGATTGCTCAGATAATGCAGACCACGATGCACATTGGCATAATCCTCTGCATAGCCACGGGTCATGGTATCAATTACCACCTGTGGCTTTTGTGCAGATGCGCCATTATCGAGGTAGGCCAACGGTTTGTCATTTACCTGCCGAGACAAGATCGGGAAATCGGCGCGAATGGTCGCAATATCGTAAGTCATAAAGTTCCTTTATGCGGCTTGAACCCCGCGAATGCATTGATTGGACCAACAGTGTTGGCGATACCGATGTGGTTCAGCACCAATTCCACCAAACACTTATCTCTCACCCACCTGACGTAGCGCGCCTATGCAATCCACAATGTATCAAATCACCGCACCCATGGCGTTTAACCTCAATTCATGGTCACGTGGCATAGCGCGCTGGAACAACGCTTAGATCTGGGAATTCTTTTTTTTGAACATGCGCTGCTATCCGTCGCTTGTTTCCGGCGTGATCGTTTCGTCTATGTTCGACGCCGCCATTGTTGCTGAGATCGTGCGTGCAGGCATCCAGTCCATGCCCAAAGGTCAACGAGAGGCGCGCGTAACTGACATGACCAGCTTTCAAGAATTGCGTTACATTGTTATGCCGCACGCTATGCGCACGTTTATCCTACCTATGGCGAACCGATTCCTCAGTTTAACAAAAGAAGGCTCAATCATTTCACTGATAGTAGCGCAGGGACTGAGGTTTAAGGCGTTGGCACTCAGGATGGCCTAGCGTGTTTCAATAGCAACCCGCGATACGCCGCAATGTTTTGCAAACCCGCCGTCCAGCGTCGCATTCAAATGCATCCAACCCGAGCCCTCTCACGTACTTATAATAGTATACTAAATTCAAAAACGCACCGGAGATCGCTTATGTCAGATAACCCTAAAGCAACTGGCCGTATTGATCGTTTTGACCGCCCCTGCGAACACATGGCGATCAAAGACGCAGCACACGCGCCTTGGACGTCAGATGCGCCCCGTGGTGACAACGACAAAGCCGGACATCGCAGGTATCACGGATTATTCGAAGATCTGATGAACTAAACGACAATCGCACAAGGACGTCATTCATGATCAAGCGGCTTCTCGTCAGCACACTCATCTTCTTGGGTTCTCAAACAGCGGCACTGGAAACTAACGCGCCGTTTGGGTCCATTGATGGCGGTACGCTTTCGATCGACCAATGGCTCGGCCATCCAGTTCTTGTCGTGAACACCGCATCACAATGCGCATTTACCCAGCAATATCGGGGCCTCCAAGACCTTTATGACGCGTATCGCGATCAAGGGCTTATTGTTCTGGCTGTCCCGTCAGATGACTTTAATCAGGAATTAGCAACTGACGCAGAGGTCAAAGATTTTTGTGAACTGCAGTACGGTATTGATCTACCGATGACGGTGATCACACATGTTAAGGGGGCGGATGCGCATCCTTTCTATACGTCGCTCAAAGCTGAAACCGGTTTCACGCCACGATGGAACTTCAACAAAGTGCTCATTGATGAAGATGGTGAGGTCGTGGCGACTTTTGGATCCAACACCCCACCACAATCGGCTGCAATCACGCGGCTGATCGACGACATGCTGATCAATGACTGAAATGGTGCCGACGCGCGCGGCCGGTCTTGCCGCGATGCAGGCGTTTAAGCCTGAAATGGGTCGCAGATACGAGAATGGTCGCAATTATGATCATGGCCCGGGTCAGCACAACGCCGTGTCACTGTTATCACCTTACATCCGCCGCAGGCTGATCACTGAGGAAGAGGTGGTCGCGGCAGCATTAGCAGCACACGGACCTGACGATGCGGGAAAGTACGTCGAAGAAGTGATCTGGCGCGGTTACTACAAAGGCTGGCTGGAACGACGCCCGCAGGTCTGGGAAAGCTATGTCCAAGGGTTAAACGCCGATCTGATGTCCCTCAAACGCGATCGCCGTTTGCGGCGCGACATCGAACTGGCTGAAACCGGTCAAACGGGTTTGGAGTATTTCGATACATGGGCGCAAGAACTGGTTGAGACGGGATACCTGCACAACCATGCGCGTATGTGGTTTGCGTCGATTTGGATTTTCACGCTTGGACTTCCTTGGCGATTAGGGGCTGATTTCTTCTACCGTCATTTGCTGGATGGAGATGCCGCGTCAAACACGTTGGGATGGCGTTGGGCGGCAGGCCTACATACGCGCGGCAAACCTTACCCGGCACGCGCACAAAACATTGATACATTCACCAATGGTCGCTTCACCCCAAAACATGGCGAACTTGCGGAAGTTGAACAGGGTTTGGAAGCATCAGAGCCAGATGGCCTCCCGACGGTGCAGCCTTTGCGCAAAGTCCATCAGGCACACACCAAATTGCCAACTGTGCTTTTGATCACAGACGAAGATTGCCTGATCGAAGACTTTGACCTTACGGCCTTTGAACTGCGCTGCGGTGCGACATTGTCATGTAGTCACTTGCGTTCACCGCTTCGGGTGTCCGACCATGTTTATGCTTTTGAGACTGGTGCATTAGCTGATGCAGCATTGCGTTCGAATTTAGATATCACGCATCTCAAAGCCGCAGAACCGTCAGTTCTGGTCGACTGGGCGGCAAAGGCTGGGGCAAAGCAAATTATCACGCCATATGTGACGCACGGACCTTTGCGCGACTGGTTGAATTTAGCTGAGCCACTACTTGTGGAGCGCGGCATAACCCTGTGTGAACAGCGCCGTGCGTGGGATGATGCGATCTGGCCGCACGCGACTGCTGGGTTTTTCAAAGTCAGAAAACAGATCCCGCAAATATTGGAGCAAACGATAGGTATGGACCGGCGATGACGTCTACCCCCTTGCGCACGGCAGACCTCGTAAGTCGCTATATGGTGCTCACAAAAGAAATTATGCCTCAAATGGCGCGTGACCCGGCGGTGAAATGGCCTGTCCGCAACGATCATTGTTTTCAGCGGATCATTCTTGACAATGTTTGCGACGGGCCGTGGTTCGAGCATCTGCCAAGGCCAGCCTACAAAAGCCTTTCCCATGACCAAGCCGTCCATGCAGTACAATTGTGCGAGGATATCGTCGCCAATCGCGTCGACTTATATGATCTCAATAGAAAATCGCTTACTTGGCGTGGAAAACATGACCCTTAACGGATCTCGGCCTTACAGCCTCAAGATGCCCACTTGCCTTTGTTTGGCTTCCTACTAATTGCTTCCCATGAGCAAAATAAACGATTTACCCCCAGAACATGTCAGTGAAATCATCCAAATGGCGTTGTCGGATCACGTCAGCTTTACGAACATTCAGGCTGAATATGGGATCAATGACAAGCAGGTCAAAACGTTGATGCGGGATACATTAAAGAGTGGCAGCTACAGGGCTTGGCGTAAGCGGGTGCGTGACTTTGGCGATCGGAGAGAAACCTATAAATAGGGTTTTCCGGTAGATGCTTGTCCCTTTGAAAGAAATCTAAACCCGATGACGCAGCCTCCCCGTATAGTTTGGTTTAAACGTGACCTGCGGATCAATGATCACGCCCCGTTGTTGACAGCATCGCAGTCAGGCGCCCCCATCATACCGCTCTACATCGTTGAGCCTGAATACTGGAAGCAGCCCTTCGCATCACGCCGTCATTGGCATTTCATTCACGATTGCCTTTGTGACTTGGACAGTGCTTTGACCGAGTTAGGCCAACAGCTTGTTGTGAAGGTTGGCGATGCTTGTGAAGTGATCAAACGACTTGATTTAGAGCACGATGTCAGTGACGTGTTTGCACACGAAGAAACGGGAAACCTTTGGACATACCAGAGAGATATCGCAGTTCAGAAATTGTGCCTGAACAACGACATAGCACTGCATGAGTCGCCCACAAACGGAGTTGTGCGTCGGCTGCGCAGTCGTGATGACTGGTCAAGAATTCGAAATGCACGCATGGCTGGAAAGATACTGCCAAAGCCCGATGTGCTACTATCAATTCCCCTGTGCAAGTCAGATGCTCTACCTGACAAAAATGACGCGATGTTTGGCAATGTACCTATTGGTAAAGTGCAAAAAGGCGGACGAACCCATGCAGTTGCTGATTTGCGCAGCTTCTTAAGCCACCGATCCCGCGAATATCTTTACCATATCTCAGCACCAAATTTATCTGAATTCCACTGCTCTCGTCTGTCCGCTCACCTTGCTTGGGGCAGCCTGTCTGTGCGTGAGGTGGCGCAGTCAATCGTCAAACGTCGCGCCCAGTTATCCCCAAATGAAAAGAAGAGCTTTGGGCGAAACCTGACCGCTTTTGGCTCTCGCTTGGCTTGGCGCTGTCACTTTGTCCAAAAGATCGAAGACCAGCCTGAAATAGAAACGCACTGCATGCACCCTGCGTTTGAAGGGTTGCGCGTGGATCAACACAATGACGCACATTTCCAAGCATGGGCGCACGGTCAAACTGGTTATCCATTCATTGACGCCTGTATGCGTAATCTGACGGCACAAGGTTGGATCACCTTTCGCATGAGGGCGATGTTGGTCAGCTTTGCCAGTTATCAACTATGGCTTGATTGGCGTGTTACGGGAGAACATCTGGCACGGCTGTTCACAGACTACGAACCCGGGATCCACTATAGTCAGTTGCAAATGCAATCAGGTGTCACGGGTATCAACGTGATGCGCGTTTATAACCCGATCAAACAATCCATGGAACATGATCCAACGGGCACTTTCATTCGAAAGTGGGTGCCCGAGCTAAAGAGCGTTCCGGATGCGTTCATTCACGAGCCATGGAAGTGGGAAAAGACACTGATCGTTGATAGTGATTTAACGCTTGGGCAGGACTATCCTGTCCCAATTGTTGATCAAGCTGCTTCAGCGAAGGCCGCAAAACAAAAGATCTCCGACATACGGAATGGTCAGGACTTTGGGATCGCAGCAAACGCCGTTTTTCTAAAACTAGGCAGCCGAAAATCAGCCTCAAAGCGCAAGAAAAAAGTCAAATCGAATGATGATACTCAGTTATCATTGTTTTAAGATAAGTCTCTACAAGCCTGAGGCAATCTTTGAGGATTTACCGGCCTATTGCCTATTTGCGTCGCGTTTAAAGGAACGTCGGTTTGCCGCGCGCTATGGCGAGCAGTTTCATGTCTATCGCGCCGAATTTCCCTACCGCGACCCACGTCAAACCTCCACAAAAGACGATCGGCGCATAAAGTAGCGACAGATTGACGCGATTGACGTCTATGTCGCGGTCTCGGGCGTATCCATAACAAAGGAGACCGTTATGTTTTTGGAAAACAATACAAAGACCTTGCTGCTAGTTGAGGATGATGATGTGCTTCGGTCGCGTTTAGGTACCGCGATGCAAAAAAGAGGGTTTGACGTTACGCCTGCGTCAAGCGTCGCCGAGGGTCTGCGTGCAGTTCGCGCAAATGCACCGGAATATGCAGTCATTGACCTTAGGTTGCAGGATGGAAGCGGGTTGGGCGTCGTTGAGGCGCTAGAACAACAACGCCCTGATGCGCGCGCGATCATTCTGACGGGGTACGGTAATATCCCAACTGCCGTTGCGGCAGCGCGTCTTGGGGCCATCGACTATATTGCGAAACCCGCCACTGCGGACGAGATTGTCGATACGCTTATGGCACCAAAAGGCACACGGCCATCGGCACCGGATGCGCCAATTTCACCCGACGATGCGCGGTTTGAACACATCGAGCAGGTCTTTCACGAGGCCGGCGGAAACGTATCAGAGACCGCGCGGCTTTTGCAAATGCACCGTCGGACATTGCAGCGTATTTTGAGCCGGCATGGGGTCGTCAGAGATGCAGCGTAACGACAATGGTGTAATCGCAATCCGGAGCATTTCAGAAACGAGTGTTGCAGACCAAGCGTTTGAAAATGGGCCGACCATCTACTTTGACGGGTCGTGTGCGCTGTGTTCGGTTGAGATAGATCATTACGCGTCTCGCGTGGGTGGCGAGAAACTTGGCTTTGTTGATGTATGCCGCAACAATGCCCGACTTGGCGCTGATCTTACGTCTGACACAGCGATGCGGCGGTTCCATGTTCGCAGACCAGATGGCTCACTCGTCTCGGGCGCACGGGCGTTTGTCGAGGTCTGGGATACGCTACCGGGGTGGCAGTGGGCCGCCCGTGTGGCCAGAATCCGCGGCGTATTGCCTGTGCTTGAGGTTGGGTATCTCGCATTCCTGCCAATCCGTCCGTTCATATCAAAGGCTGTGGGGCGCTTTAGCGCGCGAAACGCCCCGAAGTAAGCATATTGGGAAGGCTGTTGATTTGGCGTTTGTCCCATTTCGATACAGTGCGAGCCTACGAAAGCTGGGTTAAAGCGATGGCACATATATCGTTTGATCGTCCAAGTGGTGATCTACCGACATAGATGCTTAGTCGTGTTCACCGTCGCGGCGCCGCCCCGAGCCTCGCATAAACAGGTGTGGCTTTGTGGCGGCCGCAGTGTACGTCGCGACGGTAACGGCCGCTGCGCCAATCAAGACAGCATGACCAAGAACGCTTATCGCCAACACGGTGTAACTTCCAAGGGCGATCCCGAAACTGACTGCCCACATGAACCCCAATGCTTGCAAAACTAAATGCCGCCTTTTGGTGTCCGGAATATGACGCAGGGGGCTTATGTCGGCATTGAATATGAAATTCCATCCGAAGACGATTTGCTGTCTCATTGTGCAGTCCCTCGCGTAAATTTAGAAAATTTTTGGAGGCCTAACTGGATGTTGGCGTCCGCGTGTTTCAAGAAATGCTCTATCTGCTTTCTCGCGCATGTACGACTGCTCTGATCCTCACAACGGTAATCGTTTGCCGCGCCAGTTCAGTGACTGGCTGTTCAGAACACGCAAATCGGCGCGGTTGGCCATAATATCTTCGCACAATTGCTCGGCGCGAACGGGCTTATCACGAGAAAGATGTATGTACGCCGGGCGCGCGCGATGTTCATACCAGACACCATACCACACAGTAATGAGAACGGTGCGTTGGAAGCAGTGATCATATCGCACAGGCCACCGTATGTCGGAAGTACGCGCCATTTGTAGTATCCCTTTTTTGGTAAGGACAAGATAGCGGCTGACGAGCTCGGCGATGCAGCATTCGATGGGATCCACGCTTAAACCTTTCTCGTTAAGAAAGGGTTCAGATAGTGGCCCCGCTGACGATGGTAAGTTTCGCAGACTGCAGAGCGTTGTTCATGAAACGCACCAAGATCGGTGGCGTTGAACGGCTGCTTCGGCGACACGAGCCGCATCGCAACCTTAAGTTCGCCGCAACTGCGAGGAATTGCTGCGTGAGCAATAGCTGCAACTGCAAAAGGCCGGTTTGTCCGCACTGTGTGAGTTCAAACGGCGTGCAGCGAATGGCGGCTGTTGCTCTCGTTCAGGACCAGGAAGAGCTGGCCGTTTAGGTCTCAGGCTTTCCCGATAGTTCAGGATGATCGGGTAGCGGCGGCACCA
>Ga0307981_1002539_pt1 | contig 14641 bp, 14 predicted proteins | sample OrgLakmetagen987_FD_201849 | JGI IMG/M metagenome (GOLD analysis project Ga0307981, IMG submission 201849) | Saline water microbial communities from Organic Lake, Antarctica - #987 | ecosystem: Environmental > Aquatic > Non-marine Saline and Alkaline > Saline | place: Antarctica: Organic Lake... | reverse complement strand
CAGCGTGTACTTCGGCTTTTTCGGCCAAGGGCAGGCTGAACGTGCCACAGCCAGCAAACAGGTCAATAACATGCTTTGCACCGCCAACAGCATCGCGCACAGCGGTCACCAAAGACGCTTCGCCCTGTGGTGTGGCCTGCAGGAATGTACCGGGCGGTGGTGTGACCTTGGCACCACCAAAACGCTGCACAGGCGGGGTGCGCATCGCAATCACGTCATCGTCCCACGTCAGACGCGCAAGGCCAAGGCTGTCACACAAATGCGCGAGTTCCTGCCGCAAAGGCCCATCCAACGGCTTTCCGTTCTGAACCGAAATATCCAGACCCGCCCGCGAGGTTGTTACTGTCACAGCCAAAGCCGCCTTGCGACTTGTCCCCACAACCGCCAGTCGCTCGGCAATCGGGATCGCCGCCATCACGGCGGGGTCCAGCAACTGACAGCCCGGTATTTCGATCACGACATCCGACCCGCGCCCATGAAAACCGACCATTGCACCCTTTTTCGTGCGTTTCGCCGCAAAGGTTGCACGGCGTCGCGATTGCGCAGGAGACGTCTGGATCGGCTTGAATACAGTCTCTATCCCGTGGGCATCCAGCGATTGCTTGACCACAGCCAGCTTAAAATCAGCTACAAAAGCATCCGACGCATGCTGCAACTGGCATCCACCGCAGGCTTTGAAATGCCGACACGGAGCGGCCACGCGGTTTTCCGATGGCTTCACGATGCGAATGTCGGTCAGCGTCTGACCGTCAGGCGTACCATTCACGACCTCTCCGGGGAGGGTCATCGGGGCAAAAAGCGGGCCGGCGGCAATGCCGTCACCCAAGTGACCAAGTCTTTGGATTACATATTCTGTCATGCACCGCGCATAGCGCGAAGCAGCCCCCAGCAAAAGCCCCTATTCAGCGGCCTTCATATTCAGGAAACCGCCAGACTGGCGATGCCAGTAGCGGGCATACAGCCCGTTTTGATCCAGCAGACTATCATGCGTGCCAATCTCGACGATCCGTCCCGCATCCATCACCGCAATCCGGTCCATTTCTGTCAGTGTCGACAGGCGGTGGGCAATGGCCAGCACGGTCTTGCCTTCCATCACGCGTGTAAGGGCATGTTGGATCGACGCCTCAACCTCGCTATCCAGCGCACTGGTCGCTTCGTCCAGAATGAGGATCGGCGCGTCTTTCAGAATGGCGCGGGCCAAGGCAATGCGCTGGCGCTGGCCGCCAGACAGTTTTACACCGCGTTCCCCAAGATGCGCGGCATAGCCCTTGCGGCCCTTGTGATCTTGCATGTCCTTGATGAATTCATGCGCTTCGGCCTTGGTCGCGGCGGCGATCACTTCATCCTCGGTCGCGTCAGGCTTGCCGTAGCGAATGTTGTCAAAAGCCGATCTGTTGAACATCGCCGTTTCCTGCGTGACCATACCGATCTGGCGGCGCAGACTTTCTTGGGTGACCCCGGCAATGTCCTGCCCGTCAATCAGAATACGCCCTTTTTCCAAGGTATAGAGCCTTAGCAGAAGCGAAACGAGGCTGGACTTTCCAGCCCCTGACGCGCCCACGATACCCAGTTTTTCCCCCGGCTTGATATCAAGCGCCAGATGCTCGACCCCACCGGCACCGCGCCCGTAGGTAAAGCGCACATCGTCCAGCGTTATCTCGGCCTTCTGCACCACCAAATCCTGTGCCTCGTCCTTGTCGCGTAGCTGTTGGCGTGGGGTTAGCGTGTGCATTCCGTCCTCGACCTCGCCCATATTGGCGTAAAGCCCCATCAGCGTGAAACTGACCCAGCCCGTCATCTGCGCCAAGCGCAAAGACACAGCACCGGTAGCGGCGATATCACCCGCAGTCACCAGCCCAAGCGACCAGTACCAAAGCGCGCCACCCACCAACAAAACCGGCAAAAGCCCTGCAATCGTCATCAGCCAAAACCGGAAAGAGACACTAACACGGCCAAAATCAAGACTGGTGTCCAGAAACTTTCCCATCGCGCCCAGCGCTGCACGGTCTTCGTGATCGGCATGGGCAAACAGCTTGACGGTCTTGATGTTCGTGATCGTATCAACCACCTGCCCGGTCACCATCGCCCGCGCCCCTGCCCGCGCCTGCGAAAATTTACGGATACGTGGCATGTAATGCCGGATCAGAAACACATACCCAACCATCCAGAGCACAAGCCCAGCAGCGATCCGCCAATCGACGGTGCCCAGCAGAAGCACAGCGCCCACGAAAGACGCAAGCGCGAAAAGCACGGTGTGGATCATTTCGATCACCACGTCGGTCAGCGCCCGGCTGGTTTGCATTTCCTTTTGCGAGATACGCCCTGCAAAATCGTTGTCAAAGAACGTGACGGCCTGACCCAATGTATAGCGGTGCAGCCGGGATAAGGCGATGTTGAACACATTTGGCCCCACCACAATCGACTGCATGTAGGAACTGACACCGAATATCAGTGGTCGCAAAACCAAAAAGAACGCAAGACAGCCCAGCAAAAGGCCCGTCTGGTCGCTGAAAACAGATGTCGCCTCTGATGCGAGGGCGGCATCCACGACCCACCCCAAGACCAGTGCCGCCAGCACCTCAACCACGCCCGCAGCGATAGAAAAGGCTGCCGCCAACGCCAGCGCATATCCGCAACCCTTTAGCGTCCAGCGAAAGAATGGCATCAACGTTTGCGGCGGAGCACCGTCTGCAGGTGCGAACGGGTCAATCCAGTTGGCTATTTTCATCTTGCTTCATCTTCCGTCGTTAGGAATCCGCCGGATTGCCGACCCCAGAAGTCAGCATATAGCCCGCCATTTGCCAAAAGCATGTCATGACTGCCTTCTTCAACGATACGACCCTGATCCATAACAAGAATGCGATCCATTTCGGCAATCGTGGAAAGCCGATGCGCGATGGCGATGACCGTCTTGCCTTCCATCATGCCGTACAGCGTTTCCTGAATGGCGGCCTCTACCTCGCTATCCAGCGCGCTTGTCGCTTCATCCAGCAGCAAGATCGGTGCATTTTTCAGGATGACCCGGGCAAGGGCAATGCGCTGGCGTTGGCCGCCAGACAGTTTCACACCGCGCTCACCCACCTGCGCATCATAGCCCGACCGACCATCTGCGTCCGCCAGATCGGTGATGAACCCATGTGCCTGCGCCTGTTTTGCAGCGGCGATCACATCAGCATCGCTTGCATCAGGACGCCCGTAAAGAATGTTCTCGCGGATTGTGCGGTGCAACAACGCGCTGTCTTGTTGGACCATACCGATATTCTGGCGCAAACTGTCCTGACTGACCTTTGTGATATCTTGGCCATCGATCAGAATTCGTCCGCCTTCTGGGTCATAAAACCGCAAAAGAAGCTTTACCAGAGTCGATTTTCCCGCGCCTGAGCGCCCGATCAAGCCGATCTTTTCACCCGGCTTTACCACCAGATCAACGCGGTCCAACCCGCCGGAACCACGGCCGTAATGGTGGGAGAAACTCTCCATTTCCACACGTCCATCGGTTAGCTTGAGCCGCTTGGCGCCCGCATCATCCACAAGGGTGATCGGTTGGGCAATCGTCTCCATCCCTTCAGCGACAACGCCGAGCTGCTGAAAAAAGGTCGACAGGGCCCACATGATCCAGGCGGTCATCGAGTTCAGTCGCAAGGTCAACGCCGCTGCCGCTGTGACAGCACCCACCGTCGCATGACCCGTAGACCACAGGAAAAATGCCCAACCCACAACACCGACAATCAAGAAACCGTTCAGGACAACCAGGCAAACATCCATCACCGTAAAAATACGCATTTCCTGTTGAAAGGTTTTGCGCGCATTCTCGATCGCTGATTTGGCATAGTTAACCTCGCGGTCATGATGCGCAAACATCTTGACCGAATGAATATTGGTATAGCTGTCGACAACGCGGCCTGTGACCTCGGATCGGGCATCCGATGCCGCTTTGGACGCAACGCCTACACGTTTGATTGTCCACTTGGTCAACGCTGCATAAAGCGCGAACCAGATCAAAAGGGGCACCAACAACTGCCAATCAGACGTCGTCAGCAATATCGCAGCGCCGATCAGATAGGCCAGGGAATAGGAAATCGCGTCAAAAACCTGAAAGACCACCTCGCCCGCGGCGGGGGGCGTCTGCATGATCCGGTTGGCGATGCGGCCCGCAAAATCATCCTCGAACCAGCCCACAGACTGACGCAGCACCTGCCGATGCGCGCGCCAGCGAAACAGCGTGCCGTAATTGGGCATGATTGCATTATTCAAAAGCAGGACATCCAGCGCCTGAAGCGCGGGCCTCAAGATCAGAATAAACAACGCGACCACGATAAACTCGGTCCCGTAGGTCTGCCATATCTCGGATGGTGACCCCTTCATCAGATCGACCAGACGGCCCATGTAATAGATCAAACCGATCTCGATCGCCGCTACAATGATCGACATGATCCCTGTCAGAACAAAAACCTTCTTGAAAGGTTTGCTGTAGTCGCGAAAAAACGGCCACAGTGCCGTGGGCGGCGTGTTCTGTTCGGGATAGTCGACGTAGGGGTCAACCATGTTTTCAAAAAAGCGAAACATATCAAACCTATTTGACGGGGATGGTGCTTTATAGAGAGCGCAGCGACTGGAAGGCCACCGCTCTTGGGAGTGCTAAGGGGTCTTTAACAAGGTATCGCGATCTGCTGTAAACTCAGACGCGATCCAGACCGCTTCAAGCTGCTTTAAGCGCGCACCCAATTCAGGGCCTTCGAACTTCGGCATCAGGTCAGCTGCACTGACCGGAAATTTAGCTTGGGCCGCATCATTTATCGTCTCTAACACAGCCTTATCTGGCGGTGTCTCAGCCATGCATGCCCGCAAAAGCGCTGCACCCAAAGCAATCTTTTCGCCGTCGCGATAAGCAATCTCACGCAACGACTGACCGCCAAATGCCGCCACTTTAAGGCGATCATGCTCTTTGGCGTCTGCCTTGCTAAGCCGCAGGCGGTCCGAGACATCATCACCACCAAGCGCGGCCAAGCGCCAAAGCCAATACGGCGGCAGGTCCAATAGCCCCTCGAAATGAACAATAAGACTGACCCAGCGGTCATCCGATCCGGGCAAAACCACCCCCAGCACACCTGTCTGGCGCATGACTGCAAGAGCCGGCGCGGGATCAGGGGCTGCCAATAATTTCTGTAGTTCAGCACCGATCCGTTCTGCCGAAAGCGTCTCTAACCCGTCAGTATTCGCGGCAATCGCTGCAATTGCATCCGGATCAAAGCCTTCATCGGGGTTTGCATACCATGCGCAAAAGCGGAAATAACGCAGCGTTCGAAGATAATCCTCGCGGATGCGCGCATTTGCGTCCTCGATAAACCGCACCCGGCGTGCCCGCAGATCGGCCATTCCCTCCAGCGGGTCAATCACACGCCCACTCGCATCGGCATAAAGCGCATTCATCGTAAAATCACGTCGGCGGGCGTCTTCGTCGATGCTGCTTGAAAACGCGACAACGGCACGCCGCCCATCGGTTTCAACATCGCGGCGGAAGGTTGTCACCTCAAACCCCTTGGCCCCACTTACGACTGTAACGGTCCCATGTTCAACGCCTGTCGGAACAGCCTTCAGGCCAGCGCGCGCCGCAAGCGCCATGACCCGTTCCGGCAACGCGTCGGTAGACATATCAACATCGCTGTCTGGCAACCCAAGTAGCGCGTTCCGCACGCAACCGCCCACGAAAAAGATGCTATGCCCGCCATCCTGCACAGCCGCGCAAACCGCTTGCGCATCCGCATCGGCAAGCCAGCTTGTGCTGGAGGGAAGGGTCAGGTCATACGTTCTGTCCATGCCCGCAACATACGCGCGGTTGCACCCCAAATGTAATAGGGACCGTAGGGCACAACGTAATAATGCCGCCGATTTCCACGCCAGCGGCGCGATTGCACCAGATAATTTTCAGGATTCAAGACGTGACTAAGCGGAACCGTAAAGACCTCCTCGACCTCTCCGGGTTCTGGAACGATCTTGAAACTCTCTCTGACAAAACCGATCACGGGGGTGACATGAAAGCTGGTAACCGTTTCATGGGCGGGCAGCGTTCCCAACACCTCGACCAATTCGGTGGGTAAACCGATCTCTTCGCGCGCCTCGCGCAGGGCGGCGGCCACCACATCTATATCGGTGTCGTCCTGCTTGCCGCCGGGAAACGCGATCTGACCCGGGTGGTGCTTAAGCGCCGACGACCGTTTCGTCAGAATCAGCTCAAGCCGACCATTTTTTTCGATGATCGGCGCCAAAACACCTGCAGGCCGCAATTTACGGTCCGCAGGCAAAACGACATCTTCGTTCAGATCAAAATCGGACGACGCCACACCCGTGAGGGCCAGCGCCGTCCGAAAACTTTGTATCTGATCAGTCACCACTTGCGGTTTCAGCCTCGAATCCAACAGTTTTCGGATCCAGATCATAATGTGCGCTGCAGAACTGACAATCTGCGGTCACACGGCCTTCGTCTGTGGTCATTTTCTGGATGTCCTTGGCAGAATAGATCGACAGGCTTTGGCGCACACGATCTTCTGAACAAGAGCAACCGAAACGAACCGCCTGGCTGTCAAACACACGCGGCGTTTCTTCGTGAAACAGACGCACCAACAGATCAGTCGGCGGCAAAGTTGGTCCGATCAGCTCCATCTCCTCTACCGTGTCCAGCAAAGCGTTGGCCCGCCGCCAATTTTCACCCTCTTCTCCATCAACCAGATCATCGGGGCGCAGGATGTCACCACTGCCTTCGACTTTGGCCGCAAAAGGCGACGCTTTGGGCATATGCTGCAACATCACACCGCCAGCGCGCCAACGCTCGGTCTCTCCCGGTGTCGAGGATTTTCCAAAACGTAGCTGAAACCGCGTTGGCAACTGCTCGGATTGCGCGAAATACGCTTCTGCGCAGGAGGAAAGCGAGCCCCCTGCCAGTGGCGTAATGCCTTGATAGGGCGTCATTCCTTCACCCTGATCGATCATGACGGCGAAATACCCCTCGCCCACTTGATCAAAGGGGGACCCATCCGTAATGCGGTCAGCATCAAAGCTGGCATAGGCACGAATGCGCGCGGGCTCACCATCTTCGGTCGGGCCATAGTAATCGGTCGCGATCATGCGCACGGGCCCATTCGATTGCACCTGCAATTGCAGCTTCCAGCGCAACTTGATCGACTGGCCGATCAGCGCAGCAATAAGGGCCATCTCGGCGACCAGCGCTTCGACTTTTTCGGGGTAATCATGCTGACGCAAGACACCTTCCAGCACGCCGTCCAAACGGGCCACGCGACCGCGAATGTCGGATGCATCGAGTTGAAAGGGCAGGACGGTATCGTCCCACGCGATTTTGGTTCCTTGGGTCATAAGACTTTCCTTACCGGCAGACGGTTGGCATACCGCGTCTATATAAGGGCAACAAGTCATAGAAAAAGGGGCAGACAGTTGATGCAAAGAGTTGGTGAGCCGCCGCTTGCGGATAAAAAATACACGCTACGCCCCGGTGCCTATGCGATTTTACCCCTAAAACGGCGCTTTTTGATGACAGCACAACTGTCGCCAAAGTTCGACGTACAGCTGCCCGGTGGCGGGATCGACCCGGGCGAATCGCCTTTGCGGGCCTTGCACCGCGAGGTGAGGGAGGAAATCGGCTGGTCTATCGCCTACCCCCGTAGGTTGGGTGCGTTTCGACGGTTTGTGTATATGCCCGAATACGATCTTTGGGCTGAAAAACTGTGTCATATCTATGTCGCCCATCCTGTTCGCCAGATTACAGATCCGGTTGAACCCGATCACGTGACCGTTGTTCTGTCTTTGGAAGAGGCATTGCAAAGTCTGGGCAATGATGGCGACCGGATGTTTCTTGAAAGGTATCTGTTCTAGCATCCTTTATATTCGAACAGGATACCCGACACATCGTCGGGAAAATCTGCATCCCCTGAAAATTCGGTCAGCTGCCACAAGATCGCTTCAAGCAGTGGCGGCCCCGTGATTTCCCGCAGCCCGTATAACATATCTCTAAGCCCCTCTTCCTCCAGCATTTTTCCACTTGGATCAGGGCATTCCGTAACGCCGTCAGACAGAATAAGCAAACGATCACCGGGGGACAGTGATACTTTGAACTGCTCATAAATCATTCCATCGACCAGCCCGACAGGAAACCCACCAAGCCCGCCTTGTTCAACGCGCCCATCGCGCCGCTGGACAACCGGGTGGGGGTGGCCTGCCTGAGACATCAAGACCTCGCCTGTTTTCAAATCAACCTGCGCAAGAAGAAGGGTAAAGTAGTGCTCTGTCTCCATCTCGTTCAGAACAAGGCTGTTGAGGTTGGAAATAACTTCAGCAGGTGGGCGCATTGCGTAACTGCCATCGGCCTGGCTGACCAGTGCAACATTCTGGTCAGGCGCAGCGGCTGACAAATACCCGGCAAGACGCGCAGTCATCAACGCCGAGCTGATTCCATGACCAGACACGTCAATCCCGTAGAGCCCAAGTTTGTCGTCCCCAACGGGAAAAAACCCAACCAAGTCACCGCCAACATGCCCACTGGATCGCAACATGAGCGACAGTATCCCGCTGTCAAAATCACGCGTGCGTTCGCGGATCAGCGATTGCTGTAGTTTTTTCGCCTCAAGCAAATCTTTGTCCAGCAGGTCATATACACGCTGCAATTCATCCAACGTATCCGTGATGATGCGGTTCTTGCCCGTCAATTCGCGCTGCATCTCAAGAATACGTTCACCCGCTGCAATGCGCGCGCGCAACTCGTCCACGTCAACGGGTTTGCTTAGGAAATCATCAGCGCCACTATCCAGACCCTTGGCCACTTCGGTCTTTTCACTTTTCGAGGTCAAAAGGATGAAATAGCCATACTGATCTTCTGACAACCTGCGAAAGGCGCGGCAAAATTCCAGCCCCGTCATCCCCGGCATCACCCAATCGCTAAGCACCAGATCAGGCAGACGGTGCCGGCATTTCTCAAGCGCCTCCTTACCGGAAGCAGCCTCGACAACCTCGAAACCCCACTTCTTCAAAGACGCGCAAAGGATGCGCCGTTGCAGTTTGCTATCATCCACAACCATAGCCAACTGCATCACGCCGCTGCGTTGCGATTGATCGCCTTGTTTCAGAATTAATGGCATTTCTATCGGTCAATTCACTGGTTCTGCACCCCGCCCTACACCACTGGGATTTAACAGAAAGTGAACCGTAAAAATCGATCCAAAAGGCCAGCCAGGACCACCTGATATTAACAACCGCAAGCTAGTCATATGGAAAAAGGAGGGCGCAAGATGATCGATTGGGCACAGGTCAACACCCTGCGCGATGACGTCGGCAAGGATGACTTTGCCGAGATTGTTGAGATTTTTATCGAAGAGGTGGAGGAGGTGATCAACCGGTTGCGCAACGCGCCCAGCCTAGAAACACTGGGGGATGACCTGCACTTTCTCAAGGGAAGTGCGCTCAACCTTGGATTTTCAGTATTTTCTGACAAATGCCGACAGGGCGAAACGGAAGCAACGGCAGGAAACGCGGCGCAAGTGGATGTTCCTGCGATCCTCTCTAGCTACGACGCATCAAAGACTGTGTTCATGCAAAAACTGCCCACAACACGAAGTGCATGAAATCAAAGCACAAACTGGGCCAGTGTTTCGTCGTTTGTAATGTCTGTAAACGTGAACCCAGCCTGCTTTAGCTGCGACAAGAAAGGGTCAAAGCTGTCGGGGCTGCGCGTCTCTATCCCAATCAGCACCGATCCGAAATTGCGCGCGGACTTCTTGAGATACTCAAACCGGCAGATATCGTCATCAGGGCCAAGAATATTCAAAAACTCTTTCAGCGCGCCGGGGCGTTGCGGCATGCGCAAGATAAAGTATTTCTTCACACCCGAATATCGCTGCGCGCGTTCTTTGACTTCCGGCAGGCGTTCAAAGTCAAAGTTACCGCCGGAAGCGACACATACGACAGTCTTGCCCTTGATTTGGTCCGCAACCTCGCCCAGCGCTTCAATCGATAATGCACCGGCTGGTTCCAAAACGATGCCTTCGACATTCAGCATCTCGATAATCGCGACGCAAATCCGGTCTTCGGCCAAATTGATCACTTCAGAAGGGTCAACGCCTTTCAACCGGTCAAAATTGCGCTGTCCGATCTTGGCAACGGCAGCACCATCCACAAAACTGTTGATGGGCGAAATATCGACAGGCGCACCGTTCACCAAGGCCTGCGCAAGGCTGGGCGCGCCCTTTGGCTCTACAAAGGTGTAATGACAAGCCTTTCCAAAATAACTATAAATACCCGACGAAAGGCCACCGCCACCGACGGGCAGGATAATATGGTCCGGTATGCTGCCAAGTTGCGCTTCGATCTCCACCGCAACCGAGGCTTGGCCCTCGATCACATCATCATCATCGAAGGGGGACAGAAAATGCGCACCTTCGCTGGCGCAAAATTCTTGAGCGGCTGACAGTGTTTTGTCAAAATAATCGCCAACCAAACGCACCTCGATCTGCGCACCACCGAAAATCTTGGTTTTTTGGATCTTTTGCTGCGGGGTCGTTACGGGCATAAAAATAACGCCTTTCACACCGAAATGGCTGCACATAAACGCAACCCCCTGCGCATGATTGCCCGCACTGGCACAGACAAAAACAGTCTTTTCAGGGATCACCTTGCGCATCGCATTAAACGCACCGCGCAACTTGTAAGACCGAACGGGGCTTAGATCTTCGCGCTTGAGCCAGATATCGGCACCATATCTTTCTGACAAATGATCGTTACGCATCAATGGCGTCTTTACAAACACTTCGCGCATCGCTTGGGTCGCATTGCGCGCACGCGTCTGGAAGCTATCGGTCATCAGGTGTCCCTTATCGTTGATGTTCATCGATACGTCCCCTTGCACCTTCGGTCAACGCAGCCTTCAATCTTGCTCACGCCCGTAAAACCCGATACCCCAATTTGCAAATCGCAAAGGAAAAAAAATGTCCGCGCCCAAAAAAGTTGTACTCGCCTATTCCGGTGGGCTTGATACGTCGATTATCCTGAAATGGCTGCAAACCGAATACGGCTGCGAGGTGGTGACCTTTACCGCCGACCTAGGCCAAGGTGAGGAGCTTGAGCCCGCCCGTGCCAAAGCAGAAATGATGGGTGCATCGGAAATTTACATCGAAGACGTACGTGAAGAATTCGTGCGTGATTTCGTTTTTCCAATGTTCCGCGCCAACGCGCTTTACGAAGGACTATATCTTTTAGGCACGTCCATTGCGCGGCCTTTGATTTCCAAGCGTCTGGTTGAGATTGCTGCTGAAACTGGTGCAGATGCAGTTGCCCACGGCGCGACCGGAAAGGGCAATGACCAGGTACGGTTCGAGTTGGCCGCCTATGCGTTGAATCCCGATATCAAGGTCATTGCCCCTTGGCGTGAGTGGGATCTGACAAGCCGCACCAAACTGCTTGAGTTTGCTGAGAAAAACCAGATTCCTGTCGCGAAAGACAAGCGCGGAGAAGCGCCTTTCAGTGTTGACGCAAACCTGTTGCACACCTCTTCAGAAGGCAAAGTGCTGGAAGACCCCGCCGTTGACGCCCCGGAATACGTCTATCAGCGCACTGTGGCCCCCGAAGATGCGCCTGACACCCCAGAATATATCGAGATCGGTTTTGAAAAAGGCGATGCCGTCAGCATCAACGGCGAGGGGATGTCGCCTGCGACGATCCTGACCAAATTGAACGAAATCGGCGGCAAGCATGGAGTTGGCCGCCTTGACCTTGTCGAAGGGCGCTTTGTCGGGATGAAGTCACGCGGTATCTACGAGACCCCCGGCGGCACGCTGCTGCTTGAAGCACACCGCGGGATCGAATCGATCACGCTTGATCGGGGTGCGATGCATCTGAAAGACGAGCTGATGCCACGCTATGCCGAACTGATCTACAATGGTTTCTGGTTCAGCCCCGAACGCCTGATGCTTCAGGCCGCTATCGACACATCGCAAACACATGTGACGGGTACCGTGCGCCTTAAACTTTACAAGGGTCACGCCCGCACAGTTGGCCGCTGGTCGGATCATTCGCTGTATTCCGAAGCGCATGTGACGTTTGAGGATGACGCAGGTGCCTATGATCAAAAGGACGCCGCCGGCTTTATCCAGCTGAACGCACTGCGCCTGAAACTGCTGGCCGCCCGCGACAAACGCCTGAAAGGCTAAGCGTTAGAGACAAAAAAGGCCCGGACGGAAAGACATCTGTCCGGGCCTTTTGTTAGTCAGTCAAAGCTTATTCAGCTGTGATAACCGCCATTACCAAGTTGCCTTCTGGCTTGATTGGGCCGTCTTCTGTGGCACCCAATGTGTATTCAAACACACCAGTCGTCATGCCACCTTCTTCAGCGTGCACCATCAACATAAGCATTTCGCCGGATTTCACTTCTTCTTGCAAAATTGCCGCGACATCGGTGTTTTCACCGGCACGCAAAGGGGCATAGCCAACGACTGGGCCCGGCTTCATCTCGGCATCAGTGCGGTGGACAACCAGCCAGCCATTTACGCCTGCCATTACTTTTTCAGCGCTGACCACGCCATTGGACACGTCTTGATCCATCGCTTCGACCATTGGTGTGCTGTGGGCGGCCGCAAATGCGGAACCAGCAGCAATTGTCAGCGCGACTGCAGTTGTTGTGAATATTTTCATCGTTAATCTCCTCGTTGGTTACGCTGAAGGAACGATGTCGAAACTTCAAAAGTTTCAGAAAAGAATTCACGTGGTTCGTTTTATCCAAAGCTTCTCATAATGTGGCATCGCTTGATCCAGCAAAACCTTGGCCGAACCCGTTAAAACTGGCAAAGGTCCTTCAGCCCCCGCAAATCCGGTGCTTTGGTGCACAGCGCCGTACCAATGCGCTGCCCATATGCCATCTTCGGCGCGCGCGCCCGCACTCCAGTGAAGCATGTCGTCGTCAAACGGCAGGCCAATTGCAGCGCAAAGGGTTCGCAGCATCTTTGCAGGATTTGCACGAATGTCGGCTGAATCGACGATCAATCCGCCAATCCGATCGTAAAGCGCTGCTTGTTGGGCAAACCCGATATCATCAAAACTGGGCGCTTCGCGTTTCACGATATAGCTTGCAATGACACGGGCAGGATGGCGAAGCAGATGGATGTTCACACAATCATCTGCCCAATCCATCGGGAAACCGTCCAACATGTGATGCGGCATGTGTTTCATATAGATATGCGGGGTGCCTTGGCGCTGACAGTGCTTGGCAACCTTGATCGGGTCGGTTTCATGTGCCGCAATAATCTGATCTCGCATCGGATGATCATCGCCTGTCGCCGCCAGAAAAGGTGCATAGAACGGCTCATCCATTACAGTAAAGTCGGCACGGTTGCCAAAGCTGTACATCATAGCGGTGCTCAAGTTGCGCGGGCCAGACCACATTGCGATGCGCATCAAGCACACTCCCGCTTGATCAGATCCTTGTAGAGTTCACGCAGACGCTGGGTCATCGGGCCCATTTCGCCTGTCCCGATTTGTCGGCCATCAATCAACGCTACCGGCGTTTGCGCACCAAATGTTCCGGTCAAGAAAGCCTCGTCAGCGCCGTAGGTATCAACAAGTGAAAAATTCCGCTCGAACACCGGAATGTCGTTGCTCCGGCACAAGTCGATCACCTTTTGCCGGGTAATCCCGTTCATGCAGTAATCGCCCGTGCTGGTCCAAACGGCACCTTTGCGCACGATGAAAAAGTTGCAAGCGTTGGTCGTGTTCACGAACCCATTGATATCCAGCATGAGCCCCTCGTCCGCACCCGCTTTTTCCGCCGCGATGCAGGCAAGGATACAGTTAAGCTTGGAATGGCTGTTCAGCTTCGGGTCTTGCGTCATCGGCAAGCCGCGCAGATGCGGCACCGTCGCCAGTCGGATCGGGCGCGGGATGTTGGGGCGCGAATGTTCCATGATAATCGTGATCGTGGGGCCGGATTGCGACAGCGACGGATGCTGGAACGGGCGGGTTTTGACACCGCGCGTGATCATCAGCCGCGCATGGGCATCGGTAGTCATGCCATTCGCTTTTTGCGTCTCTAACAAAGCTGAAATCAAGGCTTCCCGAGGCATTCCAATGTCCAGATCAATCGCCTTGGAGGCTTCAAACAGCCGGTCAAAGTGATCGTCCATGAAGGCCCAGCATCCATCATAGAGACGCAAACCTTCCCAGATCCCATCGCCCAACATGAATCCACTGTCATAGACGCTGACCATCGCCTGCGCTTTAGGGACAATTTTGCCGTTAAGATAAATCAAAATCTCGTCGTTGCGCGCATCTTCTTCGGCTTGGTGGGTGGTAACGTGATCTTGCATAAGTGCCCCCTGTTTGCGGGGACGCTAAGAAGTTCAGCAGCCCGCGCCAAGCCTGAAATTGAAATCACTAGCGCGTGACATCGTCATGCTGCGCGTTGCGCGACCCCGACAAGCACGTCACTCTTGCAAAAAGAGGAGAAAATTAATGAGTATCTCAGGTAATTTAACCGCAATTATTCATGAAGCCCCTGTTTTGGCGCGTGGGGCGATGTTTGAAGGCCCTTTGCTTTTGGATGCCCATAGGTGATCGGCGCCCGAATTGCGCATCGGGCGTTTTCAACGATCTG
>Ga0307981_1002534_pt1 | contig 14654 bp, 9 predicted proteins | sample OrgLakmetagen987_FD_201849 | JGI IMG/M metagenome (GOLD analysis project Ga0307981, IMG submission 201849) | Saline water microbial communities from Organic Lake, Antarctica - #987 | ecosystem: Environmental > Aquatic > Non-marine Saline and Alkaline > Saline | place: Antarctica: Organic Lake... | reverse complement strand
TTTTTAACTCACCAGATGCTAATGGAAGTGATATTGTCTGGGCTGGCATGGTAATGGACACATTAACCAAGCAAAATGAAGGAAACACGGGGGTATTACAGTGAAATTTCTTATAGCTTTAATTGTTCTAGTACCTCTTTCTATTTCAGCTCAAGACTTTGGTCAACTAAGCCTGCAAGCATATCAAATTGAGGCACTTGAATCTAAAGATGGTACTTATGCACGCTTCTTAGACCTCTCCGAAGGCTTTGTTTCACTCAAAGGCGTGACGACACAAAATGACTCACTTTTAATTAATCTTAATAATTCAGATATAGACACAATCATTCTTCAAGATGGCTCACGTCTTGGTCAAGACTTCATTAACCAATCTGCTGTTCTCAGAGGTGGTGACATGGGTGGTGGTGGATCTGCTTTTATAGCTAACTAATCACCTTTCTTTTCTTCTTTTACATAAGTAACTTCAAAAGCCTTACAAGGCCGATACTTTTGGTTTCTATTTGAAATAGCAAATGCATCATTCATATCATAGTGCTGAAAGATATCAAGGCCACGATCTAATAGAACCTTCCATCCATTATTAGATTTAATGTGTCTAGCGTGAATCGTTTCTGTATGATCAAACTCCCAAACAAAACTAACCCCCGTGATGGATAAGTTATCTCTCATTTGATTAAAGTACTCTAACTGCTGGTCTTTGTTTTGTTCGTCCTGGATTGTCACAAGCTTTACAGTGATCTCATCTTCAACATTTTTTTGTTTAACTAGAGATTCAAGAAGCTCCATTAAGTTTCGGGCTTGATAAAACAGTCTAATGTAGGGATCAGTAATAAGAATTTGAGTTGCGCCTTTAATATATGGAAGTATTATCTCATCAAAAGAAACGCCTTTTTGATTTTCACTATAAGAAAAATTTCCTTCTTTAAGTTCAATAGTCTTCTTAACAGTTTTTGCTGGTACCGAATCATCACTTTTTTCAACATCCTGAGTAGTACTTTCTCTACCTTCATAATACTGAGGGTATTCTTTTTCTTCAAGTGTTTTAACATTAAACTCTTTGTTGCTTGATGTACTAGAGAAAGAAAAATTAACCTTAGCGTATGTTTGATCAATCCGAAGTAACTGATCTTTAACTCTCTTTCTTCCTTCTATAGCAAATTCTAATACTTCTTTTATTTCTTCTTCAGTTGCTTCCTGGTGAGGATAAATAATCTTCATTAACCCTGAAAATGTCTTAAGAATTGCATCTTTATCTCTCGTTGAGATATCAGGACCTAGCTCAAAGAAATTCTTATAAAAATGAGAGTAATCTACCGTTCGTAAATGTTTTAAAATTTCGGCAATGTAATCAACAACAAAGCCAAAGCCTTTTGAGAACATTTCGCCCCTGATTATATCTATTTCCCAGCCAGGAATATAAAAGTGCAATCTGTCTAAAAAAGCAGAATCATGAAATTTATCTGGAAGATCATCAAATAAATCTGAATGCTTAAGCATAAATGGCAATGTATGACTCGTATTTCCAACAAATGCAATTGATGCTTCAGCGCCAATTGTTTCGACACCTCGTGAGAATGTTTTATTCGCCATATAGTTTTTCATTATATCAACGAGCGCTTTATCAATTCTCTTCCCCTTGCCTGCAAATTCATCAAATGCAACTGTATCCCAGTATCCAAGAAGGCCAAGCTTCCCATTTGAATTATTTACAAATAGCTTAGGTACCGATACCTCTCCCCCGGAAATCAACATCCCATGTGGCGAAAATTCAGAATAGATATGTGACTTACCAGTTCCCTTAGGCCCTAATTCAATTAAATTGTAGTTACGTTCACAGAATGGAATTAGTCTCACTAACTGAAGGAGTTTACTTCTTCTTCCAAACATTTCAGGATTAAACCCAATGCTCTGAATCAAAAGATCAATCCACTCGTCAGTATTAAACTTTCTTCGAGAAGATAAATAAGTATCATATTCAAAACTTGATAACTGAATTGGTTTAATTGAGGTCATTAGCCAAGGTACACGTTTTTCTTCTTCACTAAATTCGTACTCTAAATCACAGATACACCAAACTCCACCAACAAGAAGCTTGGGATGTTTTTTTATTGTATCAGAACTAATTAAGATCTCTTTTATGCCTAAGTTTGCAAATGTTGCTTCATAAACATCTTTTTTATCATTTAGGGAAACACTAACCTTATCTATAACTTTATGCTTCCCCTTTTCCTTTATGGTCGATCTAATCAATCCGGCTTCATTACGATTTACATAATGTTGCCCAAGGATATCTTTAACCATTTCAATGCCTGATGAAATGGTCTGATCATCTGAAGTAGCACAATATTGTCCGAGTAGATACTCAAGCACATAGGATGGGACAATAGCATTTCCTTTAACTATCTTTACAAGATCCTTTCGCACTACCATACCAGCAAAATGCTCATTAATTTTCTGATCTAAACTATTCATATAAACCGCCTAAAAATCGAAATCACTCGTGAATGATCTTCGAAGTGTATAGGTTACAGAGGCATAAACTTTACCATCTCTCTCTGTATCCTTAATTTTTGTAAATAATCTTAACTCAACATCTTTGTTGTTATATTTGTTTGCATCCTGAGTCAAAATAAACTGCAATCTCTTTTCTCTGTCTCTTGGATCTGATGAAGTCATGTCAAAAACTAAGTCGTGAGATTCACTGATTAACTCATCTTTATAGTAGATTCCTGCTCTGAGCTTGATTGGTCTCTCTTTATTAGTTATTGGAGTACTTTGATAAAATGCGACAGAAATCTGTCCAGAGCTTATGATTGATGATGATCCTTTAATGATCTCGACTCCAACGTGAGTCAAGTCACTGACCTTCTTTTTCTTAATTTTAATCATTGGGATGACAACTTCTTGTAAGGAAGCTCCACCATGAACAAACCGACTTCCAGCCCCTTGCTTTCTCAGGCGATTGATACTTTTGGGTATCATCATCTCCATATCACCAACAAGTCCAACATCTACTGCTTGAAATTTCTTGAAGCTACTATGTTCTGAAAAATTCTTGCCAAGTAAAAAACGTCTATTATGAAAAAGAACGTCTCCTTTTACTGAGCTATCTTCAATATAATCACTCTCAGCTAATGCTTTGTTTTGATATATATAACCATGATCTGAAGTGATTATTACTCTATTCGCGTTTGCTGAATATAGTTTTTTAACTGCTTTAATTAGATAATCAAATGTATTTTCGACAGCATTAAAAACACGATCTTCTGATGTCAGCTTATCTCCAGTGCTATCAATCTCATCATGGTAGAAGTAGATAACATCATGATCTTTAATCATTGTTTTACGTTGCTCATTATTTGACTGTACGAAATCATCAAGTTTCATTGCAGTAGCTTTGCCAGGAATTTCTTTTTCCAAGATTTTAGCTCTACTGATAGTTCCTTTTGTGCTGCTTACTCCTGAGATGATAAGACCAACATTACTCTCAGAAAAAGATAGCTTCTCATGAGGCAATAGTGCAGCCATACCTAACTGAGTATAGCTAGGAAGACTTGCAAGCATAGGTTCAATTATTCCCGTATATCGATCTTCTTGCTGGATAAGATTAAGTAATTCCACTCCATTTTCATATCTCAATGCATCGGAAATAATGACGAATGTTTTTTTTACTTTTGGTCTTGCGAGTCCTGGAGCAACATGTTTTTGAAAAAACTTACTCTGGGAAACAATAGGAGAGACTTCCCATTGAGTGCATGAATCTACATGTTGTTGCCAGCCATCATTTAGTTTTAATAAGTACTTATTAGAATTAAAATCTTCTACCTGTTCCGTAAGCGTCTCTAACAGAGACGATTGGGCACTCTCTCTCGTGTGGTAGATATACTTTCTATAATTGAGATCAATCTTATACCAGCTTTCGGAGTACTTTCTTACACCATCCCCTAACCCTGTCATGGATAGGTCAGCTCCTTCAATTAATTTGAAAAAATGAGCTGCATGAAATATAGCACCGTAGACATGTGTATATTCTTTATACCAGTGGGTATCACGACGCTTATTGATCAATCCTACACATTCATCTGGTGAGATACTCTTCAATCCCAAATCTCTAATTAATCCTCTAATAATCTCTCTATCTATAACCTCGAAATAATCAATTTCTATAAGATCTTTGTAGCTTCTATTTTTTAAATCATCTTCAATTCCTAGATCATCAGCACATATTTTCGATATCTCCTCAAAATCCTGATGCTTTCTCATGCTATCTTTCCATTGCCTAAGGAAGACTACCGCATCGGCATTGAGAGTCGATTGGCCAATGACGCCCTCCAGGTATGACGACTTTAGAAGTACTACTGAGAAGTCCTTAATGCTAGGTGAGCTAGGCTTATAATTAAAATTATTTTCAAGTGCTTTCCACAAAAACTTTTCAAGATTAGAACTCTCGATAGAATCAATTATATGAGTCGATCCAGATCTTAACTCTGAAAATAGTTCTGTTATAACGGAATTGATATGAATTCCTGATCCTGCACAAGTTGCGAGCATTTTCATGCGAATACTATTTTGAGTATCTTCAATGTCAAGAAGGCCTTTTAATCCATTTAGAAGGCTGCTATTTTTAAAAAATGAGTTGTGCTCTCTGACTAAATCAGAGTACTCAAACCCGAGCCCAAGCTCGCCAAGCCATATAGACTCTTGATCACTTCTGAACTCACCATGAGCTAGCTCAACGTCAAGTAGCCAATTATCCAGGTCCTTTGGTTGTTGCCCCTCAAGATATAAAAGATATCTTTGTTCTGGGAATTCTTTGAGGATTTTGTACTTTGTTGAGAACTCATTGTTGTTAAGTTCTATTTTTTCGATATCGCTAAGGTTTAGTGATTCGTACTTTGATCTAAATTCACTCTTTACATCATACCAGAATACAATACGATCTTTTTCAAATAGTTTTTCAAGAGTAAGTGTTATATTATCCATATATTATCCTTCTAACTTAGTCCTGTTATCTTCTTTAGGGCCTTACCAAACTTTGGATAGTTCACTTTTACACCATCATCGAGATCGATCTCGATTTTTTCTGCAGCAAGAGGATACAGAACATCTCTTTCATAATCATCTAGTTCAACAATTACTTTCTTAAGTCTCTCGATTTCTTTTACAGCTTTAGTCTTTTCACTTTGAGATGAATTATTGACTCCTTCAAGATGGCTCTTCTTTGCTTCAATCTTAGCTTTAAACTCACGAAGATAATCATTTAAAATAATTGAAACTTGATCAGGAGAATATCTGTGTAAATAGATTAATGCATTAAAACTTCCTTTTGGTGAACTGAACATAAAGTAAATAGGCCTTTTATTATACCTTTTAATATGATCAGAATAGAAATCGTTTACCATGTATTTAGAAAGAGACTTCCCAAAATTCTCCTCCATAAATGAAATATTCTCTGCTAGTTTTTCTTCTCCAAACGTTACTTTTAAGAAGGATTTAAAATACTCAGTAACATCGTCATTAAACCAATCTTCTTCAAAAAAAGATAAAACATTATCGGAATCAGAATGAAAACTACCCGTGTCGCTTTCAATTGTTTCATCATTTGTAATAAGACCTGTACCAGAGATTGAATACCGTCCAAACATACAACCAACTGCATATGAAATTAATTCTTTAGACAAATCTGTAAAAAATAACTTGGAAAGTTCAGCAGATGATTTATTTTCACCATAAAGAAATCTCGCATTGCAAAAAAGTGATATTTCACCAAATGAAACATCAGGTTTAACTTCACCACTCATATTATAGGCTGAAATAAAATGCTGATTAATTTCCTCTTCCAGAGTTTTCATTTCCTCAGTAATATCATTTGACTCTTGTAGATATTTTTCAAATGCAGCTCTTAAACATCCACCTTCTTTATGCCTCATTACCGGATGTTCATTGAACGCCCAACTTGTTTCTCTAGTGTCCCAGTCATTTTTGGAAATTTCATACAACCTCTCTTTGAATGAATCTTTAATCGCCTTATAAGGGATTTTTTTTATATGCTCAATTTCAAAATTAAGGGTCGGAGATAAAAATTCCAAGAATTTTTTTCCAACTATAGAATTTAAAAATGCTACAATTTGCTTAGGGTCAACTTCAGTACCTGGAAAGTAGGAACACCCAGCAACATCAAAAATAAAACCTTTAGGGTAATATCTAGCAGAAAACGTACCAGCAGTTAGCTTTGGCCAACTTACAGAAGGTTGGAAGTAATACTCTCTACTTTTTAACCGAGCTGTCCACCCCTGATTCAAAGTACTCTGAAATTCTTTAAGTTCTTCTCCATCATTTTCATAGTTTATTACATAGTCATGATTACCATACCACTTCCTGAAGTTTCCTCCTTTATTATAAGGAAACCATTTATAATCTGATAAACAAGCCTTCTCGGTAGATTCTAAGCAAAATCCAATCTTTGAATGCTCCACTTCGTACCAGTACCTAAGGAAACGATTATTATCTGAAGTTGATGCCCCCTGCCTTACAAGGCCTACATCTTCTAAAGACGGTAAATTAGCAAAAGAATCATAAACACGATCTGAGGCCCAATAGGCGATAGGACTACCAGGAATCTGTTTAAAGTCTTCTTGCGAAGAAATATAACTTCCATACGATTTGTTAAAAAATAATCGTTCTATCTCCTCAACTGAACGAACCTTTACATGCTTATCAAACAATCTTCTATAGGTCCCTTTGTTGTCAATAGTACAGCTAGTTTGTTTGCAAACGAATGCAACAGATCCAAAATCAGAACCAAATATCCCACGACCAAGATGTAAAAAATTTAATATATGAACTTTATCCAACAATTCTTTTCGAAATACTTCAAACGAACTTAAAAACATCCAAGAAGGAAGGTTAATCATGCCCCAGTAACCATTTTCAGGAACAAGCTCTAAGATTCTTTCCATAAAACACGTCATTAAATCAGCTTTGGAACTAGGATATTCAGTTACCAGGATTTTTTTCAACTCGCTATTCATACTCCCCTGGCTCATATATGGAGGATTAGTGATTACGACAAAGAATTCGCTTATTAGATATTCCACTTGACGAAGAACTTTAAGCACTTTCTCATGTGTTAAAGATAAAAACATCTCACCAGCGACACTCTTTTTTCTTAATAACTCTAGAGTATCTTTAACATTTAAAAGCATTGGTTTAATTAATGAGCCTAAATTATCAGCATATTCAAATTGTGAAAGAGTTTCTTTTAGAGAGGCACTAAATAAGTCTATGCCAATAAATTCCATATAGTCTTTCAATTCTTGCTTATCAAATTTTATTTTTTCTAGAACGCATATATTTGGCTGAACACTTTTTTTAAAAAATGATCTCTGTTTCGAACGGGCTTTCATAGTTAATGCAAAGGCTGCAAGTTCCCCAGCCCTCTCGTCAATTTCTAATCCGTACAGGTTGCTTGATAGGATTTTTGAAGGGATTTCTGATGGGGCATACCCTTTTTCTTCATATATTAAATAGAGAATATCAAATGCATAGGTCAACATATGACCTGATCCACAAGCTGGGTCACATACTTTTATTTCCTCAGGTGATGTTATCGCTAGGAAGTCAATTTCATCTTCTTCAGGTTTTATATAATACTTCATCTTCCCTATAAGTGCTGACGATGGATTATTAAGCATCCATAATCGTCCTATTGAATTCTCAACCAAATACTTAACGATCCAATTTGGAGTAAAGAGTTGAGTCGCTGCTGGAATATTTTCTGGAGTTACTTTTTTGTTTTTCTTGAGACCTGCAAATACTTCATCTTTTTTCTCTGAAATATAAAACTGATAAAGCCAACCAATTATCTCGACATCCTGACAATTATCCTCACTTAATATTTCTTTTACTTTTTCAATAATTGAATCTTCGGACAAAAGGTCATCAGGAAGCAGTAGCTCTGTATAGTGATCTAGTTTTTCAAAAAGAAATGGCATAAGTGAATTATAGTAATTACAGGCAAGAACTAATAGTTTTCTGTATGCCTCTGCTTGGGGATTAGTTGATAGTGTTTTTCCACTGATAAGCTCAGAAATTTCAGCTCTTGCTTTATCTGAGCCAAAATCATCTCTGATCTTCCCCTCTTTTGCTTCTAGAAACATTTCTGGCTGGGTATGTCCTTCTGCGGGGGATAGTATTCCTACAGGAGTATATCCATTTACATCCATAAACCTAAGTGCACAAAAACGGTTAAACCAAGTGTATGCAACTTTTTCTATAAGTTGTTCTTTTCCCTGCTTTTTAACCTCTTGCTTAAGTTCGTTAACCTGTTCTTCTTTAGCTCTTATCTCAACACTGTCAGAGCTGAGATAATAATCAACCTTTGTTGAAACGATTTCAATTAACTCTTTTCTTGCATTCTGTGCGAACTTTTTTAAAGCACTAGTGTCCATATTTCCCTCAATTACTAAACTTGAATCTGTTTCCCGTCACCAATCTCTGTCATAAACGATTCTTTTAACAGGCGAATATATTCATCAACATCAGCTTCATTTTTAAGTAAAGGCCTACTGAAGCTTGTTGAGATTACTTTTGATGAAACAATGCTTTGTTCAATCTTTAAACCTTTATCATCACTACTTCCAGTGGAGCCTTTGCTTGAATCTTCCTTTTCAGAGAACTTGTGTAATATTTGTATGTACTCACGTTCTTCAAATTGAGAAGTACTATCTTTTATTCTCGCAATTAAACCAAGTTTTTTTATCTTAGAGTTAAAAGTATTAAACAGATCATCTATTTCTGTTTTGATTGTTGCGTTCAGTGATGAATAATCTTCACTGTTCGAAACCTTGCTACGAATTCTCTCAATGGATTTCTTAGCCTTTTCTTTTTCTTCTTCCACCTGTTTACTAATTTCTTTTCTTAGATTATCAACTTTTTCTTTGGCGATTCTCATGTGATCGCCAGCAAAACATCTACTTTCGTTTAATATGGCACTTAGTTCTTCAACTGATCCACTTTCAATATAGTCAAAGTTAGCACTCTCTTCTTGAAGAAAGTCTCGAACTTCATCGTATATTTTCTTTTGAGGACCATTCATAAAGGATAGAACAGGGGCTGTTGTATTTTCTTTATAATCCATTAGCTTATCTTCTATTTCCGATAAGCTCGTTAAAAAGTAGCTGTACTGCTTCGTTGCGAGAAGCTCGACTTCGCTTATTGGCTCTTTAAGAGTTTCTAAAAATGGATATAGTTGAATTTTAGCAGCGGTCTCTTTTAATGTTCCAAGAAGATTTTTAAATTCCTCTGCAGTCTCTTGCCCTAATGCTTTTGCTTCCTGTCCCTTGGGTTGATTATCAAAGAATTCCTTAAAGAAATCTTTTAAATTACGAACCTGTGCTGTTGTGAATTCACTTTGAGCTTCAATAATTACCTGTTCATAACGACGATTATTTAAGATGGCACTTTCAAGATCACTGTCATCTAATATATTACCATCACTTCGAAGTTCAACTTTCCCTCTGGTGCATAGCTTTGCGAGTGTACAGAGTATCGCTTCTTGATACCATCCATAGGGAGCAGATTGGAACTCATTAATGAGTGACCTAATTGGTGTTCGAACACCTTTATCGCTACTTCGCTTAATAAATGAAAGTAGTTCTGTCTCAGATTCAATCATATGTTCAGCAAACATCGTTAAGCTTGATGGAGATAGAAGTTGTGGGACTTGCTCTTCAGTATAGTTTGTACCTTTAAGCATTTGAAGATTTGGGTACACCTTTTTAATGAGAGTTATAAAGCCATCTGTAATTCTGACTTTTGGATCAGTTCCTGAGACTTCTATCGCTTCACCTCGTACATACATTTTTGCTGTCGAGAGTAATTCTTTTAATCGACTTTCAATATCTCCCTGTCTCGTGTGATTTTGATCTCCCTTTTCTCTTAAAATTCTCGAAATTGATTCAGCTTGAGCGTTTGATGTGTTTTGTCTTATATATCGGTTAGTTTTTTGATGCAGTACTAAGTCTTTTACTAATCGGCCGTCTTCAGGGAGGATCACTAGAAGCTCTGAACGCCCCAAGGATTGAGCAATGATTGTATCTTCATTGCCATGCATATCATGAAACGGTGTTGCAATATGAATCGTGAGCTCTTGATCTTTCCCTTTTAATTTGTCATCTAGCTTTTGAGCAAAGAGGTAGTCATGATTATTCCCGTCATATCTAATTTTTCTAGTTCCGATAATTGAGTCGAAAATTAAGGTTTTAAGCTCATTTGATAAAGAGTCATTATCAAATGCTGTGTTCTTAATCTCTTCTTCAATATCTTTCTCTTCATTAGTTAGGAATTCATACTCCTCACCATTTCTCTGTATATAGGTTTGCTGCTCTAGCTCATTTAGTGCCTCTTCTATATTCTTTTTTAGAGTTGGCATACTGCAATCAAAACCGTCATACATTAACACACACAGATTTCTAACAGTTCCCTTGAAGTCTTTCACATATTTAACTAAGAAAAGAGCTTTTAGTAGCTGTACTGCAAACTTATTATCCAGGTGCTTCTCGGCAGTTGAAACGGCATTTTGTATTTGAGATTTAAGTACATTTCTGACTCCTTCAAACATTAAGTCGAATGTTGCTAGCTGCCCAATCTCGTGAGTTGTAATTTGTTTTGCAACCTCTTGGAAAACTCCAAGCATTGATCTCTCTCCAACAGAGCTATGCTTTCCTTCGAATGCATTGTGGAGTGAAAGATGTTCAATACATGTTTTAAAAAGGTCGAACTGATATGGAATAAATGGATATGAAGATATGAAATGTTCTTCATCTTTAAAGTTTTTATAGTGTTTGGCCCCATCTGCAAAATCAAACAGAGTTTTAAAGTTATTTTTTTGTTCACTATAGAGTTTAGAAAGGGGCGTTTTTGCTTCTTTCGTTTTTTGAAGAAGTCTTCGCCTGATTACTTCATCAACATTGACACTTGTAAGTTTCATGCGATTGTTAAAACGTGCCTGGATTTTAGAAAAGTCATTACCTTGCTGTGTAGACATGTCGCCTATGACAGAGTTTATATCCTCTTGAGATGTAACAATAACCCAAGCTTGCCCATTACACTTCGTTGCTAAGCTTTCTGCAATCGTTTGTAGGTTTGTCATGAGCTTCACGTTATTTGCAATATATTGCCCAACCTCATCAACAAAGAAATTTAATCTAAAACCATCTTCTTGCTTGTTAATATAGTCGTTGATTAGTTCTGCAAAAGTATCAATTGATAATTTATAATCTTTTCTGTATTTTCCAATTATATCTTTTTCTTCAGCACCAGAAATTTCAGCATAAGCTTTATCAATATGTTTTTTTTCAATAAGATACTTAGTTCTGCCTTTCTCCCATGACTTTCCAGATGATTTTTCATATGCACTCTTGAACTTCTCAAAGTTGCTATCAGAATCTAGATCTCTTTCAAATTGTGCAATAAATCTTTGTTTTCCATAGTATCCACAAGTTTCATCAAAGACTTTAGCAAATACAGAAAGTAAAGCATCTACTTGATCCTTACTTATGATGTCTGCCTTTTGATCAATATTGAAAAGAATACTTTTTGATGGTGTTTTTGATGCAGTCTCAATTTTTGCAGATAGAAATTTATCATCACCACATTTACTAATGAAAAGATCTTTTATTAGCTTGCCGTCGATTTCTTTATTTTCTAGTAAATAAGCTATCATCTTTAAAAGGTGAGACTTACCTGAGCCAAAAAAGCCTGATAACCACGCACCATTTATTCCCTGATAGTTATTATACTCTTCGAGAAAATCATCAAGCCTTTTTGATACCTCATTAGTTAACACATACTCTTCAACTTCGAGCATTATAGCGGAATCGTCATCAGCTTTGATGACACCTTCTATTGGGCGATCGACTGGCTTTTCAAAAATGTTTTCTAATTTCATTATTAACCTCTATATTTCACAATGATCAATGTTAAATGCTCTGTAATATCTGTCATCTCTAAGTCGGCCAAATAGATCCAATGATGATCCATCGACTTTGCAATGAGTGTAAGCTCCAGGGAAAAACATGACTGTTGGTCTGTCTTTTGCGGTGCTCTGTAAATTATTTAAAATATTGTGTGATCTTATGTATGGAAAAACTTCACCAACACCACTAATGAATAGAATTTGAAAGTCAGATTCTTTCATTTTTTTTGCAATTTTTGGAATAAGTACTGTTTCGGGATCTAGACTATCTTGTAGTAAGTCTTTTAGCTCATCTTTTTCCCACTCTGATTCATTCTCAAGTATATTCTCTAGAATTTCCTCTTCTTTTAAAATCTCAATTGTTAAGTCATAAAGGTTGAGTTCTAAAACAGATATTCCCTTAGAGGAAAGTTTGTTTATAAGTTGGCGTTGAACTACCGTCATCTCTTTTTGTTCTTTAGGGTTGAATTGACATATATAGAAAGGAACCTCTTTACCAAGCCCCTCCATATTTAAAAATCTAGAGCTACTAAGTAGACCAAGTACGTGTTCGAATCGCTCGCCAATAGGCTTTAAATCACTTATTTGGCTCATATTAACAATCCCTTTATGTCTGCATCAGACATTGGGAAAATTGAAAAATCTGCTGCACTAGATTTTGAAAAAGTTTTTTTGAGTTTAGGAGATATAAGAATAGTATTTATTGAATCATCAGGAAGAATGATATCTGCTTCTCTCATCATTCTAAATAGTACCTGCCTTATCTTCTTTACAGTAGTAACCTTAAGAGAATCTAACTCTTCATGCCACTCTGCCTTTCTATTAAAAAAGATATCAAAGTCACGCTGCTCGACTCTGTAGTTTAAATGTAAAAATTTCTCACGAATAACCTCTACAGCAAACTCGTAAATAAACTTATGTCTCTTACAGGCAGCATACCAAAGTAGGTACTTCTTCTCGTGAATACTTCCTGAGATCAGTAGTGCTAATTGATCTTCATTTAATTGCTCCAGACGGAAAATGATTTCTTGAATAAATCTCTTAAGCGATGCCTTGGTTTTAGCTTGTAAAACATTATCAGCTAATACTTGCTTTCTAACTTCGTCCCAGTTTTTATAATCAAAATATATCTCAGCAATTTCCTGAGCCTCTTTAAAGAAGAGGCCTCCTGCTGTGAATGACATATTGTATTTAAGATCAGCCATAAGGTCGTTACTTCTTGTTAAATTCGTTTGCTCTATCATTTGTTACCCAATCATCAATTTCCGATGCTTTAAATTTCCAAAGTTTTCCTACTCGATGTGCTGGAATTTTTTCTTTTTCCAACCACCGATAAACTGTTTCTTTTGAAACACCAAGATGCTCAGCGATCTCTGTTACAGACATCCATCTTTCAGGTTGATTCATTACTCTCTCCAAATAAGAATTATTTTAAATGCATAGAATTATTACACCAAATCATATTATTAACAACATATGACTACTGGATACAAGTAAAATTATGATTAAAAACTATAGTAAAGCACTACAGCTTTTAAATATTTTTCACTTAGGGTTTTTATATATTATAAAAATTTTAATGAGTTAGTAATACCCTGTATGTGAATCCCAGATTTACGAATATAAATCTGCATAGTCTTAAGATCTTTCCATCCCCCCATCGACATAACTTTAATAGGCTCTATTCCTTTTGAAAGCATAATAGTTGCCCAAGATGCCCTAAGATCATGAAAGCGAATAAGAGGTAGATTGATTTCTCCCAAAAACTCTTTTAAAACTTTAGCCTGACAACCAGTATTCCATTCCCTAATTCGTGGTAACACAAAACCATCGAGGTCATTTTCTTTAAGCTCGAACATTAAAGGAAGAAGACTTGGGGCAATTTCAACAATTCGATCATCACCTGACTTAGTTTCTTTATAACCATTTTCCTTTGTCCAAGAAGTAGAAATAACCATAACTCTCTTATTGAAATCGACTCTTTCCCATCTTAGAGCATATAACTCGCCATTCCTCATTCCTGTAAAACAAGCAATGGCCCATATTGAAAACCAAGGATGACTTTGTTCCCTAGCTTCTTTTAAAAAAATCTTTACTTCGTTTTCAGCAAGAACCTTTTTAATTTTTTCCCCAACTTTAAATCTTAATTTAGGTGTAGGATCTCTTTGAACAATATCGCTCTCAAGTGCAAATCGAAATACTGCCTTGATAAATTTAAGCATGCTTTTACGATGGGACTCAGAGAACTTTGATAAATCATCTAAGATTAAATCTCTTATTTCAGATGTATTAATTGTATTGATTCTTCTTCTTCCCCATTTTTCAAAAGTGTGAACTTCCAAACTAGACCTGTAGTTTATTAAAGTATTGTTAGCGACTCCTCTATTTGAAAAGTTAATAAGAAATTTTCCAACTACGTCAGACCAAAAAGGATCTATTACTTCATTAAATTTATCTGACATTTTAACAATTAATTCTCTATGTACTCGCTCTGCTTCGCACTTAGTTTTAATTCCCTGTCGTCTAAGATTCTTTGGTTCCTTTGTGACAGGGTGCCTACGACTGTAGGTAACAATGTAATATTTTTTAGACTGATCGTATTTTATTCCCATGATGAACTCCTAAATTGCGACCTAGAAGGTCATTAAAAATGCCTTAACTGTCTTTAATTTTTGAT
>Ga0307981_1002532_pt1 | contig 14667 bp, 16 predicted proteins | sample OrgLakmetagen987_FD_201849 | JGI IMG/M metagenome (GOLD analysis project Ga0307981, IMG submission 201849) | Saline water microbial communities from Organic Lake, Antarctica - #987 | ecosystem: Environmental > Aquatic > Non-marine Saline and Alkaline > Saline | place: Antarctica: Organic Lake... | reverse complement strand
ACCGATTACTTAGACAGTAATCTCAAGACAGCTTACGCGGTTATTTGGGGCCAGTACAGTGAAGCCATCGCGTATACCCAAGGTCCCGACGCTACGATTGCCATTTACCTCGAGCATTTTACTTCCCTTGTCGAAGTTTGGAACATTACGGCGGCGCCATTGGCAAAGATCCGGGAATACTCGATTCTACTGATGCCTCATCGTCGAATGCGACGCATCGCGCCAAGATTGCGGTTGACCGCACCCTCGCTTTGGCGTTCCTCAAGCGAGCTGACCACAGTTTACCAGAGGTAATGACCAGTATCCCATCAACCTGACTGCAGCCTACAGCCTGTTGGTCAATTTCAAGCCACCAGTCAGGGAAGCCCCGGCGCGTCACCACATCCCTCGCAACCCTGAACCACCTTCAACCACTGCTGACAAAGACGGCATGACTTTCATCCAAGCCGGCGAGATTATCGCAGGTTTCAACGACATCACGTGTGATACCGTCCTCTGTTTCCTTTGTCAGAACAAGGGCCACTAAGCTGACAAGTGCCCCAACGGCGCAAATGCTGCAACTTCCGATGCTGTGCAGCTTCTCCAAGCTGACCATCCGACCAACACGCATGTCACCAACAACATCAGTGCCAGCATTGAACTTTCCGAGTTCAGTTTCACTCAGGTGACCGAGCTCTACAAACTCATCCCCTCTTCCTGGGTGCTTCTTGACAGCCAGTCCACCGTATCCGTGTTCACAAACCCGAGTTCCTCTCCAACATTCCTCGCAGCAGCAACCAGCTGAAGGTTTACACCAATGGGGGCACGTAACTCTCGTTGCTCATCGGCGATATTAAGAATTTTGGCAGGGTCTGGTACAACCCTGACTCTTTGGCGTACGTCTCCTCTCTTGCTGCCGTCGCCGCCGCTTTCCTCTGTACCCGACTTTTGTGCAGCATGGAGTAGGATTGGGACAAGTTGATCAGGCTTTTACAGTATTTGAATGGTACCCTGGACCCTTCTCTCATCCTCGGGGCTGACAGCCTCAACGCCGGAGAATCTTGGGTCAACGCATCCTACGCAGTGCACGACGATATGAAGAGCCACACTGGTGGCGCATTTTCCCTGGGACGTGGAGCGCTTATGTGCAAGTTGACAAAACAAAACTGAACGCCAAGAGTTCGACCAAAGCAGAAGTTGTCGGTTTGAGCAATTCTTACTTACCCAATGTCATCTGGGCCAAAATGTTTTTGGCTGAGCAAGGATACGAGCTAACAGACAATGATTTTTATCAGGATAACCAGAGTGCTATCCGTCTCGAAAAGAATGGTCGAGCATCTTGCCGGCAGAAGTCCCGGCACATCAACATTGGATATTTCTTTATGAAGGACCGGTTCGTGTCCGAGAACATCTCCGTCGTGTACTGTCCTACAGAAGAAATGCTTGCCAATTTCTTTAAAAAACCTCTCCAAGGCAGTTTGTTCCGAAAATTTTGCGACGTCCTTTTAGGTCATTGCCATGTGCATACGCTCATCAAATCACTGCTGTCTCCATCCGAGGATCGTGCTGAGAATCCCATATCAAAGAAGGTTCGATCTGGAGTCAGCGTACAGACGTTGAAGATACAAGGAAAATATTACAGAAAGGAAGCCGCATCTGCGCCTACCGGCACGTATGCGTCAATCGTCATGAAAAAGATCGACTAGACCCCGGCAATACGCGGTAAATTGATTTCATTCTTTTTGATTAATCCCGTGAGAACAGTTTCATTGACTCTCCTTATAGATCCACTATCAAAAGCATCATCACACTACAGCTAAGAATTGAATGTTGAAGGCGTGATCGAGCTTCCCTAGTTTCAACAAGTCTTACTGTATGGTACGGTACGGTAGTGCTTTGCTCAGTGCACTGCATACCTAACCTGGTATACTACTGGTACCAGGTGTAACTCTCTCTCTCTCCAGCTAGCCGAGTCGAGTGAGTCGAGTCGAGTCTACCGGTATCCTTGCTAGCTATTCGTAGTTCCCTCACTATCTTCTCTTTGAAACCACATTTCTTCGAGCCCTGGGGATCGTATCATTACGTCTCCTCTAACGATTCCTCCTTGGTCTTGGACTGGTTCAAAGTCTACCTCGCCGCGCAACAGAGGATGGTTCACGAGAAGCCATTTGATCTCCAACAAGTGACTTGCGACACCGCTTCTTCGAATCTGATAGACACCTCTACAGGGGTCATTCAAGTCGTTGGCAAAATTGTAAAAGAGAACATAGACACTGCAAAGAATCCCAAACAAGACAGAGCTTTCCAAGGACGGGCCGGTCTGGTTCGCCATTGCGGGCAACACCGAAACACAATAGCCCAGCAAGGTCAACATGGTCAAGGTTGTCAGGACGAAAAAGTGCGTTGGAGGCAAGCTGAGAGCTTCATCGCTAATGCGCTTGGAACGAGCCGTCATGAGATCTTTCAGCACATTTCGACAGGCTCCCAACAAGACCTGTCCAATCAATGACAACGACAGTGGCAAGTGTTAGTAGACGACACGGTAGTGTTACTCGTCACCGCCAAGTATACCAACCAACGTACCCCATGACCACCCAGCTCTCCGTCACGCTCATTCATAATTCGATACTCCCGTAACTCTACCAGTTCCAGCATGCGTGCGTAAGGGTCCGAATACATGAGGGCTGTCAGTTCATTCCCTCTCGACCCAGAGATCAGCGTGCGCACCTGATCCGCCACACATTGCCCGGCTGCAACCGCAAAGTCCTTGTCGGTGCGAAAGAGATGCAATAGATTCCTCGTAATGAGCATGAGTAATGACGTTTCCAAGGCGATATTGTCTTGTAGATTTTGCATTCTCGTATATAAAAGTGACAGCGTAAGCGACACAAAGGTACCGTACAGAATAGAGACTCCCGGCGCAAAGTCGGAAGCTAGTTGTATCAATTGATCCGGCTGCGACACATTAACGAGCTTGTTCAGTAGCGCCATAATGTAAGGAAAGACCAAGAAGGGAAGGCCAAAAGATAAAAGGCGAGATGGAATGGAGATCCAAAACGTTTCCGACTTGGGGGGTGGAGGGAACTCTAAATCACTCAGACTTGGCGGCCGTTCGAGATTCTTCTCTTCAAAGACTTCTCGATTCGCATAGGTTCGCTTAGCCATTAACCGTGTCCTCAAGGCTTCTTTGCTAAGGCTGAGAAACAAGCTTGGTTCCATGGGAATGTTGTTGAGAACTTTGACCGTATTGTCGGGAGCTTGCGATTGTTTGAATGGCAAGTCTTCAGTGAAGATTCGATCACGACTCACTCGCATCACACGTTTTTGTTTCGTAGTGCTAGTAGCAAAGGATGGAAAGTCGGGGCAGCGACCCTTTCCAACGAGACGACTCGACTCAAAGGGTGAAGACGACGCAGAGGTGGTATCATCTTCGGAAGACTCTCGGGTGACTAGTGTTTGCGTCCGCATCTTGCATCTTTCAGATGATACGAATCCATGAGAAGATCCCAATAAACAGAAAAGGATCTGCAGCAACGAGCATCTTCTATTCCGGGGGGGATACGACGCCATTGTCACGGTCGAAAGATGATATAAAGATCGATGATGAAGATATAATATACGATGTTGAGGCATTCATACAATATTATGATCCTCTCATTTACTATGTACACACACACAGTATGTACCTGGTACCGGTACATAAGCTCTGTATAGAGCTTATCGTGTGGAACAGGACGCGCGCGCAGGGCCTTTTGTGGGCTAAACGAATCGCACGACCCCTACAATACAGGTACAGTAGACAGACATCCGCTTCTGACCGCACGAGACTCTCTGCTGCGGCTGCTATGCTACTGGGACCAAGCTGCTACCGCTACCGTAGCTGGCTGCATCATGCACACGGCAAGTGAAACGTGCGGTGGCACCAACTATCAACTCATGGCACACACGGCACAAGCGGAAGCAACAAACAACAAAAACACAAAACAACAACAACAAACCCCAACCATGCAACCGAACAACACCAGCCAGACGCCCTCCTCCAAGGTTATAGACATCAATGACTTGACCAAGACTTGATCACCAGAGAATCAGCGTGTCGACTGCAGCAACCAAGGCATTTATAAGGTTCGCAGCATTCAACGTGGACGTTTGCCGCTCAGAGGGGGCGACTTTCTTCTCAACCAACATTACGAGGCTGCGACGGTGAGATTTTGCTTTTATAAGGATAACCAGAAATGTGGGCTCGTTGTGATCACGTCTATGCCTTTGGCTCGGACACTCCGGACGATAATGGAGCTTACGACACCGTGGAGGTTGGAGTTGGAAAGGTCGTGTCCATGGATGCGAACACCGATTCGTTGGTTTTTAAACTCAAAGACGAGATCGAAATCAAAATCGACCCGCTTCGCCTGCCCCCTGAAGCTGGTCTGCAGGGCCCTCAATTCTTTGGTGGGCTTGTGCCTCACTTGGGAACGGTGGCATCTCATCAGTCTTTGGGGGGGCATCTATGAATGCAAAAAAAACTGCATTGGTGGGTCCCGAGGACCCTGGTGTCGCTGCAAAAAATCTAAATGGTGACAAGAGCTTTACCGTCGCGCCCGGCAAGCAGTTCAAGGGGAAGTTAGTGGAGCTGGACAAGCCCTTTGACTTTGTCGTTGCACCTGTTGCGCAGTGCAATGCCAAAATGGTGGATTTGTTTCAGGACTAATCAAATATTCTTACATGCGCCCCAGCGACAACTACCACACCGCTGGTGATACACCAACTACCACCACCACCGTATGCGGAGACTCAACAACAGCAACCATATACTGATATTTTGAATAAATGAAAAAAGAAAACGTCGCTGTGAGTGCGACTAGACTAGTAGGTCTTGGAGACAGGCTTGAGGACTTTCTTGGTGGCACTTCGCTCTTGGTTGCTCTTGCCTTCCTTCTTGCTGGCTTTCTTCCAGACGTGGTATCCGAATACGGCAGCAATTAAATAAATGGACTGTAGCAGTCCAGTCCAAGGAGGAGTCCACCATATGCTTGCCAGCAACCACTGTAACCAACGCTGGAACAGCCAAGATTGACTGGAAGGCAGCTTGGAGAGCTGGGTGGAGATGAAGCTGCCACTGCTCCAGACGGTACCAGAGCATGAACCAAAGCAAAAATCCTTTGGCTTGCAGAAGGCAACACTTCACGGTCGCAAGGCGGAACCAACCACGCTGCAGTAGGCGCTGTAGGAATCACAGCGCCGTGCTTCACATGCTTCAACCACGAACGAGTCACGTAGTTGGACGCCACAACGCCATTGACAATGATACCGCCTGTAAGTTGTCAGAGGCGAGTACGCGCCGCGACGTTGCACCGAGCAAATCCACTGGACCTTGGCAGAAAAGGTTCCATGATTGGTCGCCAAAAAGTCACCAACTTTGATGTCTGCTCCGGCTGGAACTTTGGACTTGACACTCTTGTTGAAAATGTAGAGCAGGTGCTCCTTTGTGATCTCGAGAGGTGGTCAGACCTGTCGGTCTTGATTTGAAGGTACACGGTGCTTTCTTCTTGTGTGTAATGACCGAAAGTGTAGACAGTCGAGTAGGTTCCGTTGCCTGCAAGGATCGAATCACCAGCAACACGGAGCTCGTCCATTCAAGTGGAACCCCTGTCTTCCACTGAGACAACGCTTTGGCCAGAAAAACAGAAAATCCCTCCCCCACTGGTCGCGTCTGTTGGCGGGTTGGACGGAGCAGTTTGAGGGGATATTGTTGGGTTGGCCCGTGTTCTTCTCTGCTAGCTACAATAGAATGAAAGCACAGATGAGCTGACAGTACTAGTACTGTAGTAGACTACTGCATTATGCAACGCTGTATTACTGACAAGTATTGTGCATGTTGGGCTACAACTCGCTAGTGATACAGCTGACACCTGGTGACCAGACACAGCATGGTCTCACCCAGGATGGCGGGGTAGGCCGAGTGGACGCCCCAGGGCGTCAACCAGCGGTGTTTACGATAAGCTTCCCCAAGGTCACGCCGACGGCCAACTGCCCCATCGAGAGCTGTCGATGGGCAGCAACATCGCACGCAAACCTCTGCCGGCACTTCCTCATGCACAGGCACCCCCGTGATACGCTCGTCATTTGCGAGGAGGAAAGCTTCCCTCTCCCATCTTGGCATGCCGTTGTCGTTGACTGACGACGATTGGCCAGCCATAAACAGAACCTCTCCAAGGCGCGCAAACGCTGGGGGATGGTCTCTCGCGTGTTGACGCGTGAGGGAGCGGATCCAAGGGTCATGGCTATGTTCTACAAGGCTGTCGTACAGTCGGTCCTCTCATACGGCTGTGAAACGTGGGTTGTTACGCCTCGAGTGCTGGCGGCACAGGAAGGCTTCCAAAATCGGATGGCGCGTCGGCCTTTTGGGCATGATGCCAATCTACCTCCCTCGGGAGGACCAGTGGGATTACCCACTGATTGAGGAAGCAAGGGAGGCAGCAGGGATGTCCACGGCGGGCCAATACATTAAGGTCCGCCGGGATACACTCGTGCAAAACATCGCTGCGCGACCCATTCTCGAACTCTGCAGTGCGGCGGAGAAGCAATCCGGACAACCCTACAATTGTTTGTTTTGGTGGGAACAACTGGAATGAGTAGTCTAGTTTAATTAAGTGACTAAAGATGAGGCCTAAGCACTCGAACGCCTCTGTCAGGGATGGATATCCCATGTTTGACAAGCGTGAGAGTGCTGGAGGCAGTTAACAAACAAACTCCTAGTGACAGTCAACCATGCTGGTAGTCCTCAGGCTTGGGTTACTTTTGTATAATTCGTACCTTTGCACCACTACACCAATCCAACTAACGCTCCATTCGACAGTTCTTCTTGCACTTCTGGGGGAACTGGAGAACGCTTCGACACGTACATCGTACGATCAGGTGTCTTATCATTGGCATCTGCTGCCAACGGGTCAGCCAGTCGCTCTGTTAACTTGCGAGCGGCTGCATAAGTAGTATCGCCTTGCCTTTCCAAATGCTCATCAGCCAGTGTCCGTGCTGCTAGCAGTCCTGACAGGATGGCTCCTTCCATACTGGCAAGGTACTTTTGAAGCGAAAAGTCTCCGGCGCAGTAAAAGTTGTGAATGGGCGACTTTTGAGTGGGCCGCGCTGCTTCCATGCCAGGAAGTGTCTCGTATACGGACGTGGGTGTTCGAACCAGAGTAAACTTGGACACCTTAGCCATGCTTCCATCGGCACGAATCTCTTGGGGAAAGAGCCGTTCCAGTTCTTTCAGAGTGGCCTGTAGGATCTCGTCGTCAGACTTGGACATGTACTTACCAGCTGGTGCCAAGACGAGTTCCAACATGGACGTGTCCTTGGAAGCATAACCGTTGCATGCTTCACTCATATCGGCGTAGACCGAGAGCAGAGGCGACCGCGAAAAGATGAGATTGTCGACCGTTGAAAGCTTGCGATCAAACCAAATGTGCAGATTCATCACGGGAACACCTCGGAGCTTTTGTATGCGCTGGAAATAGTCCATTTCACGCCAAGGATCAGGTGTTAGTTTCTTGAGGGCGTCTACCGGCATCGCATTGATATACGCGTCAGCGGACACGACTTCGTTCCCCTTAAGCAAGAGTCCGGCGACCGTGTTGTCGTCGTTAACCAATATGCGCTTGACAGGTACGCCGGTACGAATGATTCCACCTCGTGCTTGAATGTACTCCTTGAGTGGCTCACACAATCTTTCCGTGGGACTTCCGTCAAGAAAGGCAATGCGAGAGCCATTTGTTTCTTGCAAAAACCGGTTCAACGCAATCAGAACGCACTGCATGCTCAACGTCTCCGGCCCAATGAACCCTAGCGCCTTGGACATGGCAATAAATATTTCGTCCGTGACAGACTGTGGAATCCCCCGCGCATCCATCCACTCCTTGACGGTGACTCCTTCTTGTGCCTCCACGTACGACTGTCCCTGTAAATAGGCCGGAATGAGTCCAATGCCCAACTGAATCTTTTCCGACCAAGTCAACATATCGGTACACTTCAGAATAGCGAACCCCGCATTCAACGGTGCCGGCAGAATAGCAGGAAAGTCAAAGACGGCAAACTCACGGGTGGGTCGACCCGGTTTGGCAAACAACATTTGGTGTGGCTTCCATTGGAGACGATCCGATATTCCAAGTTGGCTAAACAGCGTCAACGCGTTGGGGTAAGCGCCGAAAAACACGTGCAAGCCCGTCTCCGTCACATCTCCGTCGGTATCGCGCCATGCGGCCACCTTGCCACCCAACAGATCCCGAGCTTCCAAAACCACGGGAATGTGCCCCGCGTCGACCAAGTGCTTGGCTGTGCTCAATCCAGCGAGACCCCCGCCCATCACAATCACTGTGGATGGTTTGTCGGGTCGGGGCAGCTTTTGAAGGTATTCCACGGCCGACAAAGCTTCCAAATGCGAAGCGACACTAGAAAATTCGGGAGATTGCACGACAGCCTGGAGGTGGGTCTGGACGTGGCCTCGTGTCGATGGACCTGGTAGGTTTGGAACAAACGCCGAGACGCCAGAGAGACTGTAAAATAAAAGCGCCACGGCAATCGAAGAACAGGCTAGGTTGGTGCTCATCATTGTCATCATCATGGTGGAAGAGGTGAATCGAAGATTGTATGCGAGGAAATGCAGCACTTCAGTTTTCTGTCGCACGACGTAGTCACTACGAGGTAGTCACTACGAGGTAGTCACTACGAGATAGTCACTACGAGGTAGTCACTACGAGGTGGTCACTACGAGGTGGTCACTACGAGGTAGTCACTACGAGTACGGAATGCGCTGGTGTACCATCGTCGAACACGGCTGATGCTGATGCTTCGCTGATGATGCAGATCTTTTTGATGTCACGGTTTCGTACGTCTTTCTTCAGAAATGTCATTGTGACTCATATTGACCTGATGGAGCTGGAGCAGGAAAATACGAAGGCTAATTTAATTCAAACTGCTGGAACCTTCTACAGTTAAGCTGTCACGCTTCCCTCGAGACCGCCGAAGTTACGTCAGAAGGTACAAGGGCATAAGGGAAGGCAGCTGGATTGGCGGTCTGCTACAGTAAGTTCTGTTTCGTCAATCATCATTCCTTTGGCTTCGTCAGGCGGCTTCTGCACTTTTTTGAAATGCTGGCATTTTGAATTGGCGAAGCACGCCCCATCACATTTCAAAGAGGCCTTTGCTTGTTTACAATTAAAGGCTACTCGGACAACAGACACGCACCCGAACAGGAAAGCCATCCATTTATAGCCTTATTCTAAAACCCGTTGATCACACCATCATCACAATTCGATTCTTCAGCACCAGGCCAACAGCCGACCATGGACGCCATTCACACGCCTCCAAGCGCAACAATGGGTGGTCCTGGCACCGAACTCGATTTGACGGTCTCGCGAATCTGCTTGGACGCTCAATTCGGCTCGCGAACCGTCGCAAGACATCTTGTTGAAGACTTTTTGCACAGTCTCGGCCGACTGCAAGCCCAAGAACCCCGTCACTTTGCCTTGGCCGAACTAACCGGTGGTGAGATTGCCATTGGTCGTCAGATTGCTCTGTTTGAGGAGCATCTCTTTCGTGCCGATAGCGCTAAGCAAGAAAGAATACCCACCAGCGCGGAAACTGTCCAAAGCATTCAATGTGCCGCAGATTCTACCGGTACTGACATTCCGACCCTGGTGGAACACATGTTGAATCCCATGCAAGCCTTTCAGCTTGAGGTTCAACAAGAGGCTGCATTGGCCTTGTGGAATGCTTGCGTGTCTGACGAAACTAACAAGTTGCACATCGTCCATGCCGGAGGCATTGCCGCTCTGACATTAGCCATGCAGAATCATCCCACAGTCCCAAAATTGCAAAAGCTGGCCGCGGCGCTCCTTTTGAATCTGGCGTTTTTTGGAACCATGCCGCACCGGAGTCAACGCTCCCACCAAAGATGCGTCCCCAATGTGCAGCGTGTCTCGTGCGACGCCACCAATATCTCCACATTGTTGGATTTGAACATGGTCCAGCTGCTCATTGATGCGGGTAGCTTGCAGTGCCTCTTGGACGCTGTAAAGCATAACTTGTTTCAAGTCACGGTCCAACAGGGAGACGACGATGCCGCTGATTACGTTCGTACCTTCGCCTGTTTGCAAATTCCAGCCCTCTGCCAGTGCCTCATGGAGTGGTATCATGTTGGTGTTGGTGTAGCAAATGGACAAGTTGGTGGTGCTCGACTAGAGCCAGCGATTCAGAAAAAAGTGGGCCCTGCCTTTTCCTTTGTGCGTCGGAGTTTGGCGTCCCTGTTGGATGATCCAACTATTGCACCCGATACCTTGGACTCGTTCTTGCGAGGCAAAAAATAATCGTCTTGATTGTAAACTAATAATAAAACTGTTGATAATTGAATTTTAATCGCATGATAGACTATCGCCCGTCACCGTCATACTATAGACTCTATTAGACTACTGTAGTTAATTTCCAACATGTTACTGTCCAACACTCTTCACCCCTGCCTACCAATCAAAAATTATATCTTGAAACTTGCGGTAATTAACGTGACACTCCTTTTTGTTTTACTTTGACTTTTGCGCGCCCAGTGCATGGGCACACTCCTGCACGGCTCGCACGATGCGATAATACGGAACGACTCCCCAGATTAAATTGCAAAACCAAAAGCCAAACCAGTAATACGTGAAATGATAAAGATCCAGCTTGACATTGGCCCAGCGATTGCCTGGTATGCCGACCGGATCCAGCGCCGGCACGTTCAACTGTCCTTCGAATACTTCAGCCACAATGAATAGAATCATGCCCATGACTTGAAATGTGCTAGTAATCAATTCCAAGGGAAATCTGTACGGGTGTCGCTGGAGAATGCAGTAGACACAGGCTAAACAGAGCGGTTGCATAATAAAGAGTTCAATGGCTCCCACGGTCCACGGGACGGAATGGTGCGTGGTGAAACGCTTGTCCAGCACTTGATACTGCTGAACCACCACGGGCACCAATTGAAAGGATCCCGACGCACCGTCCATGACGGCGTGATAAAACCAAGCGTTCCACCAGTACCATTCCACGGCCCAGCGATCGTACACGGGCAGCGGCGGCAGTTTGGCATTGCTGTTGCTGTTGCTGACACGGAGCACGGCCACGGCAATGGACAAAAATACCACCACGTAGGGATTCAGGAAAAATCCCGTCAACAAGAGGGAGGCGTCCCAATCGTGGCTTTCGGCGTAGCGTCCGAGCATAATGGCCATGACGAGAAAGGAAAAGACGCGAGTAGGATCCGGCAGCGCCGACACGGCGGCGCTCTTCCAGTCGATCCAGTGGCACACGCCCATGAATTTTGTAGGCTTGGCAGTTGTAGCGCCGTTGGTGGTCGTGGTTGCGCTCATTTTCACTTTTTGGGTTCTCTGGATGTAGACTGGAACAAAGGAAAAGACTCGTGGTCGAACCGATATGCCAACTATGATGCAATAAATATAAAATATCGGTATGCTGTTCTTGAACATTCTTTTTAGTCGTTGATGTTGATCTTGGTTGATCATCGATCGCGTCGGCCGCGACCAGTCTCGCGATCTTTGCATTTTACGGGGAACGGCACCACGTGTATTGAATTATGAAAACAATCAATACGGGAATTCAACATTTGGAATACAACAACTAAAACAGCAGGCTCCGCCACCGCACGTCCCTAAACTCTAGAATGCCATTACAAGGACTCATCACTCTTTTCTTCTTGTTCCACCATGGAGACTCCCTTGGCGCTCGTCCGACGAGTACCGGCGCTTCGTCGCTGTCTACAGCGTAACAAAGGCACTGTCATAAGGCCATTCCCAGCGGCAGTATCTTCGTCGCGTGCGTTTTCCACCAACGAACAACCAAAAGACACCAAGACAAAGCCGCCACCACCACCGACAGCAGCAGCAGCAGCAACAGGAGAGAATGGACACTCCCAGCCCTTTGTGCAAACGCGCATTACAGCCGGAGAATGGGACCCGGCCCGGACCAATCCCCTGTACCGACCCAAATACAAGTCCCGCGCCAAGATTGTCAGTGCGGAAGACTACGCCGACCGACCGGGGGTGGGATTTTTCGGAGAATTCGACACCTTTCAAGACGCCATGGTCACGCTCACCTGGTTGGATCAAGCCGATCATCAGCAAATCTACCAACTCTATACCGACCTGCTGAGCCACAGTCAAGAAAAACACGGCGTCACTTCGCACGAATATGTCGTGAGAGTCATTGCGCAGAAATACAATATCACGGCCGAACGCGTTGCGGCCATTGTACAGTTGCAGCACAATGAAGAGCAAATATTGAAGGAAGATCCGGATAGAGTGCTACTGAATAAGGCGGCAAATTATATGGACGATGCAGTCAAGCAGGAGATACAAGAAGCCTACCAGACGTTTGGTTTGAAGAAACCAGACGAGTTTGTGGAAGACCCCGTTGGTGTGTCTGGGAGCTTTGAGCGAGCCTCGTGGCAAGTGGTAAACGATGTTTTGGACGTGGACCAAATCATGGAAGATACGATTGTGCGGGAAGATCGGCAAGTGCGATTGCAGATTGATGGACATCACTATCAAGAAGATGTTGACGATGCGACGGTCGCCGTACCAATGTCCAAGCAGGCGCGCAAACTATTGCAAGCCAAGGAAAAATTCGCCAAGCAACGGGACGCGGCCGCCAAACAAGACGTGGTGGATTGGCCCGTCAATCACGTCAAGCCGCGCGCACGGTGGACCTTTGTAGCGCAAACAGTCAATACACGCGAATTGAAAAAGAAACGCGCCCCGGCCAGCAGTTACACCAACAACAGTGTCGCCGACACGCTAGTGGAAGAGCCCGGCGGAACGCTGCGCGCGGCCACGTTGGAAGATGTCAAATTGACTGCGTGGAAGCCTGTGAGACATGTGCAAGAGCATACCTTCGCTGGAGCCAAGCGGGGCTGGTTGGACCGCACGATCCGGGGTAAGGAGCAAGCATGGGGCAAGGCGCCGCCAAAGCCTGTCAAACCTCCTGTAGTGAAGGAAGTTGCTGCTCCTGTCGAGAAAGAGGAAAAAGAAGCCGATGCTAAGGATGCTGCGGTGAAAGAGGTGGAGGCAGAGAAGAAGAAGGCTAGTGCCGACGATGACTCTTCCAGTGACGATGACAGAAGCAGTAGTAGTGACGACGATGAGGACACTAGCGTAGAAGACTCGTCGTCGTCGGACGAGGACGAGGACGAAGAAGACGAAGGTACCAAAAAGGAGGACAAGGACGATGAAAGCAAGTAGTCGGTAGGAATTGGTTAAACCCCTAAATGTCATTCTCCATTGTTAGCGTTGCCTTAGCTAACGATTATTTACTTTGTTATACAAGCCGTTACCATTGTTAACGTCGCCATCTGTTCTCGATTACTGCCCCCGTCAATCTTTTGCGAGTGGATCGACCTTTATGGTCGGAACCCACGAGTGGCAGCGGTCCTGCTTTCGCCATATTTTGTGCTCTAATCCATGCAAAACAATGCTGATAGTACGGCTCCTTGCTGATTTGTTCCAAGGGAGGTAAAGCTGATCCCATGCCAAACAAAGGTCCCATTGTTATCTTTCGAAAATAACATCATTTCTAGAGGAACGCTGTCGTCAGCCCGGACAGATGCCAATTCCCGGGAGGCTCCAAAGAAGCTGACACCGACGGAGGATCCCAATGACGAACCTCGTAAGAACGATGATAATAATGATGACAATTGCAGTCTCCGTCTCGGTCGCGATCATCGCGTAAGAGCCGTTTTAAGGAGGTACCGGTATCTCTCGTCGTGGCGGCTTGCTGGTGTGCCCCAAGTTGATTCCCGTGGCATGGTGAGCAGCAAGATGTTGGCTGCTTCCCGTTCAAAAGCTCTGTGTGTGGACGACGTACGATAGCGGCACACACACCGTATCAATACTCGACTCGTACAGTAGTTCGCCACGTAAAACTACAGTAATAACAGATAATTTTCAACGAACACTCCGGTGAGAACTCTACACCCAACGGAACTCTTTGACATTTTGGATGTCCTCTCTTGCTTACGCTTCTGGTTTCGGAGGCAATGGCGGAGCCGTTTTACAGCGTATCCATAACCGACAACCGACAACCGAGAGGCAAAGGCCAGTAGGTCCCTCGTACAGCAAGTCCATTGATCCCATTGTCAATAAAGGGACGGTAGGCGAAGAAGGAGACCAGAGCCGAGGCTACAGCAAGTCTAGTCACGTCCAAGCCCAAAGCGTAGCGTGTCAACGGTCAACGGTCGTCGACGCCGTGGCTGGTCGTCTACATACTGTACAGTATAAGGTCTCGATTGAACGGATCGGATCGCATCGCACTGCTGTGTCCATATAGACACATATTACAGAATAGACTATCGAATCATGCAGTCCCAAGTATGGCACGAACACGCTTCGGATGAAGAAGACGAAGAGTCTCCCCGAATATTTCATCCACAACGTCGAACTCGAAGCTTTTCGGAAGCGGAAGAATCCGTTGGGAGAAAGCGGCTTTCTATCAAACCTCGTCGATTACTTGACAATGGCTACAATAGCAAAAATAATCGTGGCTTGAATGATGATGATGATGATGCAGGAGGAGCTTCGTCGTACTGGAGTCCCAACCGTGGAGGTTTGCATCACCGACACCCAGTCCATGGACCCATCGACGACGATG
>Ga0307981_1002531_pt1 | contig 14673 bp, 12 predicted proteins | sample OrgLakmetagen987_FD_201849 | JGI IMG/M metagenome (GOLD analysis project Ga0307981, IMG submission 201849) | Saline water microbial communities from Organic Lake, Antarctica - #987 | ecosystem: Environmental > Aquatic > Non-marine Saline and Alkaline > Saline | place: Antarctica: Organic Lake... | reverse complement strand
CGCCGTCGGCGCACGTGCGCCCCTTCAACTTGCCGGATCGTTTCTCTTTGATCAGATTTACTGCGCAAAGGGCTTCTCGTTTCTGGCCTGGGGTGAGCGTTGACGCGTCAATTGGATCAAAAACATCCTTGTCGTTGAGCTGGCAAAATTCCTAGAGTAAAGCGTCCACGGCTGCCTGGCCGTGTTTCTTGATGCCTGCGGTCGCGGTCATCTGGGTTATGATGTGCCCACAAACGTATTTGTAAATGTTGTTGGGTGACTCATGCATACTATCAGCGGCTTGCTGAAGTATCTGCACGCCGGACTCGTAGCTCTTCGTATTCTCGGGATCATCCATCTGGTGAGCGAGTCTGTGATCATAAGTTCTTCCTCGGTCGCTCCTGAGATTGTACCAATTGGTATTCGGATTCTCGTTTGCCTCGGGTTCCACGCTCCTTTGGTTGTGGTCAAAAACATCTTTGACGCCAGTATTCGCTCCGTCTTCGTCGTTGGTGCCAGGTTCGAGCCCATCAGGCTCAAACTCAGCGGGGTCATCGGCTTCGTTAGCATTCGCGACGTCGTGGTTGTCAATATCAATAAAATTGTCGCCGGGTGTATCATTGCCGACTTTGTCGAGTCCATTCTCAACATCGTCGGAAGGGTCGGCGTCGACATCGTCGTCCGGCAACTCAAAAACATCTTCGATAAAAACCTCGTGTTTGTCCGCCGATGTAACACCTTCTTCAAAGATGTCTTTGACGGGTGCATCCGGTCGCCATTTGAATAATGGGACTCCGCCCTTGATAAAAGATTGACCTTCTTTCTCAGCCATGGCCTTGACGGCCGAAACGACTGCGTTGGTCATAGGGATTTCGGTCCACTGGTGACGAGACAGGCGTTTTCCGGTGGTGAGTGACATGAAATGGTAGTCACCCTGAGCGTTTCCCGCCGGGTTTAGCACAATCGCTCCTGTGTTTTGGGAGGTTGTGGTGTTACTGGGATCGTTGTCTTCAAAAACCTGTGCGTACGACCCGAATTCCAACTTTAAATCATTGTAGTCGGGGTTTGCTCGACCTGTCATGATGGTGAGCGGGCTGAGCGTATCGGAGATGCCATTCTTCCTCGGAAATTGGTTGAGACCTTTGGTGGCGTGGTAAACGAGCTCCTGAATCATTCATTTGGGGAGACGCTTGAAAGGCAATCCGTGGATTGTGGTGCGCGTACACTCCTTGATTGTCATGATGGACCTAGCGACTTCGCCAACGTGATCATCGGCGGCGGTGACATTCAGTCTCGTGGGAAGTATGTTGGTGTGAAGGTCGGGGATGTTGAAACCTCTGGACTGGTAAAGAGCCCCGACGGCTCTGGTTTCTCGTAGAAGAGTATCTTTCTTCCTGTCAAGCACTGGTGCAGCGGTGCGGAATTGAACTTTGCGAGAGATCGTGTGAAAAAAGAAATGCCCTTGGACGTAAAAAATGTCCAAGCACAGCGTCACGTCGCGGTGGTGCTGGAGGATAGAATGCGGTAGTTGCACGGGGTTAAACGTAGGGACGCGTTTTGAAGGGCCTTTCGTCGTGTGGCCTTTTAGCGCAGCGACGTCGGGGCCGTAGATAAGGAGTACCCGTTTGGCGTCGTCAACGGTGACGGGGCAGTTGCGGATGAGATTTTTGATGAGAATTTTCTCGAATTGTTGTTGAGAAGGCCGTCAAATTTTCTTAGAAAGTTCTCGAGCCTTGTTCGCTCCTTCAATTTCGCGACGTGTAAAAAGTTTCTTGTTGTCGATTACTGTTGTGACGAAAGAATAGTCAATAACTGGGGCAACGATAGTTTCAGGCGCGGCTGCTGCAGCGTCGTGGTAGTAGAGACCGGTCTTGTATTCGCTAAATTTCATAACGGAACCATCGGCACGATGGACGCATAGAGCAGGCTCGACCTCAGTATCCATGGTGATGCGGCAGAGTTTGCGCACGGCAGCAAGGGAGAAAGTGTTCGCCAACGAGTTGGGGCTGTACCATACCGTGCCAAAGTTCTTAATGTCGCCGATGAGCAACGAGAGTTGCGTGCCGCCGTTGGTGTAAACCTTCAGCTGGTTGCTGCTGCAACGAATGTTGGAGAGGAAACTCGGGTTTTTGAACGCCGATACGGTGGACTGGCTGTCGAGAAGGACCCAAGAAGGGGGAATGAGATCGTAGCGTTCGGTCAACTGAGTAAAAGAGTAAAAATGAACTCGGAGAGTTCAATGCTGGGACAGGCGCCGCCGGTGACATGCGTGGTGTCGGTCGTATGGTCAGCTTGGAGAAGCTGCACGGCATCGGAAGTGGCAGTATGCCTGCCGTTGGGACACTTGCCAGCCTAATGTCCTTTGTTCTGGCAAAGGAAATAGAGGACGGTATCGCGCGTGATGCCATTGAAGCCTGCAAGGATCTCGCCGGCTTAGACGAAAGTCATGCCGTCTTCCTCAGCGGTAGCCGAGGAATATTCAGGGTTGCGAGGAATGTGGCGACGCGCCTGAGTTTCTCTGACTGGTGGTTTGAAATTGACCAACAGGCTGTAGGCTGCGGTCAGGTTGATAGGATACTAGTCATTACCTCTGGTAAACTGGTTCTTGAGGTCGTGCCAGAGGTCGCCGAAAGAACAACGGTCAGCGCGCTGGAGGAACGCCAAAGCGAGGGTGCGGTCACGTGCAGTCTTGACGCGCTGCGTCGTATCTGATGAGGCATCAGTGGAATCGAGTAGTCCCGGATCTTCACCAATGGCGCCGCCCTATTGTTCCAAAACTTCAACGAGGGACGTAAAATGCTCGACGTAAATGGCAATCATGTCATTGGGACCTTGAGTGTATGCGTAGTAGTTGGTCCGAGCGTCGTCAAGCGAAAGGAAGATGTATCGCTGCCTTTCAAAACCGTAGGTGATGCCTTTGATTTCTTTCAAAATCCAAAAGCAATCGCTATCGTGGCTCTTCGTCTTGAAATCATCAAGAGAAGTGAGTTTTGCCTTCATGGCTTTGCTGCACTGACCCCAAATGACCGCGTAAGCAGTCTTGAGATTACTCTCTAAGTAATTGGTACGGGTACAGTAGGACGTGACCGTCTTGTTCCAGATGGCCTTAATAAGGAGGTTAGTCTCCTCCGGATCAAGTTCTTCAGGTTCGGGAGTTGTCGGCAGGGTGAGATCTTTAGTTAAAGAATCCATGTTGCCTGGGTACTTGAATTTCTTCGCAATGTACTCGCCAACGGCTTCAACCGTCTTTGAGAACTGCTTTGTGTCGTTGCACTCGTTAAATCACTGGAAAACGTGGCCATTCATTTCTTTGGTGTTACCTTTGAAAGGAGAACGTGCGCGGGGTGTAGTTGAAGTTGAAGTTGTGCGGTTGCCGCGGTTTCCGGGCCGCTGCGCCCGCCAGCGGTATCACTGCTAGGCACGGCCGTAGCAGGTGTGACAGTCTCACTCATCGTTGGTGGAGTGTCTTGGGTTCTTGAAATGAATTGGGTGATCAGAAATAGGGCCAACAAGTTGTTGTATCTGTAGAACGCTGTTTTCGACAATCGTTGAGAAAACGAAGTGTGTTTTCTTTTTGATTAATGTTAAAACTAGAGGAAACTTGATCACGCCTTGAACATTCGATTCTCAGCTGTAGCGTGATGATGCTTTCGATAGTCAGTCTATAAGGAGAGTCAATCAAACTGTTCTTACGATGGGATAAATAAAAAAGAATGAACAGTTACTGGTGCCCATTTGACGCCCTTCTTGAGGATTGACGGATACGTTGGTGCAGATGCGGCCCCTTTCTGTTCTGTAATATTTTCATTGGCCTGTACCTCCGAGGTCTGCCCGCTGACTCCAGATCGAAACTTCCTCGATATCGGATTCTCAACAATGATGTAGTACTATACGTACAGCTAGTAACCCAGTGTTGCATCGCTAGCTGGCGCGGCGGCTTGTTTTTCCACTGAAAAAACTGGACGGAGCCTATGTATGATGTAGGACTATACGTACAGTTAGTAACCCAGTGTTGTATCGCCAGCTGGCGAGGCTGCTTGTTTTATAGTTTCGTTTCACCAAGTTGGTTTTCACAGTACAGTACACTGTATATACGATGTATACGATATACATGTATATGTATCTTGAACCAAAAAGTGACTCACTCACTTATCGATTCATTCATTTATTGGCGAATGCCCCTTCAGAACGATCTTTTCTAAAAAACCAAAACGAATCTTCGTTTTCACCATGGTCTTGTCGTCCACGGTGGTCTCTTCCGCCGCCTTTGCGGGAACTGTTACACTCACGTTGGTTTCATTGAAGATATGGAGGAAGAAGGGTGCAAGAAAGCATTCAACCGCTAAAAAAGAGCACGTTCTACGGGTCCGGCAAACGCACTTTTCCAGCAGTCAGAGCGTCTCGTACCTCAACTCGGGGCCTCTCATGTTTGTGCAGGTACGTCTTTGTCTTTCCTCTCTCTATATATGTACTACTAATATAAATTATTCGCGAGCACTCCTATACTCACTTTTTCCTATCATCTTCTGGCAGGGCACCGGATCTCGCTTGATCGATGAGGCGGGCGTGTCGTACCTCGACACGCGCAACAACGTGGCCCACTGTGGACACTCGCATCCGGCTGTCGTTCATGCCGTCCAACAGCAAGTGGCTCAATTGAATACCAATACACGGTACCTGCATCCTATTACCACAGAACTGGCCCAACGACTCGCCAACCTCTTGCCGGATCCCTTGGAGGTTGTCTTTTTTTGTAATTCTGGGAGTGAAGCCAACGACTTGGCCCTGCGCCTGGCCCGGGCCTACAGTGGTGGCAGTAACAACACAATCGTGCTAGATGATGCGTACCATGGGCACACACTAGCCACGCTGGAAGCGTCACCCTACAAGTTCACCCACGGTACCGAATACAAGGAGCAGTCGCCTGGTCCCCACATTACCAAGGTGTCCAGTCCCAACACGTATCGGGGCGCGTATCGAAACGACACGACCGCCGGTGCTCTGTACGCGGCGTTCGTGGAGCGAGCGTGTCAAGCGTATCGAGACAAGGGCGAAACAGTTCGGGCGTTTGTGGCCGAGGGGGGAGCCAGTGTGGCGGGTGTCGTTTTGCCTCCCGACGGGTATTTGCGGGCGTGCGCCGCGGCAGTGCGAGCCGCTGGCGGTGTGTATATTGCGGATGAAGTGCAAACTGGATTCGGGCGCTTGGGGTCTTGCTTTTGGGCTTTTGAACATTGTCACGACGCCGCGTCAATGAAAGACGACGAACCTGCAGTGGTGCCTGATATTGTTGCCATTGGCAAGCCCTTTGGCAACGGCATGCCCTTGGCGGCTGTGGTGACGAGCAAAAAGGTGGCTGCCGCCTTTGAAAAGTGTGGCGTGGAATACTTTAATACCTTTGGAGGCAATCCAGTATGCGCCGCCGCGGGTCTCGCCGTTCTGAATGTTCTGGAACAAGAAGAACTCCAGCAAAAGGCCTGGCAAGTCGGCAACCATCTCAAGCGCAAGTTTCGAGCGCTGCAAGACCGTATTGATTTGATTGGTGACGTGCGAGGATCTGGTCTTTTCTTGGGTGTCGAGCTCGTACGTGATCGGCGCAGTCTCGAACCCGCTGCCGCGGAAACGTCCTTTATTTGTTCAGTGCTCAAGTCCAAGTACCACGTCTTGACGAGCATTGACGGACCTTATGAAAACGTGCTGGTCGTCAAGCCGCCCATGGTCTTTAATCATGCGGACGCCGACTACTTTTGTCAGTGCTTAGAAGATGCCATTACCAAAGACCTGGCTTATGCAGGTGACTTGTCGAGCATCGCCAAGACGCCCACGTGATCCTTCTCAAAAGAGTCAGGTTTCGCTCGCCTTCAAGGAGGAATGCATGCAAACCAGCACTGTAGTAATGTTAGTAACATTAATGATAGAGAGACGAGAGATAGAGTTAACATACAGTAGCGCGCTATAGCTACTAGCTATAGCTATCGTAGCAGCTACGGAGTCTTCTACTACTACTACTAGTACGTCCACACTACCGGTACTAATAACAATAGACTCTAGCTAATAGACTCACCCGCGTCTATGTATCATATGCTTCAGTCATCCAAGTTCGCGGTTTGTCTGCCACCCCTCACCCTACCCTAACCTACATACCCTACCTCTCTTATTGTCCTTCGTCGTACGCACGAGATTGACTCGCTCGACTGCGGTATCTTTAATCGCATAATCGATAATCGGTCATCACCGCACAAAAAGTACACTGTGTGGTTGACCATGCGCGTCCTGACCACAGCAGCAGTAGCAGCCGCAACTAGCACTATTCTCCTGGCATCTTGTGCCAACGCGTTTCAAGCCGCCTTTGTCCCCCGGACTCTTACTCGTCTCAGCATGTCGACTGTTTCACAAGACGAACTCAAAAAGCAAGTCGGCTACAAGGCCGTCGACGACTACGTCAAGTCGGGCATGGTGGTGGGTTTGGGAACGGGTTCAACGGCTTACTTTGCCGTGGAACGCGTCGGTGAGCTGCTCAAGTCGGGAGTATTAAAAGACGTTCTTGCCATTCCCACTTCGGTCCGTACCAAGGAACAAGCTGAAGAACTCGGCATTCCCCTCGTGACCTTGGATACCCACAGCAAGCTCGATGTTGCTATTGATGGAGCGGATGCGGTCGATCCCGCCTTAAACTTGGTCAAGGGCGGTGGCGGCGCCTTGTTTCGTGAAAAGATTGTTGAAATCTGCGCCGACAAGTTTATTGTGATTGTGGACGAGTCCAAGCTTTGCGACGGACTCGGACCCAGCTTTCCAGTGCCCGTGGAGATTGTGCCCTTTTGCCATGAACACACCATGCGAACGATTGCTGCCTTGGCGTCGTGTGCGGGATGCAAGCCAGTGTTGCGTATGGGATCTTCCAGTAACAACCAGGTGGACGGAGACGAGATTGCCGTGACTGACAACGGTAATTTCATTGTCGACTTGCACTTTGAGACGGCCATTAAGGACTCTCCGGCCATGGCTGCCGAGTTGAAGAGCGTTGTGGGTGTCGTCGAGCACGGTCTCTTTTGCGGCATGACGACTGCCGTCATTATTGCGGGATCGGACGGTATCATTGTCAAGGAAGCCTAGAGACTATGAGAGTAGCTACAGAACCGGTGGTAGAGAACGTAACAACGTAACAGAGTTATAGCCAAAGTGATACGTATCTACAAAGTGCAAAGTAGTCTACAGTACGGTACAGTAGCTAACGTCTATTGCTGTTGAATGATAAAGATTCGTTCTTGATCGGGTAAATCGTCCTTGAGCAAGTTCTTGACGATGCCCATGACGGCTCGAGTACTCTTGCCGCCCTGAAACTCTTTGCGGAATTGTTCTTCGTGCACTTGCACACCGGGCACGTTCTTCATGCGCTTGATGCAGGCATCAACTTCGGCATCGCTGACGGACTGGTCTCCATCAGTATCAATTTTCTTGAAAATGCTCAATAGGTTTCGTAGAATATCCCCCTTGACGTTGACCTGCATTCTCTTTAGGTTCTCCTTGGTTTCTTGAACTTGTTTAGAGAGTGCTTGCACGGCGTTGCCTTGAGTCGTAGTTATCACTTGCAAGGCTTGTTCGACGTCTTCCAGCTTGTTGACCGAGTCCGTCATGTTTTCGACATTTTCCGCCAATCGCACGTTCTCGGCCTTAAGGTTTTCTGCCACTGCCTTGATGACTTGCTCCGTTTCCTTGAGGGTCTTAATGTCTGTCAATCGGGTCTCCTGCCAGTAAGCGTAGGGTCCGACAATGCTGCTCAGTATACCACCCAAAATGACCAAGGCGGACTGCTCGATAATCATGGCGACGAGGGCCGTCACGACGGCTCCACAGGCAACAGTGCCAGCGACGCGTTCCATGACGGTCGTTTCCGGAATGGGCTTTAGAAAGCCCTTGTTGATTTCGGGTTCCGGTGGCAGTAGTTTGGTCAAGGCAGACGTTGTTGCTAGCGTTCCTTCACCGGCTTCGACATCTGGGGGCAGGACAATGCTCGTCATTTCTGTAGCGCTGGATGCAGATACAGCTGCCATGACGGTAGACTACGTCGTAGATGGTACTGGAATTACTGTAAGTAGTCTAGTAATGGTAGAGTGGTAGAGTTGTAGAATGGTAGAGAAGTGGATAGATCGATATCGATATGGAGAGCGAGAGACCATACGCTTCAATAATACCGTACGCTTCAATAATACAAGACACGTATGATACACACACGATACACGATCTATTTCGGTTGTCTTTGGCACGGACGTTTCGCGAAAATGGCGGGAAACGGAGCTGCTCTTGAAATTAGATGGCTAACTTTCTATTGAGCGATCCGGAAACTCCAAGCCAAGAGCGAAAAAGGACGACCTCCCACCTCAATGGCGATGCTCAGTACCAACACATATTATAACCTAACTTAACCTTTCAACTCCAATAACACATTAACGACATTACATCAAGACAAGATGAGCCGCATTGCTACATTTACCACCAGCATGGGAACCTTCAAGGCGGAGCTCTACGCTGAAAAGATGCCCATTACAGTCGGTAACTTTATTGATCTCGCCAACGGTGGCTTTTATGATGGTGTCCACTTTCACCGCGTCATTCCAAACTTTATGAACCAGTTTGGGTGTCCCTATGCCCGTGAGTCCGCCAGTCCAAAAGCAGGTACTGGTGGACCGCCTGCCAATTCCACCTTTGCCTCGTGCACAGGCGAAATGTACACGCGTACGACCGACGGAGGAATTCCCGACGAGGTTGGAGAACCGCAAATGCGCATCACCAACGCCGAAGGTACGCTCTCCATGGCCAATACTGGATCTCCGGAAACCGGAGGTTCCCAGTTCTTTATCAACGTGCGTGACAACACTTTCTTGGATTGGTTTGATACTTCCACAGAGTCGGCGCATCCAGTCTTTGGCAAGATTGTCGACAACTACACCTTGGTGCAGCAGATTAGTCGAGCTCCCACTCGCAACGACAATCCCGTCGCGCCCATCAAGATGCTTTCCGTGCGTGTGGATTATTAGAGAAGAGGCAGACGCAGTAATAAGTGTGCCGGGTGGGTAAGCGCAAGCGCGTAACAGTTTAATCCTCCTCGAAATCTGATTGAAGATCGTGCTCCACTCTAAAAGGCGTTTGTTCGTGAACCCTACGTACTATAATCTCCATAACAATCAAATATATCATTTATTAATAGTCAAACAGCAGTCTAGTCTATTAAAACCACACAAAGTAAATGACAATGCACGTAACGACCATGCCGGCAAAGACGAGATACGCATCGGTAATGTCTCGCCGTTCAATAATACGCATCGTCGACTGACTCAAGCCCAGACGACTGCCAATATCCACCAACACACGCTTGACGCCTCGCAGGCGTTGGCGTTGCTCCATCAATCCGGTCAAGGACGCTTGTCCGGTCAATAACAAGTCCCCCACCATGGAATGACTCTGTTGCAGCGACTCTGATTCGTCCGCCAAGTGGGCCATATCGGAATCGTTACCCCCGCGTCTCCGACGTCGTCGCAGCATTAATTCTTCGCGTTCATTTTTATACGAGCTTTGGTAGTGCTCTTGCTGCTTGGCATATTCCGCCGCTTGTCCTTGTTGTTGGAGCGCGGCGCATTCCGTCCGTAATTCGGTAATTTTGAACTTCCAAACGTCTCGATTGGAGGGTGTTTCGCGCAACACTAACTCGTTCATGCAATCCAGTTGGCGCGTGAGCTCTTCCAGCACCATGTACAGCTCGCTGATAGTGCCCGACGGGGACTGCGGTTGCTGGGCTTGGGCGAGCTGTTGCCGCGCGTCGTACGCGAGTTTGCGGCATTTCGGAAAGAGCTCCCCAATCGAAGTCATTGTTATTGCTATATTGCTATTGCTATTGCTGCGATAATAGTGCACTGCTGTACGGGTAAAGAGTACCGGTAGTATGTACGGTACGGTACGGTACGGTACGATAGTTGTGCAGTCTTTCTATTGGAGACGATGGACGATTGCGATATGGCGTTGTCCCTTGCTGGTGTCTCGATTCATTCGTCGCACGTTGCGTCGCGTTATTGCGTCGCACCCTTTTTTTTTGCGTCGCGTTATTGCGTCGCACCCTTTTTTTCTCGCGCCCAAAGTGGCTCACGAGGATCCTATCGGGCGGCGAATAAGGCATGCCGGTGGCTGCCTTGCGGGAATACGTCCGGTATGACTAATGAATACTGAAGCACGTATAGTGAGTTGCTGGATAGGTTGGAAATCGTTTCCACGATTTATCCATGATTGATACTAGCTGCGAGCTAGCTCTAATAGCTCCTCTAGCTAGCCCTATTTTATTTGGGAGTCTCTAGCTTAAAAAAACAAACTTTAACCTCCGGTAAGCTGATCGCGCTGAATGTGAATGGTACATTAAATTCCAAGCTAGTGCCTTCAGTATCGTCCTAACTACTCTAGCTAGCCTAGCTAGTAGTAGCTTTACTTTCGTAAACCGCGTGAACAACTACTTTACAACTACTGGTAGAGACTGTAAAGGAGCTTGGCGCTGCTTTGATCTACTCCGGGATCGTCTGCAGCTTCGCATATGTGACTAACTTTTGTTCTGCGGACAAGATCCACCTTGTTTCGCAAAAAATGAAAGAGTTGATCTCGCTCATCACTCATCAATCCTCTCGGGAGAAAGCTTGGACAAGATTAGAGGCCAAGCACAAAAAGGCATTCGGTTTCGATTAAGTTTCTAGCCAAATCGAGATGTTCCAAGGTCTTGTTACATTGCAGAGCCAATGTAGACCAAACAGTACGTATTCCCTACGACTAAACTACTACGACAGAGACTACAGACTACGTAGCCACAAAAATAAAAATAAAAATTGACTAGCAGTTTGTGGCTTTGGGGCTACTGTTGTTTGGCGGGAAACGCGTCAGCGTAAAACCATAAGTCTTTGAAATTTTGCGCTTGCCTTCTGCCGCAGAAGGAAGGCGATGAGAGCGACAGCCAAACAGCAGCATAACATTCATCAGCACAAGCTACAACAGCTCCTTGCGGTTCGTTGCAGCTAGTCGCTTGCCTCCCTATTAGAGCTACCTAACTAGAGCGTACAAGAAGATAGCAAAGAGAAGAAAAGCCCGAAACAAACGCATACAATCGATCCGATTCGATTCGATTCATTTCGCCTTCAAAAACGTCGGAATATTCCTCAATCACTGTCCAAGAGATCCACGCAGCACACGCATGTCGGCCTGGGCATCGTACACGCTGGCGACGCGTTCCGTCTCGAGACGAGTCCGGGCGCGAGACCTTTGTCGCTTGAGCGGTATCCATAGCCATTGCGCCTCGTTACACCATCCTCCGGCTGCGACGGCTGCTGCTGCTGCGACAAGCAGCAGTGATATGAGTGCAAACATGGATAGCCCCGCATCCTTGCGATCGTGGCGTGCGTTTTCGTCTTCCGCAGTTCAGACTACTGTCGGTAGCTCCTCGGAAGAACCTGGTGCGCCCGACAGAGCCATAACGGTCAGCAAGCAAGATGAACGCGCAGAAGAATCCAACCGAAGAAGGCTCTCCGAGGTAAGTCGCTTGCTTGCGGTAACATATGCACATGATTCGTTCCCCTCCATTGCGCCGTATCGCGTGTAAACTCACCGTCGTTTTATTCCGTTCCATTCCATTCCGTTCATAACGTCACACGCACAGGTCCTCGTTGCCGAAGTACTCAAAGCCAAACACTCGTATCGTTGGGTCGAACCAGTAGTCAACAGAACAGCCACTGTCAAGGAAGCCATTACCATTGCCATTGAAGGAGGTCTCTCGGGTATGATGGTGTTGGAAGAAGACAATCATCACTGTGTTGGTCTCATTACCAGTAGAGACTTGCTCCGCATCATGGCGGCATCCATCAAGGACGGCGAAACCAACGATCAACTCATGGAAAAAACAGTGGGAGATTTCATGACGCCCATTAGTCAAGTCATTTATGGACGGCCAGATGAGACGGTTGGTATGTGTCGAACTGTCATGGCCAAGTTGGGCATCAAGTGTCTACCGATTCTGTCCCGTGAGGGACGAGTGGAGGGTCTCTTGACTGCCAGGGACATGTCGGATTTTGGACTCAGTGCGTCCGACAAGGGCGGGAAAAAGTCGTATTTGAATGATGTCGCTGAACGGGTGGGATTGAGCAGCAATACGAGCATGGCAGAGCCACCGACCTTTCTAAAGGCTCATTTGGCCTTGGAGCAGTCACCTCTCTACATTAATCTTGGTATCTCGGCATTGCCGCATCCGTTCAAGACGGAGAATGGAGTGGGACGAAATCATCGAGGTAAGACAGACGGACTGCCTGGCACAGGAGCAACAATAGCGGATGAAACTATCGTACCGGTGTACTCACACCTTGTTGTTATGTTTCCATATCTGGTACGATAGACACGGGTCAGAATGAGTACTCTAGTGATCCCAACCTGTCGGAAGACTCATACTTTGCCACGACGGTCCAAATGCCTGACGAAAAGGACAAGAGCATGCGTCCATTCACATACTTTGGTGTAGCCGACGGTGTCGGAAGCTGGCGAGAGTACAACGTTGACCCCCGTGACTTTTCGCGTCGACTCATGGAAGAGTGCCAAAACATTTTGGTCGAAGCCTCGCAAAACGGCGTGGCGGATGGAATCAAATTCCGCCAAGTGATTGCCCCAGCTACTCTCATGGCGCAAGCGTATGAGCGCGTCAAATCCGAAAACATTATTGGTTCAAGTACAGCTTGTGTGGCTCTTTTTGACAGCATTCGACACCAGTTGCACTTTAGCAATCTCGGTGATTGCGGCCTTATTGTGCTGCGACACATTGATTCCGACGTGGCCGGTTCTCTGAAACGCAATCGAGATCTACCGCGGTCGGAACGAAAATCGGATCTGCGATTGGCGTTTGTGAGCCAACAGCAGCTTCGTTCATTCAATCATCCCTTTCAATTAGGATGGACGGGAAGTGAAATTGGAAAGGATGAAAAGACGTCCTTCAAGAGCGCCAAAGAATCTTGCACTTCGTCCATTCATGTTCGCAGAGGCGACATTGTCATTATGGCAACTGACGGTTTGTTTGATAATGTAGACGTGGACGACATTCAGCAAATTGCATTGGAATGGGAGCAGAAGAATGGGTTTATCCAAGGTGGCGATATTGGAGCACGTGAACATCGATGGCAAATGGGCAACTCGCTGTCGGGAATATCCTCAGAGAGAATTGCAGATTTGTCGCAGTTGCTCTGCGAAAGGGCCCGCGAGAATTCGGTCAACTCGGAAGTCGACTCGCCGTTTGCTGTTTTGGCCAAGGAGAATGATATTATGTGGAGCGGAGGTATGCCGGATGATTGCACGGTCCTTGCGATTCATGTGGTTGGGCGTGACCCCAACGATCTTATGGACAAGCCGAACCTTTGAACTAGTGCTTTTCATGAGCACAGACTGACACTATAAATAGCTGACATCAACGCCGATGGCAGTATGCTTTGGTGTGTGTGTGCTTTTCTCTACTGAACCGAGGTGTCCTCGTCCCGAAACCCTTCAGTAGATTGTGTGCTTGGGTTTGTTTCGACGTGCGAACTGACCGACTTCACCAGGCATTTATTTAACTAGGATAACCATTAACGTAGCATATGGTATCCCTGGTAGTCGTACACACAGTAGCCGGTTTCAGCGATTTCGCGGCGCGCCTAGGATTTGTGTACGATCTCCATTTTGCGGGTTCAAAGGAATTGATAACTCCGGATGTACGGAGCTGCGCTGCCTGCTAGTCAAAGTACGTCAGGTTCACTCCCTGACACACAAAAAGTCTAAAACAGTCGATATATCATCGGGTATCCTTTACAATCAGGATCGGTTACAAGTTATGACTACAGGGATACGGACACGCTGTCCGTACGTCTCCCGACTGTAATCCGCTGTCCGGTCTGGACGTGATCGGCCATGCACCACTTTTGTCAATCCCCGCAAATCAATGTGGATCCAGACAACAACGACCAAAAAAATCCAAAAAAACAATCAACAACCAGAACATCCAAGCATTCGCATTGGTTTGCCACAACAGTGTCCTTCGATACGTATTCTGCCCACACGGCAAGGGAACCCTCTAGGACCTTCAAAAACTCAACCAAGATAAGGGGTATCGGGAACAACCAAAGTCTAACTCAATAATCTGTGAGATCATAGATGACTTTTCCACACAAAAATAATCACGCTTTTGACCACCTGGCAAGTCTTTCGTGGCCACATTGGCCGGGTTTTCATGTGTAGAAATATGCACAGTCAAGCTCGCCCATAACGGCTGATTCGCGTACTGCATGGTAGCAAATCGAGTTCAACTTCTTACGTAGCATCAACTCCGGTCTCTGCGTATTGTGTATAACTGACATGTTATCACCGTAGATGAATGATGGCCCAGACAAAGGCACACCCATATCCGTAATTTGTATCAAAGTCCCCTGAGGGTCTCCATACCGTTCTTCATCGCAACAAACTCCTCCCCGAAAACACTCGTCTCAACAGTGGGCTGGCGCTTTGAGAGCCAAATAACTGGTGCTATGTTGAGGAAGATAAAGAATCCCGTGCGCGAGCGACGAGTCACTTCTTCTCCAACGTGGTCAGAATCAACATACAAACGCAAGTCAACTTCCTTTCCTCTGACCTCAGGCGTATTCGGCAGAATGGCCTCCTTCA
>Ga0307981_1002530_pt1 | contig 14674 bp, 16 predicted proteins | sample OrgLakmetagen987_FD_201849 | JGI IMG/M metagenome (GOLD analysis project Ga0307981, IMG submission 201849) | Saline water microbial communities from Organic Lake, Antarctica - #987 | ecosystem: Environmental > Aquatic > Non-marine Saline and Alkaline > Saline | place: Antarctica: Organic Lake... | reverse complement strand
GTAGACATATCCATGGTGAGGCGGGGCTCCTGAAAATCTGCTTTTTTGGCTTCGACACCATAAAATTACAGCTTTTCAGAACGTTACGCCACCCTCACCAACACCTCATGCATAATTCGGGTTAGCTATCACCTTGGTCAGCCAGCAATTTTTGGATATGTATCAAAATTGTAAGTGATATCAGATACTCCGACGCCTCTAGAATCTACTAACGCAGTGATTTACACGCTCCACATTCAATGCGGTTAACGGTGACGGTGGCGCGCATAATCCACCTGACAATAGATTGAACATTGGCAATGAAATCTGTTGATTACAATTCCACCTTAAGACTGCCCGATGTATCTTAAGCGCAGGCGTTCTCTTAAGTTGATAAAGACCACCTTAGGAAACGCAATTTTGCATATCCAAAAAGCGCCGCATTAAATGCGGCGCAATTCATGCAATTCAATTGAAACTGCGGGGCTAACCGCAAAGGCCAGTCCGGCTAACTCAAGCCTTTAGATCAGGCCGCGTTGTTTGCTGATCATAACGACATGCGCCCGGTTGCGCGCGGTAAGCTTGCGGCAGATAGAGCGCATCAGCATTTTAACGTTAACCTCTGTCTCATCAAAGACCATGCCGATTTCTTTGTTCGTCTGTCCCTCGGCCAACAGCTTTATAATTCCCAGCTCTCTGGTGTTCAGACCTGCTGACTTGGAAATGCTGTCATTTAATTCGTTTTCAAATCCGTCCGTTGGTATGAAAATCTGCCCTGACAGAATTAGATCGATAACGCATGGAAGCGCCTTTAGGGGGCTTTGTTGCACAAATGGGCTGATGGGATTCACTGTATGAATCCAGCGTGATAGCTGAAGGTATGAGCAGTTGGGCCCCTACGAAGTACAAGACCAAGAATTGGTCATCTTACAATGACAGCTTGAAGCAGCGCGGATCGTTGTCGATCTGGTTTGATCCGGAGATGGTTTGGACGCCGCCGCCAAGCGGCAAGCGAGGACGGCAACAGCAATTCAGTGACGCCGCCATTCAGGCCTGCTTGACGTTGAAAGTCCTGTTAGGCATGCCGCTTCGCCAGACAACTGGGTTCGTCCAGAGCCTGCTGCGACTGTGGAAATACCAAACTGTCTTTCAAAGCTTCGGTGCTGCGCTTTGTTCTTGTCACTGTGCGTTCTGAGCGGAATGCCGTCCTTGCCGAGCGTATGAAAGAGGATGGCGTTCAGTTCGTGATTGCCCATCACGGCCACAGCGCCCCGCTCTACCACAAGCTGGCGCACGCGCGTCAGCACGGCCGCATCATCGGCTTCCCGTGTTGCCGTTCCAGCATCTATAAAGTCCCCAAGGAAGGCTAAAGTGGCACCTCCCCCGAGCGCATCGAGCGTGCGCTCCAACCGATCGATGTCAGCGTGAATGTCCGGAATTACGTCGTAACGGTTACTCATGTATAAATTCCTAAAGCGGTAAGGGTCACGCTGCGAGACTGGTTACTGCGAGAGCTTGAACTTCAGAATGCGGACTGAATTCCACCAGCGACTTTCTGCGGCACCGCGTCTATCAGATGATCAATGAAGGACGGCTGGCGGGTCATGGCATCCTTCGTGACAGATTGAGCTGCGCAGGTAAATGGGAGACAGGGCTTGAGCAATCGGCGTATCGCTGCTGTGCCCAAGCCCGCCGGCCCGCCTTTTGAGGACGCTCAGATAACGCCCCCCCATAAGCTGATGACAAATGGCCTGACGGCGAACGTCCGTGTGGAAGGCACCGGACCAAAACCTTTGTTTGCCGGCGGATCGAACTTTGATCTGTCACTCAATCCCCCCAATCAATCTTATCCGTTGACAGGTTCTGATGCACTGGTCTAGATGTCAAACCAGTTTACCAAAGCGCTGCATCTACGGGAAAGATGCGGCCGTTTTTCCGGGGAGGGGGATGACATGGGCGACGCGATGCACCTCGATGTCTACTCCACCTCTATGGAAAAGGTCGCTCACCGGTCTGTGAAGGATGAAGTGGCCGAGCGTTTTGCAACGCTTATCGCCTCCGGCGTGCTGAGTGTGGGCGATACCCTACCCAGCGAGCGCGATCTGGCAGCATCAATGGGCGTAAGCCGCGAGACGGTCCGGGGCGCGCTTTTAATCCTTTCTACCAAGGGGATTGTATCAATCGTGCAGGGCGCGCGCACAAAAGTTGTATCTGCGGATGTGGGCGATCTGGGCATGTCCGCGCTCTCTAATGGGCGCGTGAGGGGCTATTCGCTTGAGGATGTACACGAGGGACGGTTGATGGTCGAAGCGCGTCTTTCGCCATTGGCTGCCGCCCGCATTGATGCGGGCGCTTTGGACGCGCTTGCCGCGCTGATCAAGGCGCAGGAAAAGGCTACGCATGATCCGGTCAGCTTTTTAATTGCAGATCGGGCGTTTCACACGATTGTCTACCACGCGTGCGGCAATGCGGTTTTGTCCGATCTTGCCACGACGCTTTATTCCTACCAGCTTGATCACCGGCGCCGTGCTGTCAGCAAGTCTGGTGCGATTGCGCAAAGCATTGCGGACCACCGTGTGATCCTGGCGGCACTGGTTGCACGCGATGCAGATGCGCTGGCCGGCGCGATGGGCGTGCACGAGCGCCGTATTTATGACAGCACCCGCGCAGTGCTGGCAGTTTCAAAAAACGAGGTAAACACATGAGAGTTGCGATCACTGGTGCGGCGGGCATGATTGGCCGCAAACTGGCGGAACGTATCGCCGCGACAGGGATGCTCGGCGGGAAATCCGTCGATGCGATGACGCTGGTCGATGTGATCATCCCACAGGTGGCCGAGGATTTCACGGGACAGCGCGAGGCCTTTTCCGCTGATCTTTCTGTGCCGGATGTTGCAGCGCGTATCATTGCAGACCGCCCCGACGTGATCGTTCATCTTGCCGCCATCGTCTCCGGTGAAGCCGAGGCAGACATGGAGAAAGGCTACCGCGTCAATCTTGATGGCACCCGTGCGCTGCTCGAGGCGATTGCCGCAATCGACGGCTACTGCCCCCGTGTGATCTATGCCTCCTCGCTGGCTGTCTTCGGCGCGCCGTTCCCGCCAAAGATCCCCGATGACTATCACCTCACGCCGCTCACCAGCTATGGCACGCAAAAGGCGATGGGAGAGATGTTGGTAAACGACTATTCCCGCCGTGGCTTGATCGACGGCATCGGCATCCGCTTTCCCACCATCTGCATCCGGCCCGGCACACCGAACAAGGCGGCCTCAGGCTTTTTTTCGGGCATCCTGCGCGAACCATTGAACGGACACGAGGCGATCCTTCCCGTAGACGACGATGTCCGGCATTGGTTTGCCAGCCCGCGTTCCGCTGTCGGCTATATTGATCACGCAGCGACGCTTGATACTGCCACGATGGGCGCGCAACGCTGCATGACCATGCCCGGCGTAAGTGCCACCGTCGGCGAACAGATTGAAGCCCTTCGCGCAGTTGCAGGCGACGCCGCTGTGGCGTTGATCCGCCGTGTGCCGGACCCCGCCGTGGTAAATATCGTTTCGGGCTGGCCCCGCGATTTTGACACCGCACGCGCCCTTTCACTCGGATTTCGTGCCGAGAACACATTCCAACAGATCATCACGGTCTATTTGGAAGACGAGATGGGCCAAAAAGCCCTGTAAAGTGTCTGATAACAGGCACAAATCCTGCGCAACAGCGCGGGGCAAAAGAAGACACTACATCACCTTGGGAGGAACCAAAATGAAACATACTACCTTCGTATTTGCGACCGCGGTTGCCATGTTGGCCGGAACAACGGCCTTTGCCGAGCGCAACGTCGTTGTCGGCCACGCTCTGTCCGAAGCCTCACACTATGGCATCGGTGCGCAGGCGTTCATCGACACATTGACCGAGCTTTCGGGTGGCGAATTTACGGGCTCACAAGCACCCGCAGGCCAGTTGGGCGGCGAGCGTGACATGATCGAGGGCCTGCAAATCGGCTCCATGGATGTGGTGATCACGTCCACCGGTCCGCTTGGCAACTTCGTACCAGAAGTCTTTGCCCTCGACCTGCCGTTTCTGTTTCGCGACTACGACCATGCGCGCAACGTGCTGGACGGCGATATCGGTCAGGAACTGCTCGGCAAGATCAACGAGAACCAGCTCGTTGGCATGGCATGGTCCGAGAACGGCTTTCGCCATGTGACCAACTCCAAGCGCCCCGTGCGCACTCCTGCCGATCTGGAGGGGTTGAAGCTGCGCACGATGGAAAACAAGGTCCACATGGAAGCCTTCTCAGGGATGGGCGCCGCGCCGACGCCGATGGCCTTCCCCGAGCTGTTCACCGCGTTGCAGCAAGGTGTGGTTGACGGTCAGGAAAACCCTGTCACCGTGATCACCGCCTCCAAGTTCTGGGAAGTACAGGGCCACGTCTCGCTGACCGGTCACGTCTATTCGCCAGCTGTTGTTCTGGGCTCGCCCATTCTGCTGGACGGTCTGAACGATGAGCAGCGCGGCTGGTTCATGGAAGCGGCCAAAGCCTCTGCTGCGGCAACCCGTGCCGAAGTAAACCGTCTGGAAGAAACCGGCGTTGCAATGCTGATCGAGAACGGCATGGAAGTCATCACCGACATCGACAAAGCACCGTTTGCCGAATTGGCACAGCCGTCCTATGCGATCTATACGGATCAGTACGGCCCCAAGCTGGTCGAGCGCATCCAAGCAGTCGAGTAATCGCACCATCGGCAGGCGCGGCTGATGTCGCGCCTGCCCCCCCGCCCTTCTCCTGCTCCCCAAACATGAGGCCGTGCCATGCGCTATTTCCTGCGTCTCGAAGACTTCACGACCGGCTTGGCACAACGCCTGTCCATCGCTTTTCTGGTCCTTGCAGCCGCTTTGGCGCTGTATCAAGTGATAACCCGCTTTGCCTTTGGTGCCCCGTCAACCTGGTCAGAGGTCATCACGCGCTCTGCGATGGTTTGGTCGGTATTTCTGGGGGTCGCTGTTGCGTTCCGGCACGGTGCCATGATTTCAGTTGATGTGATCCAGAACGCGCTGCCCCCGAGACTGGGCATCGGCGTGTATCTGTTTGCCAATGTCGGCTCTTTGATCTTTTTTTCGGTCCTGCTGTGGCAAGGCTATCTGATGACATTGCGGGTTATCCCGCAAAGCCTGTCCGCGCTCGACATATCCATTGCCTGGGTCTACTCAGCCTTGCCTGTAGGCTCCGCGTTTATCCTGATTGCTGTCGCCGCCTCCATGGTGCGGGCAGTTCAGGGTGACTGGCTGATCGCGCGCAATGCGGAGGACACATGATGAACAGCGCCCTTGGCCTCTCGCTTGCAATTCTCTTTATCCTTGGCGTGCCCATTGCGGTTGCCATCGGCCTTGCCTCTGTCATCGGGATCGAGGCGCAGGGGAACCTGCCATTGCTGCTGGTGGCACAACGCATGTTTACCGGCATCGACAGCTTCCCGCTCATGGCGATCCCGCTGTTTATCCTTGCCGGCAATCTCATGTCAGCGGGCGGCATCTCACACCGTCTGGTTGAGTTGGCCAAATCGCTGGTGGGTGGTATTCAGGGCGGGCTGGCCTGTACCTGCGTGCTGACCTGTATGCTGTTTGCCTCTGTCTCCGGCTCTTCGGTCGCGACCACCTTCGCCATTGGTGCGATCCTTATTCCGGCAATGGTCAAGCATCATTACCCCAAGCCGCTGGCGGCCTCCATTCAGGCGTCCTCCGCCGAGCTGGGTGTGCTGATCCCGCCATCCATTCCACTCATCCTCTACGGCGTCTCCACTGACACCTCTATCGGCAAGCTGTTTGTTGCGGGCCTCGGCCCAGGTCTGGTTGTTGCTGTATCCCTTATGGCGCTGGTGCTTGTGATCTGCCGGATGCGCGGCATTGGCAAGGAAGACGGAATGGGCCGCGCCTCCCCCTCTGCGGCGCTCAGGTCGGCACTGCCCGCGCTGATGGTGCCTGTTGTCATTCTTGGCGGGATCTACTCCGGTATTTTCACCCCGACCGAGGCCAGCGCCGCTGCCGTTGCCGCCGCGTTGATCGTCGGAATGGTGCTCTATAAAGAACTGAAGTTCAGCGACCTGCCCGAAATCCTAAAGAAAACGATCATCTCAACCTCTGCGATCATGATCATCATTTCTGCGGCATCGCTGTTTTCCTTCCTGATCACCCGCTCAGGCCTCCCCAACGAGATCGCCGCATGGTTCAAAGACATCTTCGACAGCCGCATCGCCTTCCTGCTGGCTGTGAACTTTCTGCTGCTTATCGTCGGTATGTTCATCGAGACGTCGGCGGCGATCCTTGTACTGGCCCCGATCCTGACACCCATCGCTCTGAGCTATGGTGTTGATCCGGTGCATTTCGGCTTGATCATCGTGGTCAACCTCGCGCTCGGGATGATCACCCCGCCGCTGGGGGTGAACCTGTTTGCGGCTTGTGCTGTGGCAAACCTACGGGTGGAAAAGATCATTCCCCAATTGGTGTGGTTCGTGCTGACTGTGTTTGCTGCGCTGATGGTTATTACATATGTTCCTGCCATCACACTGTGGCCGGTCGAATGGGTATTTGGAGATTAGACTATGTTGATTGATTTTGTGGGCCTCGGCTCGATGGGCCTTGGAATGGCAGTCAGCCTGGTGAAGGCGGGACACACCGTTCGCGGCTTTGATCCTGCGGCCGCACGGGTCGATATGCTGGAGGCGCAAGGCGGCACCACGTTCGAGGATGACACGCCACAGGCCGACGCTGTTATTAGTGCGGTACTCAATGCTGACCAGACGCGCGCGGTCCTGTTCGGCGAACAGGGGGTGGCCAAGCGTCTGCGTTCGGGTGGTGTGATCATCTCTTGCGCAACCGTCTCGCCCAGTTTTGCAGCGGAGATGGAGGCGCAGGCGGCAGACATGGGTCTGCTCTACCTTGATGCCCCGATCTCTGGCGGAGCAATCAAAGCCGCGGCCGGGCAGCTGTCGATCATGGCGTCGGGCAGTGCTGCCGCATTTACAGTCGCTGATCCAGCGCTGGAAGCGATGGCCGAGACCGTGCACCGATTGGGCGACCATGCAGGACCGGGTTCGGCCATGAAAGCAGTAAACCAGCTGCTCGCAGGTGTTCATATCGCCGCCATGGGCGAGGCGATGGCGTTTGGCGCGTCCCAAGGGTTGACGCCTGCGCAGGTGATGCAGGTCGTCTCTGTCTCGGCTGGCACTTCGTGGATGTTCGAGAACCGCGGCCCCCATGTGGTAGACGCCGATTACACCCCCCGATCAAAAGTAGACATCTGGCTCAAGGACCTCGGCATCGTGACCGACATCGCAGCATCCTCCGCCCTGCCCGTCCCGATATCCTCCAACGCGCTGGCGCAGTTCCGCGCGGCATCCGAGGCGGGATTGGGCGATGAAGACGACGCCGCCATCGCCAAATACTTTGCCCGCGCCGGTGGCGTGATCCTGCCGGGGGATAGCTGATGTTGCTGGGTTGTATTGGGGACGATTTTACAGGCTCCAGCGATCTGGCAAATACGCTGGCCAAGGCCGGCATGCGCACGGTGCAATATAGTGGCGTACCGGATGGCGCTGCGGATACAGAGATACAAGCCGCTGTTGTGTCACTGAAAACGCGGTCCATTCCTGCGGCAGATGCCATTGCGCAATCGCTCAAAGCACTTGACTGGTTGCTGGCACAGGGCTGCGCACAAATCTATTTTAAATATTGCTCAACCTTCGACAGCACGGCACAGGGCAACATTGGCCCTGTTGCAGAGGCTTTGGCAGACGCTTTGGAAGCGCATGCCGTGATCGTGTGCCCCGCCTTTCCCGGTACGGGTCGGTCCATCTATCAGGGTCATCTGTTTGTGAAAGACGCTTTACTGAGCGAAAGTGGGATGCAGAACCATCCGCTCACGCCAATGACGGACCCTGACATCAGACGCGTTCTGGCTGCGCAATCAAAAGGGCCCGTGGGCCATGTGGATGCGGCCACCGTATTGTCAGGCGCGCAGGCCATTCGCGCCCGCCTTGAGAGCGAAGCTGCAACAGGCAAACGGCTTATCGTCGTTGATGCGTTGCAAGATGCCGACCTGATGCAGATTGGTGCAGCGGCCAAGGGGCTCAAGCTGGTAACAGGCGGATCGGGTGCCGCACTCGGATTACCTGCGAATTTCGGCATTGCCGCACAAGACAGCGCTGCGTGGACGGGCGAGCACGGGAAATGTGTCGTTCTTTCTGGGTCATGTTCCATCGCGACACGCGGCCAGATCGCGCATCACAAAACATCCCATCCGTCGATGGAAGTGAGCGCAGATATGTTGTTTGACGGACAGGTCACCGCGCAAACTGCCGCAGATTGGGCGCTGAGCGCGGAAGGATTGCCGCTGGTATACAGCTCTGCCGATCCAGACGCGGTTGGCGCTGCGCAAGGCAAATATGGACGCCACGAGAGTGCTGAAAAATTCGAGCAATTCTTTGCTGAGGTTGCCCGAATATGCACCAAAACGGGCGTAGGAAAATTGCTGACGGCTGGTGGAGAAACATCTGGTGCCGTGGTTGAAGGGTTGTCACTTACGCAGCTTGAAATCGGACCAGAGATTGATCCGGGTGTACCTGCGTTGCGCGCAAACGACGGGCTTGTGCTGGCGTTGAAGTCTGGCAACTTTGGCAGCGTCGACTACTTTGAGAAAGCAGCCGCAATTCTGGGTGGAACCAAGACATGAGCACAGCCCTGCGCGAACAGATATGTCTTTTGGCAAAATCGATGTTTGATCGCGGCCTGACAGGCGGCAGCACTGGCAACATTTCTGCGCGTACCGAGGACGGCGGGCTTCTTGTCTCGCCCACGGGCACCAGTTTTGGCAGGCTCGATCCGGCCCGCCTGTCGCATTTCGACGCCAAAGGCGCGCTGATCGGGGGCGATCCGCCCACAAAGGAAATGCCCCTGCACGCCGCGTTTTACGATACCCGCAGCACGGCGGGGGCCGTTGTACATCTGCATTCGTGCCATTCAGTTGCGTGGTCCATGATGCCGGATGTGGACGCCGATAACTTTCTGCCACCCGTGACGCCCTATGCGATCATGAAACTTGGGCGGGTGAAGCTGTTGCCGTTTTTTCGACCTGGCGATCCTGCAATGGGGGAGGCCGTGCGCGGGCTTGCGGGAAAGCGGTCTGCGGTGATGCTGGCAAATCACGGACCGGTTGTGGCGGGCAAGGACGTGGAGGCCGCGTGCAATGCCATTGAAGAACTTGAAGATACCGCGCGCCTTGCCATGCTGATGCGTGGCGTCCCCGCGCGCCTGCTGAATGAGGCGCAGGTGCGCGATCTGGTTACACATTTTGATGTTGAATGGGACGACTGATGCAATTTTCAGCGAACTTGGGTTTTCTGTGGAAAGAACTGGCGCTGCCTGATGCCATTCGAGCTGCGAAAGCCGCAGGATTTGACGCTGTTGAGTGCCATTGGCCCTATGATTTTGATCCCGCGCTGGTCAAAGCGGCCTTGATGGAGACTGAATTGCCGATGCTTGGGTTGAACACATCACAGGGTGATGTTGCTCGGGGTGACAACGGCTTGTCTGCGTTGCCGGACCGTATCACCGAGGCCCGCGCTGCAATTGATCAGGCGGTGGACTACGCCGAGGCCATCGGCGCGCGCAACATCCATGTGATGGCAGGTTTCGCAAGCGGTGCCGAAGCGCATGAAACCTTTGTCGACAATCTGCACTACGCCAGTGCTCTGGCGGCGGCCAAGGGTATTTCCGTCCTGATCGAACCGCTCAATCGCTACGATGCGCCCGGATACTTCCTGCAAACAACGGATCAGGCCACAGCTATCATTGCAGAAGTGGGCGCTCCGAACCTGAAGCTGATGTTTGACTGCTATCATGTGCAACTCATGGAGGGCGACCTGACCCATAAGCTGGCGCAGTTGAAAGACCACATCGGCCATATCCAGTTTGCAAGTGTCCCGGACCGCGGCGCACCGGATCATGGTGAGGTTAACTTTGACCACATCTTTCGCCTGATCAAAGAGCTTGGATATGCAATGCCGCTTGGGGCGGAATACAAACCACAAGGGCCAACGAATTTATCTTTGCACTGGTTGGAAAACGCGCACCTTATTTAAACTTGCCAAGCTGCTTACTCCGATCAAGCAAATGCTAAGAAGTACTGGTTGTTTGATCCGCCCGGACCAAAAGAACAGGGATTGGCCAAGGCTTCGTACAGCAACAAAGTGCACTCCCAGACGAGAATTTTTTGGTAATCAATGGTTTTTTGGAAGAAAGGCCGAGTTGTCCCGATACATAAATATTGATCTTACGCGCCGCGAAGTGGGGTATCGCATCACTCAATTTCGCCGCCCCTTAGCTGGCCTTGAACGCCATCCCCGGCACTGGTCAGGGCCTGCGTCGTGACCTCAACGCGAACGGCCCTGACCTGCCGTTCGCTTCGTGGCTGAGCGCTGCGGTGCAGCTTCACCAAACCAGACATTCGTCCATCGTGCAGCATTTTCGGGGGGCGAAGGTCGGCACAGCAGGCCAAAGCCAATAATTCATATGCCAGAATGGTTCAGGCCAAAGCCGCATTTACCTGCTTTTAGATTCCATACCAATTCGTCGTTTCATTCGTTAATAACAAAGTACCGCGCGATCCCATAAATGTAGAGCAGCGTGAAAACTATGTTGATATATTTCAGTTGGGGTTCTGTGCGCAGCCATGCGCAGTAAATCCATATTAAACAAAATGGCAGGCCAAAAATCATTGCTGCAAGTTGCCAGTCTTGGACGATAGCAATGGTACTCAGCAGTCCTAATGCAACGGCCAGCCACTTGAGTGGCTGCTCGTAGACGGCCAGTCTTAAAATTGTCATGAAAAGTCTCGATATCAACATCGCCGTTGACCCGGCGTTCTGCTGATCGCGAAGATAGCAGACGAAGTAACCTTGGGCAATGTTCGGCAAACTGGGCTCCAAGCCGACCTGCGGCGGTGCAGCAACCGATTCTGAGACATCAGCGCCCCTGATGCGTTGCTCCGATGACCGTTGTCAGCCCGAAGCCGACCCAAGGTCGTCGGTGCTAATTTGCGATAGCCGACCTTCACCACGCAGGTCGCGAACTCACACAATGCGGACAAAGCCGACCCTCGTCGATTTGCTACGAATGGCTGCTCTCCCCGTGCTGCAAGTGCAGCGAAAAACCAGCAAGAGGGAAGCTGACTATCGCCAAGGCTGCAAGACGATTGGAGAGATTCTGTTAAAGCGGACCTTTGACATGCGCTTCTCGCGTGTGCTTCATTCATAGATTATCGCTTACGAAGTGTTCATGTAGAGATCTGGATCGCGCCCTGTTTAAGTGGGCAGTGATCGTCTATTCATTCCCCTAAACGTCACAACACTACGGCGCTCGATGGCCATTCAGGACCTCATGCTTAACTTCTTTATCGTCTTTGTCTGCTTGTGTGTGGCTGGGCTTCTATTTTATCCAAGACTGGCACAGGCAACGCTATGGCGTGCGGCGATCACGCCGCTGGCGTCAATCATAGGCAGCGGTTTTCTGGTGCTTGGGCCGATCCTGAATGCATCGTTTGGCCAATATGCGCCCTTTGTTATGATGATCTTGTGTGTTGGCGCCTATCTTTTCGGCTCCGCGATCCGGTTCAACATTGCGCGACTGGCGAAACTTGGCGGGATGCGAAGTGCGACTGAGGCCAGGTTGGAAATACTTGCGTCATGGGCGTTAGCCTTTGCCTACATCATTTCAGTTGCCTACTATCTGAACCTACTGGGCGCCTTTGCTGTCAGCATGACCGCCTTCAGCGATCCCATTTACGCCAAACTTGTAACAAGTGGGGTCTTTCTGTTGGTCCTGATTGTGGGTTGGACGAAGGGGTTTCACGCGCTCGAACGAATGGAACAAGTCACGGTTGGTATAAAGCTTTCAATCATTGCAGGATTGCTTTTCGGCCTCGTTTGCTACTTCGCCCAAAAGGTAAATCTGGGCGAGTTGGTGGTCAATCCGGCGACAGTTGGCGGTTGGCAGGCGATTGCGCTTGTTGCAGGGCTGTTGGTGACCGTGCAGGGGTTTGAAACCTCTCGCTATCTTGATGAAGAGTACGATGGTGCAATCCGGATACAGTCGATGAAGCTGGCGCAGTGGCTATCGAGCGCGATTTACATGACCTACATTATCTTGCTCAGCTACGTGTTCGCCGCGGGAACGATGACGCTGGATGAAACCGCGATCATTGAACTAATGGGATTGGTAGCGCCTGTCTTGCCGCTCCTGTTGGTTACCGCCGCGATCAGTGCCCAGTTCAGCGCTGCGGTGGCAGACACGGGCGGCGCTGGCGGTTTGATCGCCGAGCTGACCCGAGGGCGTATGTCGGCGCGAACGGGGTACGTCGTTTTGGCGGCAGTGGGGCTGTTCCTTACATGGCAGTTGAGCGTATTCGAGATCATCAGCTTCGCATCGCGCGCCTTTGCCATTTATTATGGCCTGCAAGCGATTATCGCTGCAAAAGGCGCTTGGTCGCAAAACAGCGGAGGTCGCAAGGCCGCCGCCTTTGCCACTCTTGGGTTGATTGGCTTTGCAATTGCCGCGTTCGGGACAGCCGTGGAATAGCCCCGTTCCTAGCGGCTTTCGTCTGGCACAACGCGCCGAGATGTCCAAGATCCAGCCATTCAGTCAGATCTTCCATCTGCATGGTTGTTCAGAGTTTCCGGGACATTGTCTAACCTTACTGACTGATCGCCTTTCAATCGACCCTCGCGGTGACTCTAGATCACAAGTTTAATCGCGTAGGCAACCACTGCAAGAATCAAGACGCTAGCGAGCCAGAGCGCGGCGAACCACATCCATTTCGACAATAAGGGGTATTTCATCAGTGGTAACCCTCCTCTGGATCTACTTTCCCTCTAAACACCCAGTAGGCATAAGCGGTGTAGGCTAAGATCATCGGCACGAGGACAACGGTTCCTACCAACGCAAACCGGAGGCTTTTGTCGGGGGCAGCCGCGTCAACGATTGTCAGGCTTGGCGGGACGATGTTGGGATAAAAACTTATCCCAATGCCGATGAAACACAGCACAAAGATGCTGATTGACGCCAGAAAAGGTTGCCCGTCTTTGCCTGCGTTCAAGCCAGTAAACAAAGCCCAAGCGGCAAACAGCATAGCACCAGGCATCAAGACACTAAAGATGCTGCCAGGCAAGTTGAGCCAACGGTTGAAATATTCCGGATCTTGGAACGGCGTCAGGATGCTGACGATACCGATGAAGCCGAGCGTAGCCGCCCCAAGCCACCAAGCATATCCTTGCATCCTGCGCTGCAAATCACCTTCGGTCTTGAGAATGATCCATGTCGCACCAAGCAAAGCGTATCCAACCACAACAGCTAGCCCTGTGAGGATTGAAAACGTGCTGAGCCAATCCCACCAGCCGCCAGAGTATGCGCGTCCGGTGATCTCGATACCCTGAACCAAAGCGCCAAGTGCGATACCTTGCATAAATGCGGCGACAATTGACCCACCAAAAAACGCAAGGTCCCAAACAGGTTTCCACCGTTCCGTCCGCCACCGGTATTCAAACGCGACGCCACGAAAAATCAGCGCCAGAAGCATTAAGATAATCGGCATGTAGAGCGCGGGCATGATGATGGCATAGGCCAGTGGGAAAACGGCGAATAATCCTCCGCCTCCCAGCACCAGCCACGTCTCGTTACCATCCCATATAGGGGCGATAGAGTTCATCATCGTGGATTTCTCCCTCTCACCATCAGCGAGAGGGAATAAGATGCCAACACCAAGGTCGAAGCCATCAAGGATGACATAGGTTAGGACCGCAAATGCTATAATGCCGGCCCAGATAAAGGAAAGTTCAAACATCGTATGGCTCCTTATTCGCCTGGGATTGAATCAGGGTCGGTCTGCATGATCGGGGTGATGCCAGCCGTGCGAATGGGCCCATCTTTGAGGTCTGGGTCAGGCTTGTTTGTCGGGGCGTTCATCATACGCAGGATATAGAAAGTACCAGCGCCAAAGACGAAAAAGTAGACCACAATAAATGCCAGCAGCGATGCGGCAACTGCGGGTGCTGCGACAGGTCCAAGGCTGTCCGAGGTCCGCAAGACGCCATACACAGTAAAAGGCTGCCGCCCAACTTCGGTGGTGATCCATCCGGCGAGCACCGCGACGAAGCCAGTCGGGCCCATTAGAATTGCGGCGCGGTGCAGCCACTTGTCTTCAAACAAGCGTCCGCGGACGCGACGCAGCAAACCCCATGCACCAAGCCCGAGCATCGCAAATCCGAGGCCTACCATTATGCGAAAGCTGAAGAACACGATCATCACGGGCGGTTCATCTTCGTCAGGGATTGTGTCCAACCCATAAAGCGGCGCACCCCATTCGTGTTTCAGGATCAAGCTGGAAACTTGCGGAATCTGAATTGCATAGTCGATCCGCTTTTCTTCTGGATTGGGGATCCCGAACAGGATCAGCGGCGCTCCATGCGGATGGCTATCATAGTGACCTTCCATCGCCATGACCTTGGCGGGCTGGTGTTCCAGTGTGTTAACCCGAATTATGCATGAGGTGTTGGTGAGGGTGGCGTAACGTTCTGAAAAGCTGTAATTTTATGGTGTCGAAGCCAAAAAAGCAGATTTTCAGGAGCCCCGCCTCACCATGGATATGTCTA
>Ga0307981_1002523_pt1 | contig 14714 bp, 9 predicted proteins | sample OrgLakmetagen987_FD_201849 | JGI IMG/M metagenome (GOLD analysis project Ga0307981, IMG submission 201849) | Saline water microbial communities from Organic Lake, Antarctica - #987 | ecosystem: Environmental > Aquatic > Non-marine Saline and Alkaline > Saline | place: Antarctica: Organic Lake... | reverse complement strand
TGACTTTTGGCGTCGACGCGAATGATGTATGCGGATTGTTGACGGAGGTCTTTCGACTACGAGTATTGAGTATTGAGTACTCGCCGGTCATTGATTGATTGGCTTCCGATCGAGGAAGTGCCAAAAACTCCTTGCGAGCGAAATTGTCTCTCATCCCTAAGTATCTTACAGGAGCTTCCGTTGCTTTTTAATTCATTAATTTTTAGGGACTTTCTTTGTTACAGAGTGAAGGGCCCCGCGGGAAACCGTTGTGTGCGCTCGAATTGCGCGCCAAGTCGGGAGTTTCTTCGCTTCTTCTCTCTCATTCTCATCATTCGACCGAACGCCCAAAAAAACATCAGTTTCACCATGGCGCTTCCCCAAAGGCTCCGGTCGCCTCATTGGAAAACATGCTTCGTAACCTTGATCTTAGTTCAGTACGCTCAATCGCGAACGTTGAGTGGATGCGCCTTCTGTATAAATCAACAAGCAAGGCCTACTACTGCCACCGTCTCTTCGTTGACACCACCATTGCCCGTGACTCAAGGAAGGCACCGGACGCAACGTGATTTGTCGCGTAGACTGCGACCCTTGAACCTCTTTGCGCTCAATCTTGGCAACGGGGGAAAGAATGCCAAGAAAAAAGACAAAGGCGATAACGATAAGAAAGACGACGACTTTCCTTCGTGGATGAAAGCCTTGCAGCAGTGGCCGCTGCATCCTTCCACGACTGACGATTCTACGGAACCAGACTCTTTTTCCGAGGAAACAAAATCCACCGCTGCGAGCGCTGGTACTCGCCCGCTACGGAGTAGTTTTCTCAGTCCGCTCGCCAGAAGAATCGACGTGGAAGCATTGCTGCGAGCAGGCGAACAAGAAGGATCACCCGCATCGGATATTTGGAGTGCGCTGACTGAGGCTTCCAGTCTCGGCGAGTACAAGTACAATGCGTCTTTTGTGCCCTTGGACGATACGCTGGGTGATTTTCTAGAGAATGATGACACGGCAGCAACAGCAAAAACACAAGATACTGCCCTGCAGCGATTGGAAGCTCTCAACGGTTGGGATCAGTGGATTGGAAGCCTCCGCAAAAACGTCTTTGACATGGCTGCACAGGCAGCCGATAGAACCGTGATTCCCAAGTCGGCCGAAGCTATACTCAAACTAGCCACTGCACGCATTGAATCTTTGGTTGCCGACGCGTCGGCTGTCGTGTCGCCCATGGCGATTCAAACACTCATTGTCAAGGCTAGTCAAGCATTGCAGAGCACAGCAGCGGCCAATGACTTGGTGGAAGTGGCCAAGAAAATGGCGTTGGATAGAGGTCTTGATGTTGGGGAAGCAGCTGAAGTGGCCAAGGAAACGACAGCGTACGCAGCCAAGCTTGTGGCGGTTGCCGACCGAGTCATGCGCAGGGGCTACGTTGAGGGCGATGTGCTCTCCAGTAAGCAAGAACCGACAGTCATGGACAAGGTTCCAGTGATTGCTGGAAGTCGGGCCTTGTTTGCCAATTTCAATACTGCAACGGAAGTCAACACGTTTGGACCTGCGCTGGCCAAGGCGGCGGAAATGAGTGCTTTGGCGGGCGCCATTTACGAAGAGACTTTTGTAGCGCGAACAGTGGGACTGGGGCATACCATTGTGGCTCGAGGCATGACAGAAGACGTGATTTGGATGGTGACGGACTCGATCGCCAATGCGACAGCCTTTCAAGATCGCGACATGAAAAAATATTCCAAAGGGCAACTCTTTGTGCGCACCATTACGATACGAGGGTTCGACGCAAGCGATGACGAAGTGGATCGAGAACGGCTCTTGAATCGCATTTGCGACGCTACGCCCGAACAGTTCAAAGCTAGTAATGGTAATGTTATTGTGCATTCTGGGTTGATGGGGATTGCTCGGGAAATCTACAAGGACGTTAAACAGTACGTCGAATGGATTGCGCCGAATCACCGATTGATTCTCAATGGTCACTCGATCGGCGGTTCTCTTTCGCAACTCCTTCTCATTCTACTGGCGAATGAACGAGGAGTCGAGTTTGTACGTAAAAAGGTATTGAGAGCGTACACATTTGGATGTCCACCTGTTATGACCTTGAAGAAGAAACTAAAGACTTTGCAGCCGGATACGTTTGATCGTTGTGATGTTTTGGACGCTTTCGATTTGCCGTCGTCCCTCGTGCATGGATACGTGCAGCCATGGGATCCCATTGTGCGACTATTTTCCCAGATTGATGCACTCTACCCGCTTGTGGGAGACATTGGTCAAGATGGCGTGACGCCTTTTGCCAGTGGCCCTCCCCGAACATTGCGACCCATCACCAAGGCTATCATTGAAGCCTGGGACGGATGGCCCCGATTCAGAGATACCTTTCGTGACACTCTTGCTTTGCAAAACTACACCAATGTCGGTATACAATACGTGCTCCTTCCGGAGCCAACTCGTTACTTGGGAGATCGATTCGTGTCCGTCAACATTGCCGTACCACCAGTGGAGACCGTGCTACGCATATCACCTGCTGAATTGCATCCAGCGTTGGGCGAGATCTTTCCTTTGGATGTATTCGAGATCAGCTTTGTTCCCCAGGCCATTCGAAGCTTTGTCCATCACTTTTACCCAGCGTACGGCGTTCCTTTGGTCAGCTACGCCAAGCGATTGGAACAATTGGCTGAGGGTCTCCCTGTGGAGCCGCCCGAAGAACTAGAGTCAGTTATGGTTCCCATGAACGGTGTCAAGGCGAATACGGGCTCTTCTTGGGATCTAGCGTCGCAATGGCTGCAAATCAAAGAACGACAAAACGGTTTATAGTTACAGTAAGCAGAGACTTGAAAGAGAGTTGAGTAGTGTACTGCAGTCTTGATCTAGTACGGTACTTCCTTGGGAAGTGTGTACCGGAGTCTTAATATTCGTTGGTAAGTCAGTCCCCTTGAACCGGTCCTGTTGTCAATTTTCGAGTCCTCCTCGGGGTAGTAGGCCCTTTGAGTGATCTTGGATGCTGCTTGGTAGCATCTGATCCTTTCGCCGTTTCACCGAGTTGCGAGAGCTTGTCAGACTCAAATGCTGGTCTGTCAGACTAACTGGACTTATAGATGGGACCGGAGGAGGCATCTTTTGCCGTCAACTTTAAATAGACGACCATTAGCCTCCAGCTTTCTCTGGTCCACCAAGCAACGGCCGCGTCGATCCGTCTCTTCCCATCTCTGTGCTCCGCGCACCACCTGTGGCTTATCCAACGACCCATCCAAACAAGCTTGCCGAAAAAACGTTCTCCTCGGTCGGCCTCCTGTCCAAAGCGAATACAGGCTGGCGCACTGAACATGGTCCGCACAAATGGTTGACCAGAAGCTACACAGCTCGATGGGCTACTCAAACTCTCAGTCAAAATCTACTGGTGGTTCTCACTCGTCACATACTGCACGATCTGCCATCGAACCTGAAGTGTCCTCAAGCAATACAGCATGTCTCAAAACGGCTGCCATCGCTCTATGCACTACCAGACCGACTTTACTACCATCTCCCGCCGCTCATTTCTTCCGTCTCCTCTCGTGAAAACTCTAGCAATTGGACGCTAGCCACACTAGTCTTCGTTTCCTTCTCACATCGACCAACTTTTATAACAACAACGCACACACGCACACACGCACACACACACACGCACACACGCACACACACACACACACACACAGTATGTTCGAAGGTACCGAAATCTACTAATCACACAAAACGCACCGAAAATGCCTCTTTGCTGTAAGTATATGTACTGTAGTACTATTAAGAAAATGCAATGTAATCGTCCGGAACGATTTCGTCCGCTGCCTGGTGTAAGCGGTAGGCAGCGCCGCGAACAGCGCCATTGCCAGTGACCACCGTGGAGGAGAGCAGGAATGCAACAACTGCGGGAAACAAGAGGCTCGAGATCTTCATGATTGTTTCGATCGCTTGGCTTCACCTTTTACATTTTGAGAAAAAAGAAAGGGTAACATTGTCGGATGGACCAACGTGGACGGATGGGTCGGAGTATGATGGACACGGAATACGTATGATGGATGGACAAGAGTTTGTCCATACGATGGACACGGAGTATGATGGACACGGATTACATGATGGACACGGAGTATGTCCATACAGATGGACGCGACGGACGCGAAATATAAGACGGACGCAGAGTACGTCATATTATGATGGACGAAGTACCCTGGATGAAGACCATGCCGTCGGGGTAAAGTACGAATAGTATCTTTTGGTGCCTTGGCGCCATGATCCATGATCCATGATATGCTTGGGGCTCTCTAGCTAGACTATGATACGTAGTAGAGTACTGGAGGTACAGTAGGCTAGTCGTAGCTTGGGGCTTGGCTAGTAGCTAGTAGGGCCTAATAGTCTAGAGGGCTTAGCCTAGGGCTAGGCCTAGAAGGCATAGCTTGGGGCTTGTGATAAATTATTTATAGCCTAGAGAGGGCTTAGCTTGGGGCTTGGAATAAATTATTTTTGTTTGGAATTCAAATCGAAATAAAGAGACCCCCCTAAGCCCCCAAATAGCCCTCAAGGCCCTAGCCCCTGTCGTATTCTCACGAGCGTGACACGAGCGCTTCATTCGTCACAACTAGACTGTCGTGAACAACTATGCCTGATCTCCGTTAATAAGCCCCAAGCCCAAGCGAGCCATACTCCATACTCCGAGTCAGTCCACTGCGCGTCGACTCCGAGCCGACCGTCCGTCCAAATTGGTCCTCCGACATTCTCACAAATATTTCAGGCGAAGGCAATAACATGAAGATCTCGAGCCTCTTGTTTCCCGCAGTCGTTGCATCCTTGCTCTCCTTCACGGTGGACGCTGGCAACAGTGCTGTCCGCGGCGCCGACCGCAACCTCCAGGCAGCGGACAATATCGTTCCGGACGAGTACATTGTCGTATTTAAGGGAAGCCCGCCCGGAAAGAGTGGCACTGCAGGTACCATCGGTAGGGGCGGCGGCGACACTAACGGCAACAGCTCTGGCAAAAGAAGTGAGGTAGCCAGTGCTATTAAGGCTCAAGGCGGAAATATCAAGACTGAATACTCCTTTGTTCTCAACGGATTCACCGCCCGACTTACGCCAAAGTTGCTCGAAGCACTCAAGAAGAACAACAGCATTGAGTACATCGAGAGGAACGCTGTAGCAACGGCAAGCGCCATACAAATTCAGAATCTCCCGTGGGGCCTTGACGCATTGATCAGACGCTTGGAAGGGGCGGTGTTGATGCGTACGTGATCAACACTGGTGTCGCTCCGACACACGTCGAGTTCACCGGTCGCCTCGGCAATGGCTATAACGCGGCTCAGACAAGCCCTGAAAGTCCACAGCCGTGGGATGATTGTCAGGGTCATGGTACCCATGCGGCCAGCACTATGGGTGGTAGCAAGTACAGTGTGGCCAAGGGCGTCACTCTCCACGGTGTCCGTGAGCTTGATTTTGTTGGAAGCGGCGCATACAGTGATGTCCTTGAGGGAATGGACTGGGTAAATCAGCAGCATATCAGCAAACCAGGCCAGAAATTGGTCGCCAACATGAGCCTTGGAGGCGGTTTCTCCTCCAGTATCAATGCGGCTGTGGATCGCATAGTTGCTGCTGGAATTGTTGTTGCAGTCGCTGCCGGAAACAACAACGGTGACGCCTGCAGCAACTCTCCTGCGTGCCGTCAGTGCCATTACCGTTGCTGCCACGGACCGGAATGACGCCCGTGCTTCCTTTTCGAACTTTGGACCTTGTGTTGACATATTTGCTCCTGGTGTTGGTATTCTCGGAGCCTGGTACAACTGCAACGCGTGCACTGCAACGCTAAGTGGAACTTCAATGGCGTCTCCTCATGTGGCTGGTGTGGCTGCCCTGTTTCTCCAGAATGGAAGCGGTAGCCCGAACGAGATCCTCGCAGCCAGCATTCTGGCCAAGGCGGTCGACGATATTGTGACTGACAACAAGGGTAGCCCAAATGAGTTTCTCCAAAGTACCACGGCTCCAGGAGGAGCGCCCGCGATCACAGACTCTCCCACGGCTGCGCCCCAGGCTAGCCCGATAGACTCTACCACTAGCTCCCCTGTCGACTCGCCCATTCGCTTCCCTGTCGACTCGCCCACTCGCTCCCCTATATTTCCGCCCACTGGCTCCCCTGTCAGCTCTCCACTTGTGTGCCAAGATATTGTGGAGTCATGCCGTAAACGAGGTTGCCCCAGTCTCTCCGGGTGCTGCTGTGGCGGCCTCAGATGCAATAAAGGCAACAACGGTCAGTGTGTTTGAGTACACTGATTGCTGGGGTTGATCACGGTCTTCAGTCCCTAATGATTAGACACCAAACCCAATCATGTCATTCAAGTAGCCCTAATCCGAAGCGTATCAGTACTGTTTGCAGGTCTATATATATATATAGGCTTTGTAAGGATGGCTTAATGTGTCTTCATGGTGGAGTTGGCTAGACTCGCATGGCCCCCCTTAGTCGTGAACGAATGGAAGCAGTCATGCTGCTCAAGAGTCTCGTTACCATTACGGTGAAGCGCTATACATACGTTTTGTGGCTCAGTTCTTTCCTGGCAAACCAAAAAGGCTAGCCTACGATCCGGATAACTTTATATGCATACCCGCGGCCAGTGATCTACTGCTGTATTCTTGGCAAGTCGATACGAAAAGAGAACGGTGTTGGTTAAATTACTGTTGGTGAAACTAATAACTTTCCAAAGTTTTGGGTCACCAGTGGCCACATTACCAAGATTACCAGATCGGACGATCCCGTCATTCATGATGGTAATATCCTATTCAGATACCCCGCATACCGTGGTATCTTTACTCTCACGTTGGAAATCAAGTGGGGCAATCTAACAGCGCCGAAATATCCGTGCAGAATGGACGGATTGAGATGCGACACCCACTGCTCGCTTTGTTCGAGCAATTGGTTCTGCGACGATCATTGCGCCTGTAGTGCATTTGCCTGTGAAAGTGAACCCACCCAATGTCAATCTGTCGTTCGCTGGGCTGCAGATACTACCAGTTTCTAGGGACAGTGCCGGTAGAGCGACACGCTGGAGAAGCCAGCGCGATTTCATCATTGTTCGAGTTGTAATCTACTTCGTATTTAATTTTTAAGGCTACTCTTAATCTAGTAGTCTATTAATAGCTAGAGAGTACCGGTAGATACCGTGGCTTTAGATAACGATTGTATGTAGGACCCGTGTTTGCTTTGAAAGGTAAACGGTTCAGGTGCGAATTGCAAGGCACTCTTGTTGACGGCATGCGGGTAGGATTGTGGCGGTCCAACAGAGATTAGGAAACAGGTCTCGAGATGACAACGATACTTGGGCAGAGCTGTAGTTAGCCCAAGAAGAACCTGTAAAGACCAGGAAATGGCAGGAGTTGCCGTCGTCGCACCTAATCATTTGCGTGGCGCCGACACACATCATGTCAATCGAAAACCAGACCCTGGTCGAGATGTTTCATCCAAAACGTTGCAAATTCTTCGTCCGACTCCATCAACAAGGGCATTAGTGCTGGTAGGTCTCGATGCAATGTCAAACTAACACTAATGGCGGTAGACGTCTCGACATTGAGGACCACATGGAACCATCCAACTGGCAAGTAGACAACTTCACCCGGCCGCTGTACAATAATCCTGGCGCTTGTTGGAAGATCGCCGCATTGTCGAAACCACTGCATGGCCGACAAATCGAAATCCTCGTCACTGTCCTCATCCAAGGTTAACAGCAGCAAGCTCTCATCCACGTCTGGAGGGAGGCAGCACCACAATTTGCAGCCAGTAAGTAATGCATTCCACGCCACTGTCAGCGGGTGATCATGAATGGGCGTCCCACTAGAAAGCGCGCCTATCAAAAGCCATGCCGGAGGCAATGGTCGAAACCTGGTGCCATTGCAGCAACTCATGGCGTCTGTCGAAAAACAGGGTGGTATGGAAAAGTCCGCCTGCACCAAACTCCCATTGGCGAATTTCGATTCCAAGTGGTAGGGATCAAACACATAGAGAGGCGCCAAGTCCCCGTCTGCATCGTTTTCACAATATCGTTGGTATTCTTTCATGGAAACCTTTCCACTGCACATGGAGTTGCGAGCAAAAAAGGGCCCACCGTCCAGAGAAACTCGATTCGCGGATTCGGTTCGTGCCGCTAGATCTTGCACGCTCCACGAGACGCCAGGATTTTCGAATGCCGGCCACTCCTCCAATAGTCCAGTGAGAACGGCTGGGACATTGGGGAGATTATCACCGCGAATATCGCCCTCAAAGAAAGAGCCGGGGATCCTGGTTACATTGTCTTGGAAGCGTCTTGCGCCGACTGCCACGGATCCGTCGTTTATGGTTGGTGTGGAACTTCTACCAGTCGACGACCAGTCTTCCAGCTTCTCCACAGGTGCGATGGATAGTTTGGCATGGTCGATCTCTCTGTATTTGTGCTCAGGGGTGCCGCTCATGTGGTCGCTTATCGCCATGGTGGCATAGTGTGGTCATCGACTTCTGTGTGGTTTTAATGGTTTGGCGTCTGGCTTCCCGCTCGTGCAAACCGGCCTCTCATCTCTATCTCTCTCATCACAACGGAATCGAATCAATCGAATCTATTTATTCGCGCGCTCAAAATCTAGAATCTAATATTCCGTTTATATTACAGACACCAAAGAAATCACAAAAGACTACAGTCTACAGTAATTAGTAATTATTCTAGTCGTAAGCTAATAACTAACTAATAATTAATAATGCTGACAAAATGAACTGAAATACTACGGTCGTCAACCACAGTCCCATAATGAGTGCGAATATGAACCAGAATGTACTTGGCTCCTGAGCAATTTGAATCTTGGCCGCGTGGTTTCTGCGGGACTTCGAATCTGTTCGCGCGAGGAACGCGCAGGAACATTTTGCTACTTTGATCTGCGCTCTTCTCATCTTTCTCACAAAATCCAAACATCGACAACCCAAACTCCGCATCACAACAACACACTCACCAGTAAAGCAACATGTCCAGATCCAACAACTTGACCATTGGAATATCTCACGTTGGCCTTTCGGTGTGCAGCCTTGACGCTTCCTTCAAATTCTTTGAAACTCTCGGTTACAAGAAAATTGGAGGTGTGGACACTTACCCGTCCATATTTCTTCACGACGGCGCCTCCATGCTCACGCTTTGGCAGACGGATGCTGACGCGACTCCCTTTAATCGTCGCAAGAACGTTGGACTCCATCACCTTGCTCTCAAGGTTCCTTCCCTTGAAGCCTTGAACCAAGCCTTTGAGACTGTCAGCAAGTTGGAGGGCGTTCGTGTCGATGGTGAAGGCGCTTTCAAGCCCCAGCAGCTCGAGGGCACTCCCTTGACGCATGCGATTGTCTATGAGCCTTCTGGAAACCGCATTGAGCTCACCTTTCATGAAGAGTAATCCCGAAAGAACAGCGGCTACACCCCAGTGTGTAGCTAGTAGTAGTCTACTCCTCCAGTTAGCAAGGCAGCAGCAAGCGGCCGCAATCAAGAGAATCTATACTTTGAATAGCACCCTGGCTACATTACATTCTCATTCGTTACGCTGTATTGTAGACTAGCTATCGTAGTCTAGTTACTCGTGGGTTTCCTACGTTTGTGTTCTTAGAATCAGGAACTGGAGGCCACCTCTGGTTATGCATGCGCAAGATGAGGCGCGAGGAGAGTCGGTCGATCATTTCGCGCTTCTTTTGCGGAACAGAAAAAGGTTCCCTCCACGACGAACGGAAACCAAAACGCCGCCGGAAGCATTTTCAGGATACGGGGACCATGGTGATGAAGCGTGGACAGCCGTAACTCTACCAGCTTCTTAGACTACTACCGCTCTCTATATTAGGATTACCCGTTCTACACGATGGCGTCTCAACAACAGTCATATGTCGTCACGGAAAAGGAGGCTGAGATCATTCTACCTCCACCCACTCCATTGAACCCCATTCCCTTTTTACCAGCTGCGCTGCGCCTCGACAACAAGGAACAGCTCATGGCCTTGTTAAAGACTGACCCGCACGCTCCTACCATGGAGAACTCAAACTTTCGACAGCTCTTAGTCTTTGGAACGGAATCGCTTCGAACCTTGCTCATGCGCCAGGTCCTTTCGGATCCGCACACGCGAACCTTCAAGGGAAAGAAAAAGAACTGGGACGCCCACCTCGCTTTTCCGCTTCCGCGTGGCTTGAGTATCACAGGGACGCAGATTCTCTCAACGAAAGCGCGAGGCTTGACAACTTCTACAGACGCGACCGTAGAAGGCGCCGAAGTTAGCTTGCAGCAGGCAGGTGGCGACTCGGAAGATGGTGTCGATGTAGTGACTTACTTTTTGCGGCCAGCCGCCTTGGGGCAGACGCAATTGGTGGCGCAGCGTATCAGATCCTGGAAAAAGAACTATCGAACGCATCATCGACTCGTTTACTTGCCCCAGCCGTCGGCGGTGGTTCACAAGATGCTGGGAAATTTGGGATTGACGGCGGCTCCCAATGTTTCGGTGCAACGCTTACAACTCGATATCTTTCCTTTGGAGACTGACGTCTTGTCCTTGGAATACGAAGATGCTGTGAGAGAAGCAGAGGTGGAAGGGACGCCGAGTACGCTCATTACGACAGTGGCACGAAGTATTCTCAAACTTCAAGATGTGGTGGGCAAGATTCCACGTATACAAGCTTTTGGACCCATGGGAGAGGAGGTCGTTCGCAAGCTGTTGAATTTGACTGTCGACGAATACTTGTCGGCCCGAGATCGACCAGAGGAGGAATCTGGACCTGTCCAAAGCGGGGATGTGGCTGCGCTGGTAATTATGGATCGCAAGGTGGATATGGTTACTCCCATGCTAACGCCGCTGACCTACGAAGGGCTCCTCGACGACGTGGTTGGAATCGATTGTGGATTCATCAAGGTGGATGTGGAGACGATTAATCCAGAAGACGAATCGGAAAAGAAGACCACCGTCGCGAAAGAAGAAATTGTATCACTTGGTGTAAATGGATCGGATTCTCTCTACGCTGAAGTGAGAGACCAGCACGTGGAAAAGTTTGGCTCCTTTTTGCAGAACCAAGCCATGGCGTTGCGCGAGTCTCACGCCAACTTTACAAGCAAAGGAACGAAAAAGGATCTCTCCGAAATTCATCAGTTTGTCAAGCAGATTCCAGTGTTTACCCAGAATCTCCGATCCTTGACGAATCACATTCACTTGGCCGAACTGGTCAAGCACACGAGCGAAGAAGCAACCTTTCGCGAACGCTGGCAGTTGGAACGGTCCATACTCGAAGGTGAAACGTCGTACGAGACGCTGGAAGACCTAGTCAATAGTCAGTACCCAGCCTATCGTTTCTTTCGCTTGCTATGTTTGCAATCGCTGTGCGCGGGAGGCATCAAGTCTTCTCGCTACGATTCACTAAGGCGAGATGTCGTGCAAATTTACGGTTACGATTTTTTGTTTGTCTTGAACAATTTGGAAAAGGCTGGATTGCTGCGTCGCCGCGAAGGTATCTGGGACTCGGTGTCTCCCTTTAACAATCTCCGCAAGTCTTTGATTCTAATCAATGCGGAGGTGGATACGGTCGAGCCAGACGACATTTCTTACGTTTCGAGTGGATACGCTCCACTCACGGTGCGCATGTTGCAGACGTCCATCAAGGGGTGGGCGGGCCGTGAAGATATTTTGCGCGAAATTCCTTGTCGATTGGTGGATGTGACTCAACAGAATCCTCCAGAAGACTTGACGACGGCACTCAGGCGTCCCAAGGGTCGCAGTCTAGGGGCGGCTGCCGAGGAACTTGTTGGTACAGTGAGTAGCAAAAAACCCGTCTTGATGATAATGTATGTGGGTGGCGTAACGTACATGGAGCTTGCTGCCCTTCGCTTCCTGTCCAAGAGAGCTTCCTTTCCCTACCACATTGTTTGCTGTACCACCAAGGTTATTAATGGGAGTCGCGTCTTGCAAACGTTGAGCTAAGAAATTACTACACTACCAATACAGGCGGACAGGAATCGTAATACTAGCGACACGGTGCGTAGATAATCCGAGCTATACCGTACTGCATAGTCGAGCCATATGTATTTGTAGTGCCGTGGTGCGTTTAAAAAAAACAATCTTGTAGCTTGGAATTAGACGGTAAGCAAGGTTTCTGTGGGCGTGGAAACGTCCATTGGGTTGTCTTCTTTCTTTTCGGCAGCAAACTGTGTTAGTACGGGATTATCGCGCATCCAGACGGTGCACTGGTTCGGTTCCTGCTGCTGCTCCTCCTCGTGCTGTTGGTCATGGACGCACACGCCATTGGCATCGGGCCGTCCAAAGGTTTCCAAAAAGGCCGTGGGTACGTGGTCAATGAGATTGTGCGAGAGATTAATGCGCTGCAAAGACTTTACTAGATCCAAGCCGGTGGGAATGGCAGTCAGGCGATTGCTATTGGCGTACAAGTGCGTGAGGGCCCGGCAGTGCACCAAAGTGTCGGGCAGGGCGGTCAATTGATTGGACGAGCAGTGCAAGACTTGCAAGTTGGGCAAACGCCAATTTGGCAGTTCCGTCAGTAAATTGCTGCGCAGCAGGAGCGTGGTGAGTTCTTGCAAGCGTTGAATTTCGTTGGGAACCTCAGTGAGTCTATTGTTGTCGAGTCCGAGAACTGCCAAACGGCTGAGGATATTGATGTTACGGGGAACGTTTGTCAGACGGTTGTTGCTCAAGCGGAGTTCTCGCAGCGCGGTCAATTTCAAAATTGGAGCTGGAAATTCACCCTCGAAAGAGCAGTCGTCCAACCAGAGGCTCTGGAGTGAGCGCAAGTTGGAGAGATCGTCTGGCACGGTGGTTAGAGGGTTTCTTCCAACATTCAAAGTTTGCAAGGTGGTCAGCATGCCAATCCCTTGTAGAGACTGAATCTCACAATCGTACAAGGACAAGCTCTGTAACTGACTGAGAGCTTGACGATTGGACGGCTGACAGAGAATCTTGACCGACCCCTTGAACTCGGCCTTGCGCTTTTGGAGACGCAGGTCGAGCAACAGCTTGGATGGCGAGGAAGCGTCGTAGTCGTTGTCGTTGACAGCAGCGTCCGCGAGGATCGTTGTAATCTTTCGAAGGTCCTTCTTGATGAACATGGTTCCGTGTGAGTGTACTACTAGAAAGGATGCCGGTACGGTACGGTGCGATGTATGTTTCGGTAGTCTATTATGGTCGACAACAATGCCATGCGATATGCACGAGTTTTTATGATTATTTGCCGCCTTTTTTCCGTTGCAAAATACACCCTAAGTAGGAACTAGCGTGTCAGAAGGGCTTCACTAAATTTACGCAGGAAAAAGCTTAGAGATATGGAAACCGGTACGGTAGACTACGACGTACCGGTACTGTAGATCGATCCGATCTGTGGTTTGTATTCTACGAGTACCTGGTTTCTCAACGTTCTCAACGACTGCACAACACAACACACTTAAGAACAAGTATTGTTGTACTACACAATGCTCTTTTGCCAAGTACGAAGACGACACAAGCATCGAAGACAGCCTTCGTGCTGGCGCAATCCCTTTCTAGTATTTTTACTTTCCTTTGCGGCGCTGGGAAGCCTTCGCTTTCGTACTCGCACCCGCAACGCCGCCACGGCTCTGCTCCGGCACAATCGCAACAATAGCAACCAAAAGCACCTGACCAATTCAGAACCCACGCACGACAATATCCCGATGCACTACAATCTGGCCGAAACGGGTACTACGGTCTCCGGACACGCCTTTCAACGCTACCAGGCTGTGCAGTCTCTGGCAGACGGCACGGCCGGAGCGCCCGTGACGGTCCAACAGTGGGCCCAGGCAATGGCTGATACAAAGAGTCCTGCCAAACAACAACAGCACGCACTGCAAATTACGAACATTTTACGAGACGTTCATTTTGCAGCTTTTTTCTTTGAAACCAAGGGCGTCTCTGCCCAGACGGCAGCGTCAAAATCCTTTGAATTCGTCTTGGTCAATGCCCCGCACTTGAAAGCCTTTGGCCGTACCGCCAATCCAGCAGCCTTTGCCGACCACTTGAGCGCTTTGAACAGTGCTGCCACGGCGGGAACATTTCCCAACGCGGCGGGAGATGCCGTGCTGATTGCCCCCACGCAATTGGCCCAGATTGATTCGCTCGCGTACGCGCACTTTGCAAACTTTTGTCGCCTCGCACCCGCACATCAAGTCACGGCCGTGTGGCAGCAGGCGGCAGCTGCCTTGCTGGATCGATTACGAAACGATAGCGGAGATAATGCAGCGCCGCCAGTCTGGTTCTCGACCAGTGGCATGGGAGTGGCGTGGCTGCACTTTCGATTGGACAATCGGCCAAAGTACTACTCGTTTCCACCCTTTGCGCTGGAAACGTAGCCCAACCCCAAACAAAAGTATCCTATACTGTACTACTAGTAAACGGCTCTTTCATTCAATACTGTAGAGACATGCCAATCATTGAAATCGTTGAGTTTACAAACTGTCGATTCTTATCTTTCCAGCAGGGTAGGGGCATGCGATGCGGCAGTAGTTCGTTTTTTTCTGCGTGTACTCGTGCTCTCATTCATGTCACGGAATCCATCCAAAGAAATTTAAAGTCCGGGCTCGGGATTTACAGTACGACCATAATTGCTTCGACACACCATCGCAACCCAGACCCCTTGTACAGTACGACCATAATTGCTTCGACACACCATCGCAACCCAGACCCCTTGTCTCATTGTGTCTTGGTTGTCAGTCTACTGGCGAACTGAGCAAAAA
>Ga0307981_1002520_pt1 | contig 14733 bp, 7 predicted proteins | sample OrgLakmetagen987_FD_201849 | JGI IMG/M metagenome (GOLD analysis project Ga0307981, IMG submission 201849) | Saline water microbial communities from Organic Lake, Antarctica - #987 | ecosystem: Environmental > Aquatic > Non-marine Saline and Alkaline > Saline | place: Antarctica: Organic Lake... | reverse complement strand
CATGCAAGACGGCAGACGGCAAGACCGCCTACTTTTGAAAGACAATGGGAAATAAGATCCAGAGATGACATTATAGCCAGTAGCCTGCCTTGCACTGTCCATAGTCGTAGTCTTCGAGAACAGTCCCTAGACTGCCTCCCTTCTCGACCAATGACGACTTACTCTTCTCGAAAGTCGAAATGGATCTTTGATGGCCACGCGGGTTCTTTCCACACACAATGCGTGTGAATGCTACTAGTAGTAGCGCTATAGAATAGACTAACATCATGACAATAGGGTCGTTTCACTGGTTACTGGTTCCTTGGATACTCCGTGCACCTCTCTTCGCAAAAGCTTACATACGGTTGTAGATGCATTGGTGAAACTCCGATCGAACGCGGGCCTGTGAATGACTCTTTGCGCACGCTCTCCATCCCACGTAACATGTGAATACTGGCCAGGCCGTCTCGTTGCAGCCCAGCACAGTGTCACTAGAAACCCATCCAACTGACGACAAAAGCCCTGTCTATACTATACCGTACTGTTGTACTATATCGTACTGTTGTGAGACTCACTCCATGAGAGAGTTGAGACGGTCTCTAGAAAGTGGGTCGTGGGCTTCAATGATTCGGGTTTTCAGGGGAACATTGTGACCGAACCGCAAGACTTACAATAGCGCCCACCAACAGTCTCTCGTCTCGTCACAATTTGGAAAGTTTGTGCATCATTCTAACTTAGGAAAACTCGAGCAACAAGATGAAACTCTTTTTGCACCTTGCTACCTGGGCCTCTTGTGTAGGGCTTGTGGCGGCTCTTTCCAATGGAACGTCAACCACGATGATGCATGCGAGAAACCAGCACTTGCGTGGTGTCACTACCACAGCCGTACCGTTATTTCTCTACGACGACTGGAAGCAGGACCACCGCAATACCCAAGCCGTACATCATCATCGTGACTTTATGCCACTTTCGTGCAACCTGCCGACTTGCAACGACGGTTCGGTGCTTTGGTCGTCCCAGGCTTATCGCCCGGCACAAGGCACAGTCGTGATTCCATGTGGCCGTTGTGTCACCATGGACCACGTCGACGAGCATGATACCTTGATTCTCCCCTTTGGTTTGGATATTCAAGGTACATTGATATTTCCTGACGGTTACTCCATCACTATTGAAACACCTTTTGTTCGCGTCCAAGGTGTCTTGAAGATGACAGCAACCCAGACAGTAACGGACAAGGCTAGCATTCACATTCTCTTGACGGGTGCGGACGAGAATCTCACTGACTTTGTGCCAGCTGGAGAGAACGAATTCAAGTGTTCCGACGTGGGAGCTTCTGTGGCAGAGGCTTGCACTGTTGGTAACAAACCAATTGTGGTTGCCGGGGGTCGCTTGGATATTCATGGCTTGCCCGAGGCGTGCAAAACGTGGGTGCTACTTGAAGATCTGGCGACTCAGGAGAGTCTTCCAGCGCCTTTGGAGTACACGAAGCTCCCTGCTCCTACGCCTAACCACCCAAACCCAGTCTGTCGCAGCATGGGTCCCTACCTGTCCGAGACTTTTGATACCACCAACGAGTCTCACGGCTGGACGGGCAGTTATGGCGCCGCTTTCAAGGTCACGACGGATGGATCTTTCAAGGTAACGGACCGCGAGTCTGCCGCGGAACATGGGCCAACCTTTGATCTCTTGGGTATCCGCGACTGTTTGATTTCAGGGCAGACCTATCTGCTTAGTGTTCGAGTTCGCTTAACCAAGGCGTCTGAGGAGCCTGGCATACCAACCGCCTGTTCTTTGAATGGCAATGGTTGTCTCGTGCTCCGATCTACAACGCGATTGCAGAGCGGTCAAACAGGAAGTCGAATGGGGTTCGAAGTGGAGGGCGATGGTTTCGTCTATGGTGGATGGCGGGACTTTTACTCTACGTTCACTTTCTCACCCCAAGAACTTGACCCAGCGGCGATCTTTCACATTATCCAGTTCGAAGGGCCGGACCCCGAGGTCGATATTGAGATCGACGACTTCGTCTTGGCACTGCCTCCGAAAGTCTTGGTTCCGAACCCTGAAAATGTTTGCGGGGGCAACTTGATTAGGAACGGAAATGCAAGCGCAAATGACATCCACCCCTATCCAATGATAAGTTTTGGCGGTCGTCTCACTGTCGCGACGTCTGAGAATGGCGACAACTTCTTTCGCACAGAGTTTCGTACCAGTAACACCAATTCGTTGGCCTATTTCATGGATCCGCCTGGTTGTATGGTGACGGGTGCGCGTTACAAAGTCTCAGCTCGGGTGCGTGTCCGGTCCAACGAGGAAGTCGTATCGTTCATGTTGATGCGTATCTTTTTCAAGGATAACACGTCTAGCAGGCACGTCATGGCGGAATGCCCTCCCAGTTCCCGCAAGTGGGTCAATTGTGAATCTGACTTTGCAATGGTTGAGGAGCTGGACCCCGAGCAAGTTGCAAGCATTCGACTGTCGTTCGAGACTGTCGACAGGTCCGAGGGCGATCTTGACGTTGACGACTGGGAGCTCGCATTCTTGGATGGACCCAGGAACGGAATTCTTGTGGAAGAGGAAGGCGTGACTGGCTGCTGGGACGACGGGGCTGAAATCCTCATCACTTCGCACACTATGGACTTTGAAACGGAGCAGATTCGCCGTGTGGTGGGGGCGCCAAAGAGTGTCGGTAATGGTCTCGTTCGGCTTCACTTGGACGATTTTGTTATACCTGCCGTCACAAGACGCGACGATCAAGACTTTGCCGTGGAAGTGGCTCTCTTGAGCCGAAACCTGGTGTTTGAAGGAGCAACGGATGAGTCCGATAGCTTGATGGGCGGCCACCTCATTGTTCTCCTCACTCCGACAGTCCAGCAAACTCTTGAAGGAGTCGAGTTGAAGAATTTTGGTCGACAAGGTATGTTGCAATCATTCGCTAGTATCACAAATTGGTCTCTACTCGACTCTAACCTTTGCTTTCAAATCAACCATTGCAGGAGAGCTCGGACGATATCCCATTCATTTCCATCTCAGCGGCAATGTTGACGGCGCTCTTGTGTCGAAGAATACTATCCGGGCCTCTAACCAACGTTGCATTGTGATACACGGCTCACACAATGTCACCATATCTGACAATGTGGCCTTTGACACGATGGGCCATTGCTTTATGACCGGTACGTCCAAACTTGATTGTCTTCTCTTTGAGGTCGCGCTATTATCACTCTCATATTCTCACTTTATACCTACCTTTCATATCAGAGGACGGAGGAGAGATCGACAACAAGTTTCATCGAAACCTGGGTGCGCGAACCCGAGCTGCGAGCCGAGTGGTTCGGAGTGTCGAGACGGACAACACGAACCCCAGTACCTTCTGGTGCTCGAATCCAGTGAATGAATGGGTTGGCAATGTCGCTGCTGGTTGTGAGGGCAACGGATTCTGGTTTGAGCTCCAGGATTCTGTCCGCAGTCCAACCAGCGATATGCCTTTGTCTAGAGATATGAACCCGAGACTTATGCCGCTCAAGCTCTTTGTTGACAACGTCGCCCACAGCAACCGGAAGCATGGTCTCCGAACATACCCTAAAGGCTTTCTTCCACCAAAGCAAGCAATCTTCGACAACACTCGTTCTTACAAGAACCGACAGGATGGAATTTTCTTTCACAATAGCCAGGATCTAACGGTTCGCGGTGGAATCCTTGCGGACAATCAGATCGGGGCCGATTTTGATCGAGCTGACAACATTCTGATTGATGGAACGACCGTGATTGGAGTGACGCCTCGTTTCAGAGAGATCATCGATACTCAAGTTGGAACTCTTGCTCACAACGAGGTCGTTGTGGGGATCGAGTTGCACGGGTTTGCGACTGACTCGTCCTTGGGAGGTGCCACGATTCGTGATGTTACATTCTCTGAATTTGCGGATACAAGAAGTGATCACACTGCACTCATCCAGATTGACAGCGAGAAATGGACCGGCAACTTTGATTTCTGGACAACCATCGAAGGCGTCCAGATCACCGATGATGTCACTCCTCTGCAGTTCAACTTTTTTAAAGCCGCTAGCAGTGGGGTTCAGAACATCTATCTGACGGACATTGATAGCAGCATGAAGCCACAAGGAAGTACTGCTTTGGGTACATCTTCTGTCATCAGTGATTCGAGTGAAATGACCGCATTCTTGAACCTGAACCAATGCGAATCATTTCCTGACCGCGGATTTCTATATTGCAGCGAGACCTGTCTTCGCACCGTCACTTTCGCCACCAGCCCCGTGGGCACCGGTGCCTTTGTTCTTCGGGTGACAGATAGATCCAATGCCAACATATTCTTTGACTATTCTGGTGGATACAACTACGAGCGTAACGAAGATGGAAAGCTTGATGACTTGAGCAATTCAGAGATTGGAAAACTCAGGTATTTCAGCGTGTCTCTTCCCAGCGGCGACTACACTGCTTCCTTCCTCGACCGCAATTTCGAGGCAGCGTGGCCCACCTTTGTAGAAAAAGTATTCAAGTCACCGCAGTGTCAAGGGGGCCTGGAACCAGAGGGCGTCGAGCTCGAGTTCTCCGACGCGTCGAGTAGCGAATGCCGAGAACTTATCCGTAATGGCGACATGGAAGCGAGGACAGCTTTATATCCTCACTGGCTACACGGCGCAGGTGCAGGTATCGAAATCCTTCCCGGCAAAGGCTTCCAAGGGTCAAATGCGATCGCTGACATTGATCAGAGTAGCACCAGCGGGTACATTGGCCAATTCCTCGATGTTAGATGTCTTGAGGAAGGGATCACTTATGAGATCCGCGCTATGGTTCGGTTAGAGCGAAACGAAGGCGTTCCTTTCGCTTGCAATGGTAGTGATTGTCCAGTCGTCCGACTTCGATCGCGAGCGCCCTCGGATGAAAGTGGCCTAACATACTCAGAATCCATCACGACAGTTGCGACCGCCCTTGTTCGCCCACTCGACGATAATGGGTGGAACCAGTTGCAAGGGTCCCTCACAATTGACTCGCGAATTACTGCCGCCACCAGCGTCGCTTTAACAGTCGAACGTGGTCAGAGGAACGTGAAAATGTTCCTGGACAATGTCTCTATGACTCGCATCAAAAAAGACTGCGCTGAACTGATCTTCAACGGCGACTTTGCAGATGGGACTTCCGCCTTTTGGGAGAAGGACGCCGGTAGCGCTAGCTTGGAGATGGTCTCGGTCCAGGGAAACAATGCCCTCCGAATGGTCTCTCGCTCTTTTGGCACTGACACCATGGCTCAAAACATTCAGACTCAATGCTTGATAACAGGGAGTCGCTATTTGGCAACGGCAAAGATGCGTTTGCTCAATTCCGATGGTACCACGTTTGCTTGCGACAGCACTATGCAAGGTGGTGGCAATACATGCCCTCGTATGCGGCTACGATCGTTTGTTGATATCGGGATGCTCACGCAGGATAACAGCGTGCACGATGGCGGATCTATTGCTGTCACCGATCACGGAATCACGTCGGAGGATTGGCATATCATGTCGGGCATCTTTGAAGCCACCGAATACGACCAGCGAGCAGAGAAAACTGTCTTGTCCTTTTTCGATGCCCCGCAAGGAAAGGACCTCGTGATTGACGACGTCTCCATTACTCGTCTTCCCATGACTTGCAACGAACTGATTATGAACGGCAATGCCGAGTACGGAGAAACTGCAAGCTTTTGGAGGCAGTCCCGCAACGTTGCCGGAACATCTATTGATATTGTCACGCTCAGTGGTGGCAACCAAGCTTTCAAAGTGTCGAATCGTCCTGTCGTTGGCGATGGACTTTCCCAGGCACTGGACAGTCGTTGTCTAAAAAAGCAAGGAGACAAGTGGAAGGTGACTGCCCGTATGAAGCTTGTGTCGAGCAAGACCGGCGAGTCTGTTGGCTGTGATCCCTTGGACACTCGTTTGGATATTGGTTGCCCATCGATTCGCGTGTCGGGCTACGAGCTCGGTGAAAAAGTTGAAGACGAGAGGTATTACACAACTCGCAGTGTATGGAACGCCGAAGAGTTGAACGATTATGAGACGTTTTTTTCAGTCTCGGACGCTCTTGCGGCCTCTGACACTATTATTGTTGGGATACGACAGTATAGTCTGGATTGGGACATCATTGTGGACGATATTTCGGTGACGCCTGTGGTCTAGTCGGCGCCCGCCACCTCTTCTCCGATAGTTTACCGTTAGGTCAAGTAATACTTTTATTTCTTTTGAGAGACGAGTTTCTGTTGCTGCGAAGTTAGAGATTATGGCGGACGTACAAGGCTGTATCTAATGATCCTAAAGATGTGCGACTGGTAACAATGGAAAAGGGTTCTCATCTTTTGTTTTGTCTCAGCTCATTCATGTCTCTCTGGTCCTTCGTCTTCGCTTAGCAAGAAATGACCGCGAATTCGAAAGATACTCGAAACGTGACGACGCCAAGACACGAACGATCAAAAATCACAAAACCTTAATACCACCAAAACCACAACTCTTCGACGACCAAGATGAGGACTGTTGGCGCACCGAAGAGCCTTTCCTTCGCTTACATAACTCTGACAGTGTTGGGACTGTGCCTGATTTCAGCCTCAGAGGCAAAAACGGCAACTTCCGATGACATCATCGTCGGTACAAAGACGTACCAACAACCGTTTTCCCAGTACTCCTCGGCCGTAGCCACAGTGCTAAAGAAACAACCTGTACTTGGCGAATCGTCCCTAGACCCTGCCAATTTTTTCACTGAAGGTGACTGGCTGATGGATCTGGGTCTGGCTCATCGCAGTGGCTTGGAACAGGCTGCGAATATAAACGACGTTGTCTTTTCTGATATTGCCGATGCGGTCGGAGCGTTTCAAGCAGCGGTGCCCATCTTTCAGCAGGCGGAGCAAGTTCCCACCTATGGTCTTGCCGCCAAGGAGCGTCTTGCTGAAGTTTTCTTTAGTATTGGCGAAACTTACAACCTGTCGCCAAACGAAGACGAATACAGACTGGCAATGGAGTTTTTGATGCAGTCGGAGCAGATCTACCGTGAGCAGCTCCAAAAGGAGAAAGGCGGCTGGGACGAGGCCATTCGACCAGAGATTGAGATTCGCTGGGCCCACTGTTGCCATCGTATCGGTATCGGTCTGTTATCGATGGATAACGTGGTCGAGAATGAAGCGCTAATCGACGATCCCGAAGAGTTGGAGCGAATCATGGCAAAAAATATGGACCAAATGCTTGCCGCAGTCGAGAAAGCAATCGAGTATCTCACGAGAGCAAGTGGTGTGTTTGAACAGACAGTCCAGCGAAACAACCTTCCGATGGATCAAAGTGAACTGCAACGTCACCTGGCGACATCTTGGCAACACTTGGGAACGGCGCTGACAATGAAAGGGGACGCCGTCGCTGGAGCCGAATACAGCGAGAAGGCTTTGGAATTCTACAAGAAAGTCTTTTCTCGGTTACCGGCAGGGAATACTGGTACGGAAGAAGCAATGATGGACATTGCTGACATTATGTATACCCTGGCCGAGCAGTATCTCCAGCTAGGATCCTATGATAAGGCCAAGCAGATGTACACCGACGCCATGCAATGGTACGAGCAGTACAACCTAGCGCCCCCAGTAGTGGTAGAGAACGAGTACGCAGCCGATTATGATGGGCAGACGTTGGAAGTTGTTGAGCTACAACTCAGCGGGTATAACGATCTACGGGACATGGACGCTTCGGTCCAAATTGAAGAAGGTGAAGAGTACTATCAGAGGGATGACGGATACGAAGGCGATCTTCACCTGAGTATAGGGACATTATATTTGGACAGGAACGATTTTGTTTCTGCAGCGAGCCATCTCGACCAAGCCATTCAACTATACGAGCTTAGCGGCGAAACGGAAGAACGCAATACAGCCGACGCTAAGTACAATCTGGCTATTCTTCACTTTCGCAACGCTGACTTTTTGGCGAGTGACGCGGCGTACAACTCGGCTCTGGATACTTATCGCAAAGTCGTTGGTGATGGTATGGATCCGCGTATGATGGGTTTGGAAATGGATCAGTTGGAGGCTCGAGCGTTGGCTCGAGTCACCGAAAAGGCCAAAAGTCGAGTCAAAGAGGATGGTGTAGTCACAGCAAAAGAAACCGAAATGAAGAAGGACACCCCCGAGCCCATTTTCGATTTGGAAGACTACAAGAACACCCTGAAAAATACGACCGACTTCCTTCAGGATGAGTTATAGGATTAAATACAGTCTACTCTTGAGAGATTGCGTATGCTTTATCCACGCCGCCCTTCTGCTGTAGGTGCATCCTTGTACTTGTTGCGCACCCATGTATCAAAAGCGACCATTTTATTGTCGTTGGCAACTGTCTTGTCACTCGAAAGTATTTTTTCAAGCTTTTCGGGTAAGAGACTCCACCGTGTATCGGCACTGGTATTGCTATGATAGCTAGCAGGCAGACCCGCATCACCCAGCAACTCCTTAGACTTGGCAGGGCCGTGCGTTTGGACAAAACCGTCCAACCACGGCCGAATGTTGTCGTCAGTTTCTTCCCCTGCCGTCGTGGCCTTGTATTCCCACTGTTCTCGACTCCGCTCACCCCCACGCCGCGCGTCATTTCGAAAGCTATACGATTCCCAATCTCCCAAGTAGTGATTGATTCGTAGTCCACTGTCCCAATCATTGTGCCAGGGTGCATTGCAAATGGTCTTGATGGGTCGATGTAGCGACATGAAATTCGGAGACGCTGCAATGTCAATCCGGGACACGTCCATAATTACCTTACCGAGGGCATTCTTGACAAAATCATTGCGGTGGGCGTGATGCCGCCAGCGGAGTGTATCAAACTGGTCCGGCGAGTCGAAAATGGCGCGTGCCGTCTTTAAGCGTTGCTCGGCAGTGTCAGTGTCTTGTTGCGCCCCAAACATGAGGCGGGGAATACCAAGGCACGGAGACTGATAATATTCCAACCCAGCCTCTTTTTCGTGTCGAATGTATTCCAGCATGGCACCAGCTTGTGCCGTTGTGGGTGGTGTTTGGGAAGGCTTGACGCGAGTGTGCTTGGCAGCTAGAGTGGAAGCCTCGTGACGGGCTTGATGCACGGCTTCCCACGCTTGGTAATTCTCGCCACCCGCGTGATTATAGACAACGTACTCGTCAGAATCATTGAGAGTCACAAAGGTTCGATTGGCCTGTTTAAGGTGCATAAGACAGCGTCGGTAAAAGTACTTTTGTCGACCCCGGTGTCGATCTCGTTTGGTTTGCAACTCGGCATCGTCCGCTATAGGTTTGAGCTTCATGTCGGGCCGCCAGAAATCTGAATCAGTCCATTCTTCAATGTGCATGCCTTGTCGACGCCATCGATTGAAAATAAAAGTGGGAGACGTTCTGGAACGTGGATCGACAGCGACAATGAGATGGCGAAGTGGTAGAACGTGGTAATGGTAGGCCTGCAGAATTGGAAAACAAGTAGATACAAGAAGCGACATACATATGTATGGAGGCGGGTCGTGTGAGGAACGAAGTTTACATGGGACGGCATGTCATTGAAGCGATACAACGAAATGAAGTGTACTGCGAGATACACCCTACAATCTACTTACCAGCCACTCAATGAGCCGATGATTGTCGTCCATGACGAGCTGTAAAGAGAAAAGCGAGAGACGAGCCCGAGAGTGAGAAAACAGGCCTCCCATGTTCGAACAGGACAACAACATGGCCCAGTACGTACCATGCACGCCGAAAACGTGTTGTATCCATCGGCTGGTTCGGGATTGGGAATGGGATCTTCGAATGGATAAAAATCTTGCAGAGGTAATGATTGTTGTTGTTGATGTGGTTGCTCTTGTTGTGGTGTATTCGAAGGAGACTCTGGCGATTCTGAACCTGTTCCGAGCACTACAACTTTCATGTTATTCGAGTGCAGTTGCAGCTGCGATGCTTCACTGTAATCGCTATTACTGCCATCTAGATGATGCGTATGACGAAAGGTACCGAGGGCCAACAAGACGGGGTTGCTTTGTTCAAGTGCATAGAGGGTAGTACTGGAAATGGACAAGCTCAAAATGGAAACCAAGAGCGCCACTGTCGCGAATAGGGGCACGACGCTACGAGAGACAAAGAAGGACTTCATCTTCTGTACAGTCGCTGCGTATTCTCAAGTGTTGCGGAACAGTGCAGCGTCAAAGAGGAGCAACGTACTACTATTATGTACCTTACCGTGGACGACAATATCTCATGGTCGACCTGTGGATCTTTATGTTTGTCCACTCTTTGTCTCCGTTTCTTAGCTAGTACTGTATTTGAAATAAATCAAAATCGATCCGTTTGTTGAAGTGAGTCAGCTAAATAGGAGTGTCACACTGAGACTCCGTAAATCAAATCAGTTAGTCATTTAGAAATGTATCGACTCCTGAAGAAACGTATAACGTTTGAATCTCGTCCAAAGCCGACAAAAGCAAAGGCAAGGCAAGGCAAAAGGCAAGCAAGGCTCCACCGATCCGACAACGAACACTTCCTTTCCTGGACCGAGGCCAATACGGTACGACTAGTCTAGACTCAAGAGGTAATAGATCAAGCAATAGCAAGTAGACTACCGCACTATTGTGAGATAGACACCGAGACAACGACACAATGAGGTTCACTATACTATCTGTAGTTGCCTTTCTAGCAGTGGCGCTTCTTCCCACAGCTCGTTGTGCACAGGAGCAGAGGCATCAGCATCAGAATCAGCATCAGCATCAGAATCAGACCAGCAAAACCTTGAAACGGATTCGGAGAACGGCCTTGAAAATCCCTGCTCTTTCCTCGTCTTCCTCTACTACCGGTACGGTTACACACTCGCAGCACAACAAACGTTCTTCCTTTGTGGAAGCCAATACCGATGCCGACCTCGATTCAGCCTTTTTCGTTCGCTTGTTGCAAGCCAATACGGAGGAAAGCATGTCCATGTCCATGCCATCTTTTACTCTTCCTGTAGTAGCAAACAAACAGACTGCCTCACCCACGCTGGCACCAGTCCAAGCCGTCGTTAGCACTCCCACCGCTCCCACCAATACCAACACCGATTCGACTACTACAGCGGCGCCCGTGGTGGAAGCTCCAGTCGCTGTCCCTGTCCCTGCCCCTGCTCCCACCACCATTCCAGCCACTATCCCTGTCCCGACTCCAACCGGTACCACTACTACTACTACTACTACTGCTAGTCCCAATGCTGGGGCAGCGGTGCTGGATGCGAGTACGAGTGTGAGTGCGGCACCTACTGTGAGTGCGGGCACTGCCACTACCGGTAATAATTCTGATACTGATACTGATGATACGGTGCCTCCCGACAACGGCAGTGGATTGTCGCAGACTTCTCCTGGCACTGGATCCGAGAGTGTTCCGACTCCCGCACCAGGAACCACTGCCACCGACCCAACCACGGTTACGGAGACAGAGGGAGTCATTACTGGAGCACCCGTTGCAACTCCTGCTGCTTCTACTAGCAGTGCTGCACCCACGGCGTCTTCCGATGCTGGACTCTCGCAGACTTCCACTGGTAGCGGCTCGTCGAGCAGTACAAGTGCCCCGGTAGCGTCCCCCGTTGCCGCCCTTCCGACCCAACTCTTTACCTTTGCCCCAGTCGAGGACCACAATGCCATGTTTGGCGAACCTACATCCTCACCCGATGCTGAAGTCTCGGACACTGTCTTTGTTCGCCCGGTATCTCCAACGGCGTCTCCCATTACAGCTGTCCCGACACTTTCCGCCGAACCCACCGCCTCGGCCGACCCGTCTGCGTTTCCCACCTTGTCGAACGCTCCTTCCTTGTCGGCTCTTCCCACCACGGTCTCGAGTGACGCACCCAGTGCGGCACCCAAGGAACCCACCTTTGCCGAAAAAGTCTTGGCCAAGTGCGGCATGACGGAACGGAACCGTGCCACGGCCATTTACTTTATTCTGGCCAGCATTTCGGACGCGTCCGACTTGGTGGACGAGTTTTCTCATTCCTACGAGGCGCGCTTGTGGCTGGACGTGGCCGACGAGCTTTTGGTGTGCGCGAACCAGCCCAAAGTGCTCATTCAACGTTACGTGGCCGCTGTCGCCTACTTTTCCTTGAACGGGCCCGAGTGGAGCAACTGCCAGGCGAATCTTCCCGGAGACTCGTTCATTGGTGACTGCGTCGGCGACGAGAGTCGCTGGTTGTCGGTCAACCACGAGTGCGACTGGTACGGATTGGAATGCGACAACGACAGTGAGATCATTACCAAGGTCAACTTGACGGCCAACGACTTGGCTGGTTTCTTGCCAGTTGAACTCTTTGCCTTGACCGAGTTGACGGGCCTTTCCATGGACCACAACAAGAACATTGGCGGTCCCATTCCCAGTGAAATTGGTAAACTTTCCAAGTTGACCTATCTAGACATGGACGACAATTACTTGGACGGAACCATCCCGGAAGTATTGTACACCATGACGACGCTTCAAGCCATTGACCTGAATGCCAACCGATTGTCGGGAACCATCTCGAACAAGGTTGGAAACTTGGTTAATCTCATGGTCTTGCAATTGGAAGACAACATTTTGGAAGGCCCCGTCCCGGAAGTGGGCCTCGCCAATCTGGACCAGATGCGTACGTATAAACACATGCTATCGCCGCTGATTGTCTCTTTTGGTCCATGTACCTTTATGCTCACTAATCGTATCCTTGTTTTGTTTATCCTGTACACTGCAGTTCTCTTGACGCTTCAAGGCAATTTCATGACTGGATCTCTCGAGTCTGCCTGCGCCAACGTTGGAAGCACGAGATCCACCAATCCTGGTTACCTGCAGTTCTTCATGACGGATTGTCTCGACGTCACGGCTGTGGAATGCTCCTGCTGTTCGCGGTGCTTTTAAATGCGCCGCTGTTTCACTGGTCGGTTTCACAGCGTCGATTGATTCATTCGTTATACCCCTTGTGTGTGTCTTGCACGTATTTAAAGCAAGCGGTCGTAATAGTATTAAAAACAAACGACCATTCGCAACATACTGGTAGAGCAATAGCTAGACATTAGGATAAATTAAAAGACCATAGGGGAATACTATACCATCATGGTGGCGACAGTAAACCCGGTACCACCAACGACGAGCGCACCCGCACCACCCACTGCAAAAGGCCTCCATCCGACGCCCTTTAAGGAAGCAGCGTTTGTACTGAGTCCAACGCCTGCCATTGCAGTGCCCAAGGCGTACTTGCTAAGATCGTTTCCAACAAAGCTAATGACTTGTGTGTACGTCTCGACGTCACTCAAAAAGAGGTCTCCCCCGGATCGCAACGTCGACATGCCTAGAAAAGCAATCAAAAAGGGAGGAACATACTTGGAAAATGTGTTGAGCCCAGACATGGTCTCGACCTTGACGCCGTCGTCAGCTTTTGTCTGTGTCGCTGACTGTTGCTGCTGCTGCTCCTTTTGATACGCATACGTCAGAGCCGGAATCGCCACTGCCAGACCGAGATTCCGCATGAGTTTTGTCACAGCCGCCACCTTGAAGGCGACTTCGTCATTGAACGCCTCCTTGTAGGACAAGCCTGCACCGAGAACCTGCGACGTATCGTGAATCGCCACCCCCAAACACATGCCCACTTGCTCGGAGCTTGTGCACAAGTAGTTGAAGAGATACGGATATACTAGCATACCAATAGTACCAAACGCAACTGTATTTGCGACGGCAACGGCAATGTCTCGATTGGGAGCATCAATCGCAGGCGCCAAGGCGGTAATGGCCGTGACCCCGCAAATGGACGTTCCAGCCGTGAGCAGGAGCGACATTTGGGTGGGAAGACCCGCCAGTCTTCCCGCTGCTGGTATAAAGAGCATTCCAGCACCGACAGCTGATAACACAACAGGAATCCCGCTTGATCCAGTGGTTAATAGTTCAAAAAAGCTGAGTTTGGCCGCGACGCAGACGATACCTCCTTGCAGAATCGTCTTGGTTGAATAGGTGATACCGGGCTTGAAGGTGGCCTCCGAGTATCCAACTGTGTTATTGACGGCCATTCCCAAGAGAAGGGCAACAGGAATACCTGATAGGGGCACTCCCAGAGAGGAACTTATAGTGGACGCCATCTGAAAGCCTCCCGCGGCCGTGACAGTGGACAGCGCGATGCCTGGCAATACGGAGACGGGCGGATTGCATTCTTTCTTTGTTTCCTCCTCCTCTCTTGGAGGCTTGGAAGCTGAAAATGATCGATACAAGAGACTCTCTGTTAATCCTGACTGTTGAGCCGATCGTCGCGACAGGTAGCGGCTCCGGCCCACCGCGAGAAAACGTCTGAGCAGCACCATGGTGAAACGGATTTATTTCTCGTTGTGAAGGAGACAGCCAATAACGAATCATCATCGGGAGGTCGATGACGTTGGCACATTGAACCGCGTTTGGAATTCTGACAATTCGCAACGTGACAACGTGACGTTAATTAAGAACATCGCCGAGCTTTTCTCCCTTCGGGACCTCCTCACTACCAGGTCTCACTAGCGGAACCAGGTACACTGCCACCGCCATGGTATTAGTAGCCGTTTATTCCACTTTATTCTACTCTATCGTTCAAACAGTCTCTACGTACCGAAGCATTGAAGCATGCCCCCGAGCGACACTAGGTCTACCAAGAAGCAGGAGGAGACCAAGGACGAGGAGGAGGCCACCAGGAGAAGTAACAACCACTTCTCCGCCTCCTACCGTAGATACCACCGATTGCCGAGTTCAACTCGAGCCGTCAACCATACAGTTGGCATAATTTCAAAGGCAGCAAGAGA
>Ga0307981_1002518_pt1 | contig 14735 bp, 9 predicted proteins | sample OrgLakmetagen987_FD_201849 | JGI IMG/M metagenome (GOLD analysis project Ga0307981, IMG submission 201849) | Saline water microbial communities from Organic Lake, Antarctica - #987 | ecosystem: Environmental > Aquatic > Non-marine Saline and Alkaline > Saline | place: Antarctica: Organic Lake... | reverse complement strand
TTCTCGAATAGTCTTGTTCGACAATTGTTGCCCTGACTTCTCTCACTTCAGAGTCTTGGCTCGATGCGACGCTTTCAGCAACCAGCTCTGCGCTTTCGGTAATCTCGTCTTCTCTGCACATTGCTACATAATCATCTTCGACAACAGCCTCGGCTACAGCTGGTCTTTCGTTCGACATGACAGCAACATAACTATCGTCAGTCCCAACAAGTTCTGCTTCTGCAGCACCCGCTAGTTCAGAGGGGTGCATTTCCTCTTCAATATCAAGAATCTCAGCCTCCTGGTCCGCTATCGCAAACCCTTCCTCTTCCTCGTCGTCCCTGACAGCGAATCCAGCGGCCTCCTGGTCGGTAGACTCGACCGCAGCAGGCTTTCGGTCCATTGCTGCTGCTGCCACTTCGTCCTCGGCCGTCAAGACTCGGGCCTCCTCTGTGAACTTCCACACTGGAACTTCGCCTTGGAGGCCGATCGGTTCGCTATCGATCACAGTTGCCTCCGTCGTTGTCTCTTCACTCTCCACCTCGACAGTAGTAAATGAGTTTGGATTTGAATAGGTGGCATCGCTCGGACCATGATGAAACGTGTTGTGGAAGTCCGCTGGCCGTGAATAGTCTTGCCCAATGAGTTCCGCTTGGACAGCTCCGTGAGAAATGTCGGACGGGTGAATATCGCCATCGCTAATGGCAACTACAGTCGCTTCTGGATCCTGTGACGTTGAACCGGACGAGACTTCTCCCGCATACGCTGCTCTCTTCGTGGCGAGCAGTTCTTTGTCTTTCGGCGTGGTTCCCAACACGGTTGCTTCCTCCGTCGACTCGCCGATCGAAGCTGCCGCGTATGGAGTGCTGGCCAAGTCAGATATTTCTCCGTTTTCATCCTCGGCGCTGTAGTCTGGTGTATCGAGTGCATCCAAGCTTGGGTAAAGAGACGTTCGGTTATTAACACCATTGAGAACGTACGAATGATGAGTGGATCGATCAAAGTTTATCGACGCTTGTAGAACCTCCTGCGCACTCTGATCCCTTTCATCCTGGGCATTACCTACCGAAATGGATGGTGGTGCTATTGAATTGGCGGACTGTGCCGGCGTAGAATGAGTGCAAGCCGTCGCCTCGTCAAAAGGAGCAGAATGGGAAGATTTGGCTTCTCGCAAGGTAGGAATCTCATCCTCGGTCGTGTCATCTTCGGTTGACGAACCCTGCGAGCGTTCTCTGGGCGGAAATGCGTCTGTTATATCTTCCAATGTCGGTGGAGTCGACATCACGGGCAACGATTCGCTGTCAGAGACAGAATCAGCAAGATCAGCAAGCGACGCGCCACCTTCAGAAGCAGTGCTGTTGGCCTCGTCCTCCCTTGGGGGCATCTTTCTACTACCTCGTTTAATGAAGCAGAATAATTTCCTTTCCAGCTTCTCCCTAGCAGACAGATAACTTCTTCTACGAGCTGATGGCCTTTATTGGTTCTTTCCAGAGAGTCGAGAGGTGGTTAACTCCATGGTCGCAGCGCGATCGAGTATGAGCAAAAAATTAGATTCGTTTTAAAGCTAGTCTATGTCGTATGTCGTATTACTAAAAACGCTTTTTCGCTTCATTCGCAACTGTTTAATCGAATCAGTCACGACTGGTAACAATGCAATGCAGCAATGCATAACGCTGGTACTTGAGTAAAGCTAGGTACTCGTACTTTACCTATCCCTCGCTTTATGCATCTGAGATAATATAAATAACACCCTAGGGAGCACCAGGGGTCTTTCCAGGATCCGACGCCATACTTGATCTCCTCTGACGAAAAAAGCCAATCTTGCGTCCAATGTTGGCATCTGCGGTACCGCAGTGCTGCGGTCGTCAGATATGGAGCGTTGCGATGCTTGAATGCCCGGCGCGATACTGTTCGAGCTGTTTCCACGATTCACATCACTACCACAGGTCGGAGAAGTCGAACGAGGCGTGGCTCCCCTCATGGTTGCTTCCCCTGTCGACTGGTGGATCGAAGCTGCTGCGTATGGGGTGCTGGCCAAATCAGATATTTCTCCATGTTCTTCCTCGTCGCTGTTCTCTGGCGTATCGAGTTCATCCAAGCTTGGGTAAAGAGACGCTCGATTATTGACCCCATCGTGAACGTAGGAATGATGAGTGGATCGGAAAAAAATTACAGACGCTTGTAGTACTTCCTCCGCACTCTGTTCCCGTTCATACTTCGCATTAACTGTCGGAATGATAGATAAAACCCATCCTCGGTCGTCTCATCTTCGGTTGACTCATCCTCTGTCGTCGCATCTTCGGTCGAAGTACCCTGCGAGCGTTCTCTGGGTGAAACGGAATCCATTTTATCTTTCAATGTCGGTGGAATCTCACCCTCGGTCGTCTTATCTTCGCTCGAAGGACCCTGTGAGTCTTCTATGGAAGAAAAGGCTTCCATTATATCTGCCAATGTCGGTGGAATCTGTTCATTAGTCGTCTCATCTTTGGTCCACGAACCCTGCACGCATTCTCTGGGTGAAAAGGCGTCGATTATATCTTCCAATGTCGGTGGAGTCGACATCACGGCCAACAATTCGCCGCTAGAAAGAGAATCAGAATCAGGAAGCGCCGCGGCCCACCCAAGAGCAGTTCTCTCTGAGGAACCAGTGCCGCGGTCGTCAGATATGGAGCGTTGCGATGCTTGAATGCCCGGCGCGATACTGTTCGAGCTGTTTCCACGATTCACATCACTACCACAGGTCGGAGAAGTCGAGGCTCCCCACACGGTTGCTTCCCCTGTCGACTGGTGGATCGAAGCTGCTGCGTATGGGGTGCTGGCCAAATCAGATATTTCTCCATGTTCTTCCTCGTCGCTGTTCTCTGGCGTATCGAGTTCATCCAAGCTTGGGTAAAGAGACGCTCGATTATTGACACCATCGTGAACGTAGGAATGATGAGTGGATCGGAAAAAAATTACAGACGCTTGTAGTACTTCCTTCGCACTCTGTTCCCGTTCATACTTCGCATTAACTGTCGGAATGGTAGGCAGTGCTACTGAATTGCCAGACTGTTCCGGGGTAGAACGAGTCCGAGCCTTCGCCTCGTCAAAAGGAGTAGAATGGGAACATACGGCTTCTAGTAAGGGGGAAGGCGTATAAAACTCATCCTCTGTCGTCGCATCTTCGGTCGAAGAACCCTGCGAGCGTTCTCTTGGTGACAAGGCGTCCATTATATCTTCCAATGTCGGTGGAGTCGACATCACGGGCAACGATTCGCCGCCAGAAACAGAATCAACAAGTGCCGCGGCCCCTTCCGTAGCAGCGCTACTAGTCTCGTCCTCAATGGGCCTGGGGGTCTCTTTCTACTTCCTTATTTACTCGTATTGATTTCCCTTCCAGCTGCTCCCTGGTAGCAGGTACAGAGAGCTTTTTTCTATATATGTACGCGGTAGCGGTACCTTGTACCGGTACCATACAGTTTTGAGCTGATCGATGCATGGATACGTAGATGGCTTCCAGAGAGTTGAGAAGTGAATTAAGCCCATAGTCGTAGCGTGATCGAGGTCGAGTGATCAATTAGATCCTTTTTTTTTTATTGTTTACGAAAGTAACTAAAAACGCTTTTTTTTGATAGTGGAGTCAGTCACGACTGGCAACAATGCCGTACCGTAGCGTACCGTAGCGTACCGTAGCGTACCGTAGCGTACCGTAGCGTACCGTAGCGTACCGTAGCGTACCGAAGCGTACCGTAGCGTACCGTAGCGAACCGCAGCGTACCGCAGCGTACCGCAGCGTTCCGCAGCGTTCCGCAGCGTACCGCAGCGTACCGGAGCGTACCGCAGCGTACCGTAGCGTACCGTAGCGTACCGTAGCGTACCGACCGAACGACCGAACGACCGACCGTAAGTCTATTCTACCGGTACATACATACTACTGCCGATCCCTTCTGGGACTCGATAGTCACGTGCGGCAACTTCGAACGACCGACCGTAAGTCTATTCTACCGTTACATACATACTACTGACGGAATGACTGTCGATCCCTTCTGGGACTAGTCACGTGCGGCAACTTGCCGGTAAGAAAGCTCGAAGGAACCCTGGACGCAACCAGGGAAGAGCAGGACGAATGATCACCATGATGAATCGTGGATTAAGAATGGGGGACTGATAGATTGAAAACTAAAGTAAACAAAACAAGTGAGCTTTAGATTACAAATCTACTATCTCTGTTGCTTGACCATTCTGCCTAGCCAAGGCTACAGGATTCTACTACTTGGGAGCTTATCGTGGAGGAATGATTGCTTCGGACCGTGGAAACTTCATTACTCGACGAGCCCAATGCGAATGAAACTGTTGCGGACCGCTGAGCCGTTTCATCAACATTGGAGCAAACGTGACTCTTTCCCAGGATTCCACTCGGATTCCCGACACCCCTCTTTGATTGAGCCAGCCATGGGATTAGCGTCAGTAGGAGCTTCACGGGCCTTGGCGACAACCGAACCTTCTCAATAACCAAAGTAGCAATTATAGTCTCAAAAAGTTCTTTGTAAAGAAACTTGCCGCTGAAGGTGTAGCTGTACAAGGCCTTCATCAGGAGCAAAGGAACGCCGCAGTACTAGTCCTTGAAATTGTCTGGCATCATGTACATAGTACAGTGCGGGATCAGATGGTGCTGCATCGAGAGAGATATGATTGTGCGCGCCGGAGGGTCCAACAGGACATTGTCGTTGTTCATGAAGGTAGGGGCAATGGGCCCTCGTGAAGTTTGGCAGTGGGCTCGGTCACGGCCCCTCTTGAAGTTCATTGGTGGGCTCGGTCACAGCCCCTCTTGAAGTTCATCGGTGGGCATGGTCACGGCCCCTCTTCAAATTCTCTCGTGGGACCGGCAAGGACGGGACCCTCTTCAAATTCCTTGATGGGTGCTACCGTAGCATTGACTGAGTTGGTCGTGGTCACACAATTGGCAGATGTCAACATTTTGATGCAGTAGCCAAACGGATGTTCTCGGGGCTGGGTGAATGGATGTAAAAGGCGCAATTCAAACAACTCGGGACGACAGTCGAGCAGGATGATGTGAAACCTCGTATCACCAAAAATAATTGTATGACCACACTGTGCAAATTGGATAACTGACCACAGGGTTGTCCGTAGACGACCAAACAAATGCAAGGTACTCAACATCGGAATGGTATGCCACTTTCTGCGCTAAAGGTCAAGGCAAGAAACGCGAAGAGTGCCTGCTTCGATGACCTTGATATCTGCGCCGTCGGGGAGAATAACGTTGGTAATGTACGGGACAACGTCAGTCAAGTTGGCACGGGTTGGTGCATATGATCGCCGCTTGCTCCGGACGAGTCCATGTTTATGTTGTCTTTGTAGTACACAACTATGGGTAGCGGATGGTTGCTGCTCATAGCATTGACATAGTACTTGAGACGGCCAAGTTTGCGTTGGCGCTGGCGCTGGAGGCATTACCACTGCCACTGGCAGGACTTGTGCTGGTGGTGCTGGATGCTGGAGTATCACTGCCATTCGCAGTACTTCCTTGGACCCCTTCCTCAGCCATCACCTTGGCCACCACTAGTACTACTAGCGTCACCGCCACCACTAGAATTGTGGCTCGTGTTGCGACGGGTATTGTAAATACGCTTTCGATCAGCCACTGATGTTGTTGGACATGCACTCAATGGGTGGTTTTCACCACAGCTCCAACATTGGATAGCTTAAGAATGAATGACGGGCTCGCTGGATGTATAAAACGCTCTGGAAGAATGAGGATCATGCTGCGTTGAGTGTCGATGGCGGCCTCGTCACCGGTCCCAAAAGAGAATTTGAAGAGGGGCCGTGACCATGCCCACAAAATAAGTGAGCTTTAGACTAGATTACAAATCTACGATCTCTGTTGCTTGACCATTATAGCCAAGGCTACAGGATTCTACTTGGGAGCTTATCGTGGAGGAATGATTGCTTCGGACCGTGGAAACTTCATTACTCAACGAGCCCAATGCGAATGAAACTGTCGTGGACCACTAAGCCGTTTCATTTCATCAACGTTGGAGCAAACGTGACTCTTTCCCGGGATTCCACTCGGATTCCCGACACATAACAGTAGGTACTATTCATACTTTAGCTGGTATCCCTCGCACCATGGCTTACAAAAAGGAAGAGGAGATCGAGGAGATAGCAGACCTAAGCATTATCTACTTGAGATAATCTATGATAGCAATTACTTTCATGAACAACACTGTATGCTTCTGAGATATGAATAACACCCTTAACAATAAAATAAAACTCTTGATAGCCGGGCTCCTACGGTCGAAAGATCTTGATGAATTCACCACGATTGTTACAGACGGGACACGCAGAAAGGTTGGTACTGCACTCCAAGCAACAAACCGCGTGCCCACACGGGGTTGCTACGCAGTTGATCTTACGGTCCATACAAATGATGCACCCTTCACTACGACTGCTACGGCTCCTCTTGGTGGCAACAGACTTGGTCTCGACGAGTCCAGAATCATCCAGCCCCTCATCCTCTCCAAGACTACTGGGCTCTGATATATCATCAAAGAACGTCTTGTCCCAACGTGCAGAGATGGGCGTTTCGCCTTGTTGGAGGCGGTCGACAGTGCGAGGAAGAGCCATTAGAGAGGCCTCAAGAGCACGAAGCGTGCTCTGTAGGTCCTTGGTTTCGAGTATCGACACACCGCATTCAACAACAAGATATCTGAGAATATCAACCTTGAGGCGGTCAATAGCAATGGTCAAAACCGAGCGACCCTTGGACGTCTGTATCGTAACGTCAGAACTATGCTTTCCAGTCCTCTTGGTGCCGCAACTGACAAGCTTCACAGGGCAGTAGTGGTAGTCAATCAACCAACGAACAATGTCAAGGTTACCTCCATCCACAGCGCAGTGGATTGGATGCATCAACTCATCTTTCTTTGAAGTAACAGGGAACGGCGTCCGGAGGTTGATGTTACCAGTACCGTAGAGAGCAATAGCTTCCTCGTAGTTACCAGTCAAGAGGGCCTTCTTGAAGGAGTTGCTCAGAGAGGTGCAACCGTTGCAAACTCGTACGTTTGATTCATTCTTGAGATTGTACGTGGTTGGAATCATCTTGGACGGCGAGAGCGTCGAGCAGCTAATACACACGCAGACACCGCAGTTCCGACAGTGACTCGCACGGCGAAACATTGCAAACTTGCTGTCGCACATGAAACATTCAGGAGATTGGCCGAACGGAACCATTTTTGGCGGTGCATTTGCAATAGCTGACTCTCGTGCCTCGTTTTCGGTAGGAAAGGAGAAAGCCTTGAGATACTTGTTAGCCAGAGCTGGGTTCTTGGCAACACCCTTTTGGTTCGTATTGATGGTCGTAATCCACAAATTTGTCGCCGTATTGTGGTAGACGGTCGCTGCCAATAGAATCCTTGGTCGCATTCGCAAGGGAGCACCAGATCTCCTTCCAGGATCCGACGCCATACATGAACTCCTCTGGCGAGAAAATCCAATCTTGCGTCCAATGTTTCCATCTGCGGTACCAGTGCTGCGGTCGTCAGATATGGAGCGTTGCGATGCTTGAATGCCCGGCCCGATACTGTTCGAGCCGTTTCCTCGCCTCACATCGCCACCACGGGTTCGAGCAGTCGAAGGAGGAGGTTTTCTCAAAGAAGCAGTGTTTGGCCCGGGAAAATGTTGCATATTAGATCGACTTGCGACCGGCGAAGCCGCTGGGCTTGTAACACGCGTTCGACTGGTAGAGCGAGGCCGTGCTATTTTGGCGTTGGTGGTCACAGGTGGACGACTGCGACTTGTCGATCGACTCCTTTTCGCTGCATCGGATGCACGTGGGGTGAGACTGGCAGACCTGCCCTTTGTCGGTGTTACAGGAGGACGACGAATCTGGCTGGCCGATCTGGCAGGCTTGCCTGCTTCAGCAGCTCGGGTTCGGCTTTGTGAGCGGTTACGACTCTTGTTACGTGGACTTGGGCTTGGACTCGGACGTGTCATACCAATCGATCTAGCCGAGGCACCCCGGGGTGCTTTCGATCTTCCTCGACGTGGGGCATTCTCACGACTGCTACTTGAACTGCTGCTTTGAGTGCTTTCCGTCCGATCCCGAGCAGCCTGGGGCTTGGGAATGTTCTTAGAAGGGACCGCGGGGTTGGAGGAGGGGGATCGTCGACTAGAAGTTAATCCACGGCCCCGGTTAATCGGTTGCAAGGCAATGACAGGGCTCGAAGGTCGCTGTCTGTTGACTTTACGCTCGGGTGTGGCCCCAGGCGGAGCCAATGGAACCCAAGAGGGATCGGCGGCTTGAACTGGTTGACTCATCCAAGTCTTGCTGGTTCCAGTTTTCGCAGCACTACTTGCCTTCTTAGTTGCTGCTCGTTTGGTAGGGCGTGGGCCTTCCCTTGCTTCAAAACCTAGGCCACTCGCAAAGGCAATCCAATCTTTTCTAGCATCAGCGACAACCATGGTGGCCTTCCCTTGCTTGTTTTACTACCAGCTGGCAGAAGCAATCGAAAGGACGCACAGAAGTTTAGTCAGTGCGTAGTTGTGTCTTCTTACCAGCGAGGAGACCGGCGAGAAGCTGTCTCTAGTTGTAATGAGGAGGAGGCGATCGACTGGTCGCCATTTCAGATTTTGGCGAGAAGCGTTGATTTTGTGAGCAGGCGGTATTGACACAGCCTTCGCAGTTTTCCTAAATAGACGGATGTATAAGGAATTCAAAGCTCAAGAAAAGCCGAAGTATTCCTGGAGCGTGACTGATGATCAGCGCCATGAATGTGATTGACACGTACACGTATAAAAACATTACTGTTCATAGTACCGGTATCGAACCTAAGTATACACAAGTACTCTACGATACAACAGTAGAGGGCGCAAATCGTGGAATGTCTGGTCATCCTCACTTTTCGAATGGGCGCGATACTCCGAGCTTTTTTACGTACAGGTTAGGTTGGGGAAACCAACTGTTATTCCATAACCTAACGAAACCGCTACACACACACTGTACTAAGGTTGTCTAAATAATAATAATAGCAGTGTAGTAGATAACTGGAGCATTTCCAGTTTCCAGTACACATGAGACAAAAGCAAGGTCATCTGAGTTCAAGTGAGGTTATCGGGTAGAAGGCAGTTATTTTCAGAGTATTCTCAGAGTAAGCAGTCCACTGCGCTCCGCTACTAGCCGCTAACACCGCCCTTCTTTCGAGTAGCATAGCTGCTGGTAGCAGCATGTGCTGGAAAGTGCAGAAGTTTGGATCTCTACCAGTCTACTTGACGTCAAGAACTAGCTAGTTACTAAATAAGAGAACGGTATCGAACGAGCAATTTAAATAGTAGACAATGTTAGTATAGCAAGCAAGTCCCAAACGGTTCCGGAAGGTTCCACTCTCAAATGTATAGAGAGCAGAGAAACAGAATGCTGTATATTTGTGTGTTGAATAGTAGATGCAATAACAGACAGCCAAAGGTCAGCAGTCAGCTAATACTTGCGAACAAACTCGGCTCGACGGTGCCGTCCCTTGTACAGATAAAGTACCCCCGTCAGCATTTGTACCTTGACGACTTCCTCCTTGCCAGAAGCAGCAGCATTCTTCTTCTTTTTGCTGGGTGGTTGCTCCTGGACGACTTCTTCCAACATGGCGGCTTGGCGGCGGCGAACGCGTTCTTCGCGTGCCGAAACTCGGGCTGCGGCCTTGGCCGCGTCGGATGGAATGGACGACGAGTCCGAAGTCGCCTGATCCTGCTGTAAGAGTGATTGCTGAAAGGAAACTTTCTTTTTGGCTTCCATCTCGGTGGGAGATACAGCCGGTGTCTTACTCCCCGAAGATGATGCTGCAGCTGGACTCCCTGTCGTTGTCGTGGCAACGGCTGATGCCGTATCCTTCTTTTTCTTGGCCGTACTCTTATCCCCTGCTGCGGCGGCAGAATTAAGCTCGGCAGTCACGTTAGCCTTGCCAACGATCTGTCCAAAAGAACTCTCGTACATATTTCCTTCCGCCCACGGCTTGTTGTCATAGGCAACGAGCCATCGGGGATTCAAAGAGGACGCCTCGACGGTCAGTTTGGTCACCAAACGACCCTTGCTAGCAGCAGCGTTGTTTCCAGAAAGCTGCGGTTCATGATAGTATATGAAATGAGTGAGAACGGGTCAGAAATGCCAACACACGGCAGTTGCAGTTGCGATGGGCCCTGCATGCCACACTGTACTCACCTCGATAATGTCACCCACCGTGTAGACGGGCTTCTTGGCGGCACGGCGAGAGGAACGACGGGTTACTTCGGACATGGTTGTTGCGGGGAGGGGGAGTAGCTGGAGGAATGCTAATGATGAGTCAATGGCAGAGGAGAGAGTGATGAATTGAACTACTGTAGTGTGTTTATATGTTTGTGTGTTTATTCGATGCCTGCTTGTTGGGAGTGGGTGGCCGTTTCAATGGGGTTTGCACTTGAGTTGTTGAACTTTACATACAGCCTGGACTTGCAGAAGCAAATCGTTCTCACGAAGATTTGGTTGGAGGCAGTTTTGGTTTTCGAACCGACGTCTTCTAGGAAGCTTGTCGTCAGTACATATTGTTCGATAGTCAGCAGAAAATCGAATTGACATTTTGTGCTTACAAGCCCTAAAGTGTCAAGAGTCATTTACGAAGCTCTTGGTGCAGATTCTAGAGAGTCCTACGTGGAGAGGCAGGCGTGGGACACAACGCTTGCTGAGAAAAATCGCTTCCGAGCATATTGCGTTAAAATTGCTTCTTGTTTTTGTTTGTTCCATGCATCCATGCTAGCATCACTCTTTTTTTCTCATCGCGCGAAGCACTACCGGTATATACTAGACCATGGGCACACGTTCTTCCCTTCGACGCTCCCGTCGCGCGCCCAAGAGAATCTCGGATTACAACGTTGGAGATGTGGTGGAGGTAAGTCGAGGTCGAGTGAAAGAATGAGGCCGTCGTTGGCACTTTGAGCTGATGGTGTGATTGCGAAAAACCGTTGGCTCGGCTATTATCGTGAGTCACTATTGCGCATTCCATTTCGTACGAGTATTTTCACATGGAAACCATCTATCTCTTTCTTTGACACAGATTGATCGCGGTGGTGTCACTCTCAAAGCCCGACTCGCTCAGCTACTGACGGAAGGAACCTCCGCCAACCCGCGTTGGTTGATCAAATTCGACGGACAGCCCTACAAGGACGAGGAAGTGTACGAGCATACGTTTGGCAAGCTTCTTATCGCCGCCGATGACGAACCGGAACAAGTTATTGTAATTGTACCAGAAGTACCTGCGCGTCGAACGAACAGCAGTAGCAGCAAGTCCACCAGCACCGGCAGTAATAGTAGCAGTGGTAGAAATGGAAAGACCTCCCCCAAGTCCAAAAACAACAACAACGACGACGATGACGCTATTGTTGTTGCTGTTGACGCTATGGCAGAGGGCGTCCCATCGAACGACGAGCAAGGCGTTGCCGAAGAAGGAGACGTGAACGGCGAGGCTGTTGACGACGACGACGATAAGAAAAAGTCCGTCTCGTTTAGCAACGAGAACTCCCCCACTGGATCGGACGAGTCTTGCACACCCAAAGAAGAAGCGAGCGGTCAGGGCGGCGTCACGTCGACGCGAGAGGCCCGTAGCAAGCGCCGTCAGGCCATGATCGACGAATCTGGTGGAGTCCTGGCGTCGGCGACGGCTTCCTCTGCGGCGAACTATGGTGCCAAGCGTGCCCGCATGCCCAATGGTGGTAAAAACGGCAAGGCGGTATCCAACAAGCGTCCCCGCGACGGAAAAGAACAAGTCGTCAAGGTGAAACTGCTCACAGGTACTCTGTTTTTGTATCGTGGACAACACCGTCGGGCCGAGTTTATTCGGCGCGTATGAAGAAAGGAAGAACGAGTGGAGCTATACTCTGTTCAGGCGCTAGCATTAGCATTCGATGGATATGGTGGTCTATCTATCTAGCTATAGTCGTAATCATGTAGAATGAATCGAGAATCCTTTTACCTGTCTACTACAGTAGCTACTAAGTAGTCTTTATTACGAATGCTATGCTGCTTTGGAGTAGTTCATTAGTACCAATGTTAGCCATCCTGGAATGGTTATGCTACCACTGCCTATAGGTAGCGTCATGCTTCGTTCAACCGTTTGTTAACTAACTAACTAACTAACTAAGTAACTGACTGACTCATCCCCATCTCTCTCTAGTTCTCCAGCGCTTGAGCAGAGGCTCGGTGTCTCTGTCCCTCTTGCTTGGCTCTAATTTCCAAGATTTTTCCTTGCATGGTTGTTCCGACGGACTCAATATTTTGTCGCGTGGCTTGCACAGCCGTCGCTACATTGTTCGAGTTGGCATCCACCAGTCGCTGCTTGCGATCCAAAAACTCTACCGTTTCGCGTGCCGATTTTTCGCAAAAATAGCCCGTCCCCAGTTCAACCAAGAGATTGTTGGGGGTCCGAATAATGCCTGGAACGTAGACCGAGTCGGTGAGGGGCACCAGTACGGGGCGACCTTCCGTCTCTTGGCCTTGTAGTTCTTTCACGGCGTGTGTGGATGCGGAAATGCGACTCGCTGCGGAGCGGAGCTGGCTGAATCGCTCCGCCAAGGCTTGGAGACGGCCGTCTTCTTGCTGCTTGACCTGGTTGAGTTGCTCGAGACTCATCGTGTCGAGCGAAATGGTCCTGTCGGGAGCGCCTGCAGAGGATGACATTTCTTGTTGTTGTTGTTATTGTTGTTGTTGTTGTTGTTGTCGTTGTCGTTGTTGGGTTTATCGTGCTTGGTGCTTGGTGCTGTAGTTAGACTAGCGGTCCGGTGGTATACGGGTATGTGTGTGATGTTGTTGTTGTTGTTGCTGTTATTTATATTGGTGGAGAGAGATGAGTGCTCGAGTCTCGAGTGATGATTATTGAATCATCGAGTTTTTGTCGAGCTTCCGTTTTTTCGGTGGAAAATCGTCGGACATTTTGGATTTCCGTTGAGACGAGTTTCCCGCCATTTCTCGTTTCAAGACGTTCCGCCGCCACCCATACGCGATACCAGGTACTGGCTGGGTATGAGTAGATCGTACTGATGTACTGTAGCACCAAACCATCTTCCGCAGGCACACGAAAGCCCGGGCAGGGTCATCGCGGATCGATCGCACGTCGCATCTCCCTTGTCGGCTGGCTGCTGGGCATCCTTCCGCTCATCCGTCGTCGCCGAGCGTGTATACCATACCGTACCGTAGTGTCATCCCCAGAGGCTCTCTTTCGAAGCACTGCACTCTACGAGGACTGTTATCGTTAACCTCAGCTTCAACCTCGATCAGCTTATTGGACTCTCTCACCATGGCGACGCACAACGATCCTCCTCTAAATCACATGCCCGATGAAGAAGACACGGCTTCCATCGATGGTCCTTTACTTTCTCGCGGTAGTAACCCTCCGGGCGACATCATGGGGCGCCTTACCATTCAAGACCCTCAAGCTGACATGGCTCTTGCGGCCAGCAGAACCGACGAAAGCTTTGATCTGGCCGCTGCGGATAGCTTGGAAGTACAACTACCGGCACCCAGAAGTCCCGACGCTGTTGCTACTACTACTACTGCTGCTGCCGCATTTATTTTTAGTGCACCCGCTTCACCAGCACGACCCGCCCTGGACACTTTTACCGAGACTGCCCCGCCATCCGCCCGATCCAAACTCGCGCACGCTTCGTCCCCTGGTGCTGGCGGGCACGGTGCCGCGGCAGCAGCGGCTGCGGCGCAAGCGCAAGCATTGTTGCAGAGTCCAGGTGCCGCTACACATTATGTGCGGACGCCCGCGTCGAATGCCACCAACAAGAACTATCTGATAGCAGCAGCTGCGGGGGGTGGTGGCGGTGGTGCGGCAGAGGAAGAAGACTACGTCGAGGAAGAAGATGAAGAGAGTTCGGAAGTGTCGCCGTCGGAAGAAGACGGTTCTTGGATTACTTGGTTTTGCAGTTTACGGGGAAACGAGTTCTTTTGTGAAGTGGATGAAGACTACATTCAAGTAAGTGGCAAGTCAATACAAAACAAGGCGATGGTATAGTGGTGGTGCGGTGGTGGTGCGGTGGTGGAGCTCTGGAGAAAGAAAAGAGAGGGAACGATGCATGATACTATTGAGATGTGTGTGTGTGTGCGTACTCTAACCCACGTTTTGTTTCCTGTCTACGGTACTACAGGACGACTTTAATCTCACGGGGCTCAACACGACGGTGCCATATTATGATTACGCCTTGGATATGGTCCTTGATGTCGAAATGCCCATGGAAGATTCCTTGACGGAAGAGCAGCAGGAAATTGTAGAATCGGCAGCGGAAATGCTGTACGGACTGATTCACGCTCGGTACGTTGCTTGGTCTGCTAGGTCCTTTGTTATCGAATATTGCTACTCGCCCGTGGGCCAAAATATGCTCACCTACTTTTGTCTTTTGTTGTTGCATTGTAGGTATATTCTTACGAACCGAGGTATGCATGCCATGTACGAGAAATACCGAACTGCTGCGTTTGGACGGTGTCCACACGTGTTTTGCCAGGGCCAGCCCGTACTGCCCGTGGGCTTGTCGGATTCGCCGAGAAACTATACCGTCAATGTCTTTTGTCCGCGCTGTCATGGTCTCTTTTTCCCCAAGAGTACCAGACAAGCGAATATTGATGGAGCCTACTTTGGAACGACCTTTCCACATTTGTATCTCATTACCCATCCGGTAAGTCAATGGCTTGTTACTTGTTGCTCGGAATACTAGTAGTCTCCGTCCATCGTTTCTAATCTCGT
>Ga0307981_1002516_pt1 | contig 14743 bp, 13 predicted proteins | sample OrgLakmetagen987_FD_201849 | JGI IMG/M metagenome (GOLD analysis project Ga0307981, IMG submission 201849) | Saline water microbial communities from Organic Lake, Antarctica - #987 | ecosystem: Environmental > Aquatic > Non-marine Saline and Alkaline > Saline | place: Antarctica: Organic Lake... | reverse complement strand
GTTCGATTGTTGCCAAGGCCCGTGAAGCTCCTACTGACGCTAGTCCCATGGCACAATCGAAGAGGGGTGTCGGGAATCCGAGTGGAGTCCCGGGAAAGAATCATGTTTGTTCCAACGTTGATGAAACGGCTCTACGATATGCAGCACTTTCATTCGCATTGGACTCGTTGAGTGATAGAGTATCCTCGGTCTAGATCACTCCTTCCTCCACGATTAGTCCCAAAGTAGAATCCTGTAGCCTTGGCTAGAACGGCCACGCAACAGAGATCGTAGATTTGTAATCTAAAGCTCACTTATGTTGTTTAATTCAGTCCTCTATTTTTAGTCTACGATTCATCATGGTGATCATTTGTCCCGCTCTTCATATCCCTGGTTGTGTCCGAGCTGTCTTACCGGCAAGTTGCCGCTCGTGACTATCGAGTCCCAGAGGGGATTGACCGTCATTCTGTCAGAGTACATACGAGTAGGAGTAGAGGAGAATGTTCAAGTCCCGGGCGGCATAGTCTAGCTAGCTACAGTAACACGATGGTCTTGGCGAAAAAGGTGAGCGAGCTGTACCGGTACCGCTACGGTACCTGCTGTGTTTTGTAAACACCGGCTCTGCGGGCTGCGCGCTACGGAATACACTGGACCCAACGATGGGAATCTGGATTTTCGATAACAAATAAAAAAGGAGAACAAAGGTACGGTACAGTAATTACGATAAGGCCGCGTAATCAGTAAACACACTCGTCTAGTCTATGTCATATCTGATAGACCAAAAGACGAGACGAGTAGTATAGTGAGCGAGAAGTTCCTTCTTACCAAAGCTTATTGTCGAACCATAGCTAGAAGCGATAATGTGTGCGGATTGTTAGTATCATGTGCATTAAGCTATACTAGAATAAGTTCTGTATTAAACGAAGTACCTATGACTGGCGGTAATTGTAGGAAATCAACATAAAAAATCATTATTATCATCGTGGAGTCGTAGTAGTGGTGCCTCTGGAATAAGTTTCGTCGAAGGGTGTTGTTTGAACGCATTGCGACTAATATACCCATCGTGGGCGATAGGCTGCTGTGCGTTGGCATCTCTGGCGTCTAGCGCTGAGCTGTCAAGATTCCCCGATAGTCCCACCTCGGTTTGCCAAAGCGTATCCTTGTCTATCCTGGGAGTGCAGACTCCGTCTCTAAACTCACTCTCCAAAGTGGTACCTGGGACTCAGCGAGATTCCGTAATACGTAGTGGCTGATAAACGAAAAAATACTAGGAGAGTTAAAGTCTTTCACCCCACACAGTAGCAGTACATTAACCTTGAACCCCCCCCCCCTTCCGTTTTGTTTCGAACCAACAGGGGGCCGTAGAGATTTCCGTACCGCGGTCCGGCCTGGGTTCAGTGATCATCCCGACGGTCCAACGCTGCCTTCTGAAACTGTATTTAGTGCTATTGCACCTAACCGAGGAACCTAGGGACCCGTGCCAACAGGGAGGAGTTTCATCAGTTGCATAACGGTTTCTTTCAACGCCGTCTGGCACGAAAATTAACAAAGTGGATCCTGGTTGCCATTCGTTGCGACAAACCGGCGTTCAAGGCGCCGATCTGGCCGTGGATATAAGTGAGGAAGGTGAGACCGGTCCAGTGGCCGATCTTCATAATTTTCAAGTTATTCACGCCTTGAAGTTTGAGCGCAATGGCTCCCAACGCACGAAGTGAGTGGACTGGGTGCCAATGCGTAACATGTTGTAGCCTTCTTGGGCCTCGAGGTTGACGCCTTGGGCGGCAAACTTGACTAGGTTGGTGATATCCCTTGGTTGGACGTGAACGCCCGGCTGCACAAAGCTTAGCGGGGTAGATTTGTTGACGCCAAAGGATAGGATACTTGCGACTCGCCTTGCAAGGGCTTTAACGGTACAAAATCATGCCGACAGAGTGGCTTCGTGGTAGATTGTTCCGCCACGTTGGCCGTTCTTCTGGTTGTCGAGCCACCCCAGCGTAGAGGAAGCCGCTTGGAGCAGTTCTGTAAGCGGCGAGTACCTTGGAATAAATGTGCCATCAGCACGTCAAAAATTCATATCATGAACGCGGAACTGTACCATGCGCGTGCATACGTTGCGCTTCGGCATTGTTGTATACACGCCCACGCGAAGTAATTAAAAGAACGCAGTCGTGGTTAGGTATACCACAGCCGCCCTTGTAGCTGCGCTGGGTGCTCAATAGTATGCGCCGGCGTACTCGACTACGCTGACAGGGAGCGCATCCTGCAGTTGTGGTGCTGGATCCTCGGTCTTGTAGCTGGACAGCAAGTGGCAAAATGGTAGGTCTAGCTCGCTGGCCCCGTGGCTGCGTCGGGGATCGCGAATCCGGCCAAGACGAGGTTTTGTGCGACGTGACGGAGGGCTTTTTCCACAGGTTGGTGTCCAACTTGGACCACTCTCCCAAAGATTCCAGTTCGAACCCTGGTGGCAAAGGCAAGCAGGTAGGCTTGTTTTTGGGACTTGGACTGGGTGCGCAACCAAGGGTCAACGCCACCTCCCTGCTGTGCATAGGTGGCCCAGTTATTCCACCCAGTTCTTCGCACTTCATTGTCCACCGTCGCAGTTCCAATCGCTGCCCACGCAGCATCGAGATCATGTTGGACCAAAGGCCAGAAGAAGGCGGCTGGACATTGAGCCAACAAGGCCGTTGCTGTGGCAGTGGGTACGATGTAGTGAAATGGGTGAGAAAATCCTTTGGACACAATGCACTTGGGTTGTTTTCAAAAATGTGATAATGTGAGGCAATAATACCGGTAACGGGGCAGGACGCCACGTCGGCTAATATGTTCTCCAGTCCAGCAACATGAAATACGGCTGTGGTAGAAGCAGACCAATTGGTGCGCTGTTGCATGGCTCTGTCGCGCAGGAGTCGGAACGAGATTGGCGAGCTGCTGCGGGATCATGCCATCCGGGTGGACCACGCAACCGTTGGCGTATTATCGGATCCACCAATGGCTGCTTGGGTGCCCGCGATGAACGTTCCAAGGCGTGCTTCGAGGACAGCCTCTTGCAATACGACGGCTGCCAATTCAAGATTGGAGGAGTTGGTCAGTCTACCCTTCGGGTTTGCGTCAGAGATCATGACATCATTCGTGATGTCGCTGGGCCATTGAATTCGCCAAACACTCGGTGGTAAAGCCATGATGTTTGCACCAAACCAAACGCCGCTGGCTCCAAATGCACTGGCGTCGCAGTACCCTGCGTAGTTGAGCAACGGTTGCACAAGTTCCTTGAGGTGTGTCGGTCGGCTTGCCAAACTTTGGATGACGTTGGCGACATTGAGGAGGGCATGCCTGACTTCCCAGTGTCGGCTTAGACCAATGAACGCCGGAAATCCTTGAGCGCGTTATAGAACGGCGTGAAAAAGCCTCAAGCAGCCGGTAGGATCCGTGCTGCGTGTTGTAAGCGTCCGACGATGGACCAAAAGCGTTTTAGTTGGACCCGCGTTTTGCGTAGAATGGCGCGGACTTCCTTGATGAGGGCGTCTGCCCAATCGGTTGGGAGTTGCACTGTTCGGTTGATACCGTCCAGCATGTACCCCAAGATCTCCTTCCGTGTGTCCCATTGTCCGTCCCCTTTGTGCAGCTTCTTCTCTGAAATGGGGTCTTAAGCACATGGTGAGTTCGTAGTAGCCGAGGACTGTGGTGGAAACACACTTTGAATGGCTTGTAGCGTTGCCCTTGCCGTCCGCTGCAAAACCTTGCCTGCCTTGTCCTCCACAGCAGCCATTATGTGGTCGTCCACGTACTGTTGAACATCTGTCTCGGCGATCTTCGCTTCGAGTTTCTTTGCGAGTTTGATCTCTTCCGGGGTGCGATGGTTTGGGTCGAACTTCCCCGCCTTCGGCGGCACCGGAATAAAGTTCTTGTCTTCCGGCGGAGTAAAGCGCTTCGTGACTTTCGGCGCTCCTTCGGCTTCAGAAGAGATCTGTCCGACATCCCTGTCCTCCGTCTCAGCAGCAGCGGCTTTGCGCTCCTTCTGCTTGCGACGAAGCTCTTTGAGAGCCTCTCTCTGATCATCAGAGAGTGCGCGGAATTCCGCAGGAGTGTAGTGACCGCTTCCCTTGAGCTTCCCTTCTACTGGCTTGCCCTTCTTGGGAGGCGCCCCTTTCCTGACTTTCCGAGCCTTCTACTTCTTGGCGGCGTCCTGTTCTGCAGACGAGATGGTCCAAGTTTTGTCCTCACGGAGAGAACGCGTCTTCGCGTTCTTGACACAAGTCTTAAAGTATTGCTGGCAAACCGAGAAATCCGAGTTAGTCTCGGAGTCACCATTGACAATTGACTTGATAGTCGAGAGGGTGCCATCAGTTATGCCGGGAAGTCAGAGACCTTCTTCGTCTCGGCAACAGGTTCACCAAGGGATTCCAACTCGTTGTGAGCGCGTTGGTGTCTATCGGCGTACTGGTCGTACGTCATCCGGCCCTTGCCGGTGTACCGAGCCGTACTTACCATCGCGTAAGCTTGCCACTTGCGAGTGATGATGCCGTGTACCCCTTCGGCCTGCATCATAATTGCCTTCCAAGCGGCACGTCCGTCAGGTTTGAGGTTGTATGGCTGGATGAAGGGCCAAAAGCAGCCATCAATCACGAGCACCTTGAGAAGGTTGTACAATTTCTTGTTGTCCTCTTGAAACGCGGCCCTTCGAGAAGGACAGTAGCAACAAGATCGTCGTTGATCGAGTCGTACTCAGCGATCTTTGCTAGTGCCTGAGCGTCAGGTGTTAACTATTTCCTAATGACATATATCAAAGGGGTAAATAGGGCAGTGCCACGTACTTGACCCAAGTGGGTCAACATTGTCTCCTTCCACACGGTCCATGTGCCCATCTCCTTTGTGGAGCAAGGAAGAGGGTGATCCGTGCCTTCGGCTTTCTCTTCATCGAGATCGTCTAGGTGAGACATCCATTCCGTCAAGGTTTCAGGTGTGAACATCATCACCGTTGCCTCGTTTCCACGAAGTGCGCGGTAGTCGGCCCAATGGCGTAACGCCATTACACGTCAACATGCCAGGATTGGGAATACCGCTTGGTCCGCAATGGGTGTTGCTGCAGCCACTGCTGCCGCTTGTTGTGCAGGAGTTCGACCAGCGCCAGCTTGCGCAGGGTCAACATGAGTAACGGAGCCCTTTGAACACCTCAGCTATCTGAACATCAGACAGCTGCACAAGGTCCTGCAGACTTCGCAGGCCTTGGCGAGAGATCAATTCAATCTCCTTGTTGTTGAACCCGAAGGTCCCAAACATGTTCACCATTGGATCTTCCATGTTGGTGTTGTTCTTGCTGTTGTTGCTTTAGTAATCTTGAACTTCAAAAGATATGATCAGTTCGGATCAATCACCGATAATTCTCATTTCAGCGAGCACGCTCTTGCGCACTGCCGCGTGCGCGCTTCGCATGTCGTCATGCGCTCGGCTTTCACCGTCACGAAATCAACTGATTACGTAAACGCCGCCAGTTCCATCCCACCATGGGACAACTCGAGTCTCCATCGAGTCTGTTACTATCACAGTGACTAAGCTTAAGCTTGAGTCATCACGTCGTCAAATGCGTTCCTTGAGATCATCAGGTGCATAGATCAATCGACGTTTAGGTGTGGCCAGCACCTTCGCTCTTCAGTAGATCCAAGGAGATCATCTCCTTGAACGTTCTGTTGTTGCAATGGACAGTGGGTCTGATAAACTCAGTAAATAATGCCGTAGGCGCACGTCTTCGTACACTTACTGCTAAGACTACTAGACAATAGAACGATTACGGCTTGCAACTGATTGCTATCATCAAGAGTGAGCATTGCAACTATTCTACGTTTCACAGTCCGTTTCAACGTGACTCGCCAACGATCGCCCACGGCAGTGCGCGATACTGCGCGGTTAAGACCCAATTTAGTCAAAACCAGCAGCAAACCTGCTGAGAAACTCACACTATGAAATAATTAGAAATAATAGCCTTCTACTTCGCTTCGTGACAACCGTTGAAGATAGAAACCAGCTACACGCTGAGAGAAGTGTTACTTATAGAGGGCATCCGAGGTGACTTTTTAGGTTGACGATTGATTAGGAGATTTGACGAGCGAACTATCTAACTTAACTTAGCTGCATACTGAAATACTGAAAGAGACGCTGGGTTGAGAAGGTACATCACGCTAGATGGCCTCCCACGAAGGGGGTTCAAGCTCTAGCTAACCCCAGTCCCTTTCGGGAACAGAATCACTAGACGCCTGGGCCGCGTACACAAATTCCGGACAACAATCAATCACATACCAACCTCTGTCTCGAGAGGCCCCAGGACACGCGGACTCAGCCACGGATGGGCTGTTCCTATCCCTTCGACAGCAACCAAAGCCGCTACACCATAATGAAATCCTTGCCCTTGGTGGATCTCCTTAGGCGGGCCAGTCGGCAGACGCGGAATACATAAAATCTCGCCGAGCCAAAATCTTGCATACACCGATTGCACTTCACCACCCCCTCGCACTCTCGTAACACGTTCTTCCAGCTGGCGGTCCCAGTAGTAAAGAACGAGTATGGTCCTTCTCAAACCATCTTGCTCTACAACGCCGCCAAATATTGCACCAACTGTCGTAGCACCAAACGGAGGTCCGTATAATGCGCACACATATTCAAACTCATCTTCTTGCCTTTCGCTCGCTCGCACACACTCCATCTGTTATTCAAATCGATCACCGTCTGTGACACCTCTTGACTCACTGCTCTCCCATTTGACCCGCGACGAAAACTCGGCCAACTCCCATGTCCTCAAACACATTGACGTTCAGTGAGATGAGATCGTCCAGATTCGTCTGGATCCATTCCAACTGAGTAAGAATCTCCACCTCGTACTGCTTTGCACAGACCCGGTTTCCTCGCTCATCACGAAACACCGGGCCACGCACAATCCCTTTTTGCACATACCACACCAACATGCGTTCAAACCAAACTCGGACCTTTAGCCCGGACTCTGTCTCGGTAGCCAGAGGCTTCATGTGTTCCATCTCGCCAATTTTGTTCTTGAACCGACCTCGAAGCGACATAACAACATGCGGATACTTCGGATGATTTATGCCTTCGGCAAAGTGCTTTATCATCGAAAACAAATCCATCAGTGGAACCTCTTTGCCCCGAAGTCCCCCGGCGTACGCTGCAATAGAAAACAATGCCGGAAACAACACCTCCTCCTGTTTGTTCCTGTCCTCCCCGGCTAGCGTCCAAAGTCTATCGAACCTTTCCATCAGGGCCACCATAACTTCAATCGAAATTGCGAGATCCGGACGGCTCTCATCACCCACTCGCTTGAGGTAACCCAGCATGAACCGTTCAAACCATTCGCCATTTGTAGGGCACGTACTTGTTGTCAGCTTCGTCGTCCCACGCATCATGACCGACGCTGTCTGACCCTCAATCGACGCCCGCCAATGGTTATGCACCGCACTCTGCATGGGGCGTACAGTGTTGTATTGAACATGCGCTTTATTGATCCCGGCATCCAATGACCGCATTAACATCGAAGTCGCTACCGCCATCAATTGATCATCCCTCACCGGGAATGGACCAGCTGGCACGAGTAGCGCTCCCATGGCGTATCCCAACTCCTTTCCTTTTTCCACCAGCTTCCGCACTTGCCTGGTGTTGTTAGCCACCGTGGAGGGCTCTCTTGCCCACATCTCATCCAGATTTGCCCGACGAATGCGACAAAACTGATCTTTCATCAGCCCCACTCTCGGCGAACGACGTTGAATATTCCGAAAGTGACACAAATCACACTGGAAGATACACATAAAGTGATCACCGTCCCTTGCCGCCATGAACCTTTCCGTGTCCTTGTTGTCCACCACCGCGTGCTCGTCTTCTGGACTGATCGGACGCTTGATCGGGAACACGTCATCTTCTGAGTCATCATCATAACACTCAGCACACCACACACCTTCACACGCTGGAAATTCCTCGCTTTGCGCAATAATTTCCGCAACGTATGCCCGATGTCCCCAAAACTTGACAACCACATCTGAGGCAACCGTTGCTCGACGTCCTGAGTTACGGGAGTGTTCCTGAAACGCCATGGAAGTGAATGTGATAAAGGGAGTGAGATCGCTAAAATCAAAGGTTCCAGGTTGTCCGCTTGCCAGGTAGGACAACCCAGAGGCACAGTCAGCATCACATCAGTTAGCTTCCCCAACTGCTTTCTCCAAAGAGCGGTGAGTAGCCGCGGGACCACAACCACGTGCACCGATGTTGGACGCTTGTGTATTGATTCACCCAAACCATCCAACGCGGCCGGAGCTGCCGCCGGTGGCGGAGACCACACATACGTCCCATGATTTAAATGTTTCCGAGGCCAATCTGACGCCTCCAAAAACAACCCTCCATCTCCAATCCACTCTTTCAACCACCCTCTCAATGACAGTGACCGCTGCAACAAACTCAAATGTAAAGGAACATACGAGAGCATGTCAGCGCCAGCCATGACTCCCGCATTCATACCACCACGTGACACTCCATCAATACCCGTCAGTATCATCCGTTTTCCCAACACGTGAACCACCATAATTCTCACTCCCAGCTCCATTTCCAACCGGCGCAGCCGGAGAACCAGGTGGTTAAGTTCTCTCGACTTGGATGATCCACGAAAAAACGCGGCCTCAGCTACCGAATTATCCGTAAACATCCAGATTTCGGTTCCATTCAACAAACCTTTCTCGGCCGCCCTCTCTAAGCTGTCAACCAAATTCCGCAATTCGCGATAATTCGAAGACTGTTCGTACGTAATCCGGTATTCCCATATGCCCTGGCGGTAAAAGACCACGCCATTCCACAGTTTGAGAGCGGCTCCAAAACCCTTACCGGACGCATCGCCGAACCCGTACGTAACAAACGAAATCCGCTTTGACCGAACTCTCCGTTTAGGAGGGGACAAAAAATCCGTCAAACGCAACAACGCGTTCACATGATTAAACGGAACTTCGAACCCCGCAAATCCAGTGGGGGGCTTACTGTTGAACCCCGAAGTTACCACGACGCATTTGACATCAGACCGACTGAGCGCAGTAGTGTCCGAGTTTCCTACCAACAACCGTGTATCAACGAACAGCGTGTGTACTCCTCTCAGGTGAGGAACCACATCCAACAAGTTCGCTATTTTCCGGATAACAACGTTGAACCGAGCAAAGTACGCGTCGGATAGTTCCACCCACGGGGAAGACTTGTGTAGATAAGTTACGCCTGCTTTCCCCAAGACACACGCCCACCAGGGAAAAAACCGAGACGCAACAACAACCGATACACCAGCCAACTCCAAGCGATCCATCAGTCCCATTTCTTCCGACAACATCCCGCTTGTCGGCCGCAATCTGTCGGACGCCGCATGATTTATGGACGAACTGGAATTGTTTTTTCCGAATCCATCGAACGCCCGCGGAGGCGTCACTTCTTCGCCTTGGTCTCCAACTCTTTCACTTTCTCCAACAACGGCCAATAGTCTTTCTTGATAAACTTATTGTACGCCTGTTGAGTGACTCCTCTGTCGGAGTCTCCTCCACCCTTGCCGGCCGCCTTTTCCAGATACGCAACCTTTTCCACAAGCTTTTGCACCTTGGCCGTTGACGTCTTTCTGCTGAACAAATGAAGAATCAACGCCGGAAGCACACATGGGTGCTTACGAAAGTCCACCTTCCCCACCTGAGACATCACACGATCACAAGCCGCACGCAACGGTAGGTCCTCTTTGTCCTCGGGTTTGTTACCCGCGTGATCCCGAGCCGTGGACATTGCCAAGAAAATCGCCGATAGCATCGCGGACAGAAGCGACCACGCCTCAGCGTTGTCAGCTCCGTGCTCTCCTTCTTGAACCAGTTCCGACTTGAAATTCTTGACAAACGTGTTAAGTTCATCAATAAACGCCGAAGTACGGCTTGCAAACTCCTTCGCAATCGCCCGAAGATCTTCTTGAGACGACTTAGACCATCTTCGAGATAAATCTTTACTCAAATTGGCGGAGTACTTTTGCGCACCCCGCTTCCACCTTGCGTACACCAACCGGCCCGTCAGGCCGCCTTGCTCCGCGTACCAATTGGTAAACGTTTTTACCTTGGGCAGCATGGCACTAGTGTCATGAACTTCGTTTGAACTTCCAACCAACGGCGGATGATTGTCGGCGAACGACAAGAGAATAATCGCCTCGTTTTGATTCGCATGAATCTTGGCGCGCTCCAAATTGCTCTTAGTTGCAAGACGATCGGACTGCGTTTCAGCGTAACACGAAATAGAAAACAGGTCTACCCAGTGTCCCACGTGGTACGACCCCGGGCCTTTCAGCAGCAACCACTCGTGGACCTCCTCTTGGGAGTTAAACAACTGTCCGCCTATCTCAAAGCCCGTGTTGGCATCCTCTGTGGCCGCTTCCAACTGCGTAAGACGGCCCAGAATGACATCTTGCATGCCGGATTCCCACGAGGGATTATCCGACTCGTAGTGAGCCAAATCTCCAAGCTTCTCGCCACGATCCACCTCTTCGACACGTTGCAAACGAAGCTCAAGCTCCCGAATCGCTCCCGACGGCTCCTCCACATCCATATTGGAGTCCGGCTGGCAACCGACGTGCTCTAGCTCCCGAAGGCGGCTAGTCATGTTAGAAAGCAACACGAACACCTTTCCGCCATCCTCCAGCATTCGTTCCAATGAATTGATGCGAGTCGGCATCTGGTCTAACCCACCCATCTACGTTGCAACTTCGCTTTGCATCGCATTAAGCAACTGCGCCAGCTGGGCTCTCGACTCCTCCCACACTCCGGCCAAGCCCTCCAACATCGAATACACATCAACCCCATGTTGGAGCACCAGCGAGCCCGCCAAAGGAGGCGACCCCACGAATCCCTTGAGGATGGCGAGTTTGTTGTCTAATGTCGATGATATCTCAGCAAATTCCACAGTCGACGTGGTAGAACTGTTGGATATTGACGCTAGCTGAGAGCGCAAGCTTGTAATAAACTGGATGAGCTTGGGCCATTCAGCTCTGACCTCTTCTTCCGAGTGTACGACGGAAGTGATGTCCGGAGCGTCCGCCACGAAAACAATCTCGTCAGTCACATCCGAATTGTCAGATCGCTGTTTTACCATGTCGTTAAAAGACACTCCTGCTTCATCGACTTTATTCAAGGCGCTTCGGAAAGTCCAGCTTGCGCTTCCTGGCCGTACGTTCCAACACTTTCGCCGGAGAAACTTCTCCCCACGACGATGACGATGTCGGAAATTGTTTGACGACAGCTCAGCTTCCGTAATTTTGCCAAAAAATGATGGCGAACACGTGGACAAAATGGTAAACATAGTTCGTTGAGCGGCCAACGGACGCGGCGCCTCCACAAACAAATCCATCCAGTCCGGCAGACCTGACATAGGAAGAGCTGGTACCAGGTGAACACACGGCCGCAACTTGCTTGACACTCCTTCGCGGATCATACACGCAACATCGTCAAGAACCGGCGCTGGGTTCCTTTTGTGCAGCTGCGTATCGCATCCGACAATCACACCCGACAATCACACACTTTTTATGAGTCAACAACCAATCGTAATCGAGCAAGTGCAACCGCCAGGGAATTCATGCTCGAAGGTTGAAGGAACGCTATCATTCTCGACGCAAGAGCCTAGGGTCACTGACATCAACAGTAGGTCATGGCAACAACAGCTAGACTACTGATGAAAGCAACAGAGTGATATTTTAAAATGCACTTAATAGCTTATGATACGAGGAATAGTCTCACGACCCCCTCTAGCAACGACCCTTATCGAGTCGAACCGACACTAGCGCTGCCACTAGTACTGCATGTTTCGTCAAGCTCCGGCTCTTCGAACATACTACGTAAAAGTTCCCGCGTCAGCGGTTCCTTGGCGCAAGGGAACGGCTTGATCAGGAAGCCATTGGCGCTGTTGCGTAGAAAGGGTTTCTCCATATCATTTGCCGACAGCCCACATATTCGAGATGTCACGCCCTTGGCTCGGAGAGCACGGACAGTCTCCGTTCCAAGCAACTGCTTGTCGACACTTGCCATGTACTGGTCCAATAAGATGAGATCAAACGTGTTGTCGTCGACGAGCCTGAGAGCGGTCTCTCCGTTGGACGCCTCGTGGATCTCCCAAGCTGGCATCAACTTGCGGATAGACCGCGCGAATAACTTTCGGAGAAGCATATCATCGTCAACGAATAGAACGAGAGCTTATCGGGCAGGTCATGTGGCAAATCATCATCGGCACACAGCCTCCGTTTTGAAACAGCGCCCTCCTTCCCCTCGATGGCTTCAGATGGACTGTCGTCTTGTTCGGTATCAACATCAATGGAATCGATACAAACGGCGGGTTTATTGAGCTGAATGACAAATCGAGACCCCGGGAAACGCTCGATACCACTATCGTACGTTTCGTCCAATACAATGTGACCATTCATCAAGTCAATCAAGTTGCTGCAGACGCAGAGACCGATACCGGTGCCCTGATTGAGCGAATCCAAGCTCTCTTGGAACCTGGAAAAGAGACGGTCCCGTTTTTCGAGAGGAATGCCCGGACCCGAGTCTTCCACGGACAAATGTACCATACCGTCTACTACCTCAGCGCAGAGCCGGACAAATCCTTTCTCGACAAACTTGACAGCGTTACGACCAAAATTCAGCACGATCTGTTTCAATCTTAACGCGTCCGTCATAACCAGCAGGTTCTTGGGACACTTGACCTGTACTTCAAAATCGTCGCAGCGATGGTAAAGCATGGATGCCACCGGTTCTAGGATATCGCGTAAGACGTCAGCGTGTGCCATTTCGATCTTGAGCTGATTGGACGAAGCGCGGTGCATGTCGAGCATATTACGTAGCAGGTCGTTGATGAACATTAGGCTGGCTCCGATAATGCTAACGTCTTCTCGGACAGACTTGCGAGCCTCTGCAGTTGTCAGCGGCTGCGTTTCGCTCACGGAAGATGCGACAAAGCTAGTGGCGCTAATGGCAGCGCTTAGTGGATTTCGCACTTCGTGAGCGATAAAGTCGTTGAGCTCGCGCTCCACTTTAGCCGCCTTGTTTGCATTCTCCACCATGATTGAAGCCTTGTCGGCTTCGGCGGCCAATCTCATTTCGCCGATCTTTGCTTCCCGTATGGCATTAGTGTACATCCAAAGTGCCAATGAAGCGCAAGCGACAAAGATCATGGTAGAGCCCAACATGACAAAGCCAAGTTGTGGCTTAAAGGTGCCGTCCTCTGCCTCGACAACAATGGTCCAGGTCCTGGAAGCGATCAAAAGCTGTCCTTGGTAGACGCTGTTCTTGGAGCCACGTGCCTCCTCGAGACTAATTTCGTCATGAAAAGTAACTGGAGCTGTCTTTTTTGCAAAGGAAGACACGGGATCGTCGTCTTCAATCAAAATGAGTACATCGTCAGGATATTCGGAATCTGGGTAATAAGACTCTTGATAGCGTTCGGCTTGGCCGGTCGGGGCAGGATTAGCACTTTCGATAGGTACGTCTTCCCCACCCAATCTTCTGCGGCGTCGTCCTGTAATTTGAACAATCTGCTTGTGGTAATCATCCTGATCAATCGGAGACGAATGTTTGTGAAAGATGGCGCCACCGAGAGAGTTTGCTTCCGCGTTGGGATTCGTAGTGTCGTACAGGTAGACGGATACCGATTCTGCAATCCCAATCTTGGAGGCAATACCACTTAGCAGCTGCGTAACTCGGACTGCAAGCATTGACATGTCATGCGGTACAGTAGCCGCACTTTTGGTTGCATTCTCTGACGTCTCGGGGCCAATACCCGGGAGCAGCAGAACGAGCGAATCCAACGTGAGAAAGGGGATCTGTTCCGTCAAGACGGGCTTGTAAGTGCGCAGTGTGCGATTCATGGCGGCCTTTAGGTGAACCGTCGCCAGAAAGTCAAGATCGATCAAATCCGGGGTTTGCTCAATGGCTGTAAAATATGTCAAGAAGGGTCCGAGGTGAGAGAACAACAGAGGTGGGTGGTGGTGAGTTGGTTGCATCCATTGCGTATATCCCGTAGTCCTCGTCAGCGACAAGACTCACGTTCAACGTAGTGCGCGGGAAAGTAAAATGGTCGAGACTCTTCAAAGTAAGGTTCAAGATCAGCGTACGATTGTCTAGTAAAGCCAGAATAGGGGGTATCTGGGTGTTCCTCCAAGAACGCAAGGGTGTCGTTCTCATATATTGCTCTCTCGTCAAAGCTGTCGTTCGGAAGATAAGCGATTGCGAAAAAGTCGAGCCGCGTTGATCGAAGATACCGATAGAGTTCTCTGAAACTGCGCAGCTAACTATTATATTATTACTCGCTTTAGTTGAGACGCATTTCCTTGATATGCCGTTGTGAATGACCACAAAGACCTCACTGGTGTCTTCATCGTTGTCGATAGTATCGTCGAAAGTAAGGTCCGCCATTCTGGAAGCCACATTTGTGCGTCGTGACATGATAAAAGAGCTGACTCTATATGAAAGCGAGAGATATGGAGAGCGAGTGGAGTTATCTACAGCATCTGAGAATCGTGGGATTACGGTTCCACGCTGTGATCGGGGTCTGCGGCCGACATTTTGCATTCTAAAATCTGCGCGTCTCTCGACTCTCGAATGTCACGATTCACGATTTCTCCTCCGGTACGCTGCGTTGTTTTAGCGCGAAGGGATCGGGATCCGAGCCGTCGCGACCAAGGGCATCGCCCGTCGCATTCATGCCGGTTCTAGAAGGTTGTTATGCA
>Ga0307981_1002514_pt1 | contig 14758 bp, 6 predicted proteins | sample OrgLakmetagen987_FD_201849 | JGI IMG/M metagenome (GOLD analysis project Ga0307981, IMG submission 201849) | Saline water microbial communities from Organic Lake, Antarctica - #987 | ecosystem: Environmental > Aquatic > Non-marine Saline and Alkaline > Saline | place: Antarctica: Organic Lake... | reverse complement strand
GCAATACAATAGGCAGCACACTTACATTCCAGGATTGAACTTGTCAACGAATTCATCTTCGTCAATCTCGACACCGCAGGCAATCTCCATCCGCGCAACTGTTCGGGCAACTTCTTGTAGCTTGTAGAACGGATTCAAAAGGAAACTCTTTAAACCTTTGGTATTGTCTTCGTCGTCTTTCATTCGTTCATCGAATGTCATAACGGACAAGAGAGCGACGCATTGGTCCACAGAGAGGTCGTTAAAAGCACCAGTAAAGATCAACTCGACGACAACCAGCTCGTCTGCAGTATTGATCTCGCACGCTGTGCGCCCCTTGGTAGTAATGACGCCGTCAGCCTCGACGTGACCCAGTCGTTTCAGAACCTTTTTCATCTTTTTCAAGTCGTCCTTCATGGCCATTGTTTGGCAATTGCGGGCTTCGTCTCGAAAGCCTTTGGCCTGTTCCAGCAGACCCGCCCTTTTCTCGTACGCATTCACAAGACTTCGACGCTCTTCTTCGGGATACTCGGTGGCAAGTGTGTGCGTAGCGAGACGCTCTGTCACCGCTTCTGCACGCTGAAGCAAGGTCTGGAAAGCGTCGTCCTTGATTCCCAAGTCGCTAACAGGATCAAGAAGCGGAATCCCTTCTGGAAAGCGATTCTTCACCTCCTTCACTGATATGGCTACCTTGTTTCGAGCCTCGGGTGAAGTTACGTCTTGCGGAATAAAGATGCGTACAGCCGATAGGCGATCAATGTTTGGCATTGCGATGGTAAACACACGCATCGAGATAATCTTCTTTGCGTCTTCATCCTTTGGCGGCCGACATTCTCTGTTCGTTCCTCGCCATAAGAGACTCGCATTCTCGGCATCTTCTTCCGTACCTTTACCTTTTTTGTCAAAATGTCGGTCGACGCAGTTCAAGAGGATATCTAGCGTGTATTCCGCACCGACAGCCAAAGCAGCTAGTCGACCGGCGTCACCACCGGCGCCAGTGCCAGCCTTTTTCCTGCACGACACCAACACACCCCATCCATAAGAGTCTCCGTCAATTGTGACATCGAGGAAACGCCCGGGAGCCTGGAGGAACTTGAGAATATACTCGGGCTTTTGAACAGTCTTCGAAATCTTGCGTCGGGTCAAAAGCAGCTGCTGGTCCATTTGATAGTACTGTGCAGTGAGTTCGGCCGCTTCCTCCGAGCCCATTTCAATGCTTTCTGCATCAGCTTCCGCACTCTCGGCTTGAGTGATAAAGCCCGGAGCGTCCTTTTCTCGTTGGAATTGATGAAAGGAGGCCCGAAGCAGATACTCTGGATCGACGTCTTCCACACGCATGAGATTGAGCAACATGTTGTAGGATATCCGATAGCTCGAGTTCAAAGGATCAGCCGCGCCGTAAAGGATATCTTTGCACACGGCGGGTTCCATCTTTTCGTCTACCATTTGAATGACAATACCCCGATCATCCTTTCCACGACGACCGGCGCGACCTGACATTTGAATATACTCGCCACTGGTGACATATCGAAAATCCTTTCCATCCCATTTCCGTGTGTTTGTGAAGACGACGGTCTTGGCAGGCATGTTGATACCAATCGAAAACGTTTCTGTGGCAAAAAGAGTCTTGACGAGACCCTCAGAGAAAAGAATCTCCACGATTTCCTTTAGAATTGGCAAGAGACCACCATGATGAATTCCGATACCGCGTTTTAGCAGCGGTAAGAGAGCTTCCACCTGAGGGAGTTTGCGGTCGTCTTCTCCCAAAGACTCAATCGCATTGTGGTAGACCTGTGTAATAAGGTCTTTCTCAGTATCATCGGTGTAGTCCTCTTGATTCAAGGCCAGTGCATACTTTTCACAGTCCTTCTTGGAAAAGGAAAAGACGATTACGGGGTTCAAGTTCCGATCCATAATGAGTTTGACGATTCGATGCAAGTCAGCGAACTGGCCGCCCTTCTTCTTTGGTCCTGCTGGTTGTGTGCGACCGCGTTTCTTGGAGTTTCCAGAGCTTAGCATGGCTTCTGCGGCGGCAGCGTCTGTACTGGCCGATTGGAGGGTTGCCATGGCCTTTTGAAAATTGGATTCCCGAAACTTGCCTCGTTCGTCTACAACCAAGTGCAGACCGTCGCCGCCCTGAGGAAAGATGTAATGCTGTAATGGCGTTGGTCGGTAGTTTGTATAGACAACGTGACAAGGCTGATGATGAATCTCGACAATCCAGTCGGCAAACTGAGAAGCATTCGGAATAGTAGCAGACAAAAAGACAAAGCGTACTCGGTGCGGTAACAGGATGATGGATTCTTCCCACACTACACCACGTTCCGAGTCGCGCATGTAATGAACTTCGTCGTAAATGACCCAAGCGACTTGGCGCATTAGTTCACTTCCCCTGTACAGCATGCTTCGGAGAATCTCCGTTGTCATTACAAGGATGGTGGCTTCTGGGTTAATGGTAATATCACCCGTCATGAGTCCGACATCTCCAAACTCTTCCTGTAGATCCCGAAATTTTTGGTTGGACAGGGCCTTGATGGGAGACGTGTAAACAACCTTTTGTCCTCCCTTCAGAGACTTGGCGATTGCGTACTCTGCCACGGCGGTCTTACCCGCCGACGTATGCGCGGCCACCAGGACGGACTCTTCCCGATCAATAAAGCCGATAGCTTGTGATTGGAAAGGATCCAAGGGAAACTTGTATGTCTTGGCTGGTTCCGACGGTGGATCCACAGTTACCACGGTGTGACCCGGTGGAAGGTTTTTGGGGTATGCTGAATACGAGCGGACGGACTTGTCGTGCGCTGTACCGGTTGCGATTTCTCTATTCACGTCCGGCTCTTTCTTTTCTTCGCTAGAAGTAGCGGCATTGACTTTATTATGGCCATCATTGGCGTTGCAATCGGAAGGGTCTTCATGCAGGGTGGAGGTAGTCGGTTGTGCCATAATGTTGGCAAAGGCCGACTTGGTGACCGTGGGAGCGCCATCTTTCGCACCATTGGCAGGAGTAGAAGTCGCCTCCTCTTCATTCGAGTTCAAGCGAGCTCGCTTCACGTCGGTATCTGTGCTGTTATCGGGGGCATCACTACCCTCGCCATCAAAGGCGCCGAACAGGTCGTCCAGATCGTCCGCCATGGTTAAAGTTCTTCGAGTGGAACGAGTTGGTGGTTTTGTGCCATCTGATTATTTACTTGGAGCCCAGCGAACCAGGTTATTCGCCCCTCTTGTTGTTGGCTGGAGCAGGTTTGGGCGGGTGGAGGACAGTACGTCGTACATACCCGGAAGACCGAAGAGCAACGTTTCTGTTTCTCGATTAGCATACGACGGAAGACTACTCAGAATATTCGTGTCTAGCTAGCATTATCGGACTACCTAATTGCTCACCTTACTATATTAGGTAGATTGATTGCACGTTTACTTTCATCCTGCCGAGGTAGAGGCTGCTGCGACGAGAGCTTGGATTCCTGTTCGAAGTCGAGCCGCCGCTTGTTGGCACTTTTCCGGCGGCAGATTGGCGTAACAGACCCGAATCCACCCGGGAAAGCCACAAAACGTTCCAGGAATGACTGCTACTCCATAATCGCGGACCAGCTCTCGCGCTACTTGAACGTCATCCACCACGTCTCCCGAACTAGAGACTGGTAGCTCGGCCATGACGTACATGGCTCCGGATCCACCCATAATGGGCAGAGGAGACAAGGCTGACTGGACTGCTTGTCGTCCCACGTCCAAAGTAGCCACCTTTTCTCTTACCCAGCCTGTTCCAGCTTCCAGAGCGCCCGTAGCTGCCACTTGGGAAATGCGGGACGGTGCAATGGGGATGGTGTCTTGGACCTTGACCATTTCGGCAAACAGCTGGTCGGCTTGACAACTAACGGCCACGTAGCCACACCGGTAGCCCGCCAATGCGTAGGCTTTGCTAAGCGAAAATATGTGAATCACGTGGGGATCCGCAAAGCAGCCTTCAAAGTCCTGGCCGTCCGCCGTGAAATACTCATACGTGCAATCGAGCACCAGCCAACAGTTGTGTGCGCGACACAAATCGACAGCCTCTTGCAATACCTTTCTTGTCAAAGCCACACCCGTGGGGTTCCCGGGGTTGGTCAAGGTGACCATTTGGATGTTTTGGTCGTCTTGTAGCTGCTGTCGTAGCCAGGCCATGTTGGGCACGCCTGCGGCGTCGCTGGGCCCCGTCAAGATAGACGTTTCGGACAAGGTCATTTGCAGGGCCATGACGTGATTAAAGTAGTACGGTTTGAACACGACGCACTTGTCCGTGTCTTGTAGGAGCGTCAAGACGCAATTGACATAGGCCTGGTTTGCACCTACTGTCACCATGACGTCGTGGTCTGTTAACCTATTCTCGGCAGCCAACTTGTGTTGGAGAATAGCTCGTAAGTCGCCCATGCCTTCGTCGGGACCATACATATGGAGGTCACTCTTTTCAGACTCAAGAGCTTGTTGAAGAGCCGTGGTGCAAGAATCGGGTGGCGTCCAGTAAACGACGCCCTGGGCGAGACTGTGAATGCCCCCGCGATCCTCCCAGGAGGAAGCGTACTGTCCGATCATCTCTTTCATTAGCACCACGCATGGATCCAGCGTTCGACGAATTTTTCCTGATAGCCGTGGCAACAATACCTTGGAGGAGGAGGAGGAAGCCATGGCGAGGCGTGTGGTAGTGATGGAGCGAAGATGTACGGGTGCGCGAGGAGTGCCGAGAAATGCGTCGATGGAGGGAAGCAGAACGAAGAAGACTAGGAAAAGAACTATCAAGCTCAAGCTCTCGCGCATACTGTTCTTCCTGTAGCTGTCTTGTACTCTAGTAGTGAATGGAGACTACACTGTACCGGGTGGGTGAATCGGCCTTTTACTCTTAACAGGAACGAACGACGCCTTTCATATCATCTAAGATTCATGGTCGACGTCGAAACCATGAATGAAACGCAGATTTTTCCCGCGAAAAGAAGGCATAATTATGTACCGTCTTAATGTCGTACCAGTAATGTCGGGGACAGAAAATCAGCATGAAACCAAGACCAGGCCCCGCCCTGGTTAATTATTGTTGGTTGATGGTTGAAGGCTGAGTACTCCCCGCACAACGATGACGATGACCCCTTTATTACAGTACGTAGCCACCATTTAAAACCACACTCCTTCGACCGACCCTCAACTTTCCAGTTGGAGAGGCAACAAGCACCTACCCTTACTCTTTCTCGTTCCTACTAGAGGATCTTGTCGCCATTACCATTTGTATTGTACCTTCGATTACTAAACTTGGAACGAGTTTAGACCGCACATTGTGAAACGACAGAAGATCGTCGAAAAGCAAAATATAAGCAACAATGGGTCAATCGCAGTCTTCCACAGATGGCCCGCAAGAAGGGAGACAAGGCCGGCGTCGGAGGTCAAGCTTTCATAACACCACCGGAGATAATTCCTTGTTGGCGCCGGATCAATCACCACCACAACGAAGGAGACCCTCCGCGCCCGGACGCGTTTCCGAGAGTCTGGTAGGGCAAGCGCTAGCAGCGCCTCCTGCCGAAATGACGCAGCCGTCGCCAGTACCGCCTGTACCTGTACCTGTGCCTGTGTGTCGAGACACTGAAGGATTTCACAGTAACAGTAACCGTACGGAAAGCTCTACATCTTTGGATCGAGCCGAAACAGAAGTAGCAGGACAAGAGCAACAAGCTACTGCAGCAGCTATCGTAGCAGTCTCGGCAACGCCGCCACGCAGAGGTTTGGGGTTAATCCGCGCGGCTAGTGCACGCTTCAGCCGTGCGGAAAGTTCTACAATTGTGGATCGAGCCGAAGCAGAAGTAGCAGGACAAGAGCAACAAGCTACTGCAGCAGCTACCGCAGCAGACTCGACGACGCCGCCACGCAGAGGTTTGGGGTTAATCCGCGCGGCTAGTGCACGCTTCAGCCGTGCGGAAAGTTCTACAATTGTGGATCGAGCCGAAGCAGACGAAGAGCAACAAGCTACAGCAGCGGCTACCCTAGCAGTCTCGACAACGCCAATGCCAGCACGCAGAGGCTTGGGATTAATCCGAGCGGCCAGCGCACGCTTTGGGCGCTCGCCATCGAATGACGAGACTGAGAATGCCCGGCGACCTTCTGCTCGACGATTCCGAGCCATGAGCTTGGGTAGAGCAGGTGCGGCCGCTGCTATAGAAGAACCTCCCCATTTGATATCCATGGAAGACCATGATAATATGGACGCCGGGTCGGATGATGATTTCGAACTCGAAACGGATGATGGCATGGATGATGTTGAAGATGACTCTCCTCTAGGGGCCGTCTCGGAGGAGCATCCTACAACTCCCACGAGTGTGTCGCGCAGCATGGCGGCGGCTACGACCGGACCTCCAGTGTTGCGGGTGGCACGGGTGGGCTTTGAAGAACCCAATAGTAGTCCACCTGAGGTGACCCCGGCAATGGATACAAGTCCTGGTCATTACAGAGATCCGCATCAGACGCTGTATTATCGTCGGGGTAGTACAACCTCCACCTATTCCGGTGGAAGTTTCGATACGGACAAGGATATGGAATATAACGACGAATTCAGCAATCTGGACAACATTCTTGACTTTTTTCCTCCAGTCAGCCGAAACAACGAGTGGATGGGTAGAAGTATCGAAAGTTTGGTGCTTGGTCATTCAATGCCTGCTCCCATTCTGGCTCTCTCGATGGACGAGCCGGGTGACGACCGTAGCCTTGATGGCGACGACTATGACTTCTACGCGTTTCGGAGGCGCAGTACTTGCAGTACTTTTGGTGGCGGTCCTGAATCCGTGCGACGTCGAAGTAGCCAGGGAAGCTTTCCGGGTGGACGCCGGGGTAGTCTGTCCCTCTCGTCAAACTCCAACATGCAGGGAGGTACTCTGGCTACCTATTACAACAGACGGCAGCGCCAAGTTCCGACCGATGTGGACCGAACGTATGGCCATGAAAGACAAGGACGACGTGGATCTACTGCGCAAGGACCTGTGTACCGACGACGTGGCAGTGTTGCGACTTCTACGTATGATGGCGATGGTAACGACGAGACGGCACCACGCATTAGGGCTGGCCCGAATGTAGTTTTGTCGATAATGGCGAGAGAGTCTACGGGCAAGACTTGTTTTCGAAGAGAATTAACTGCTGCGCAGTCTCTCCGCAAGATGGGAGGCGCTTGTCTATATCAAATGCTGGACGAGCCAGCGGGAGGTATTGTCACTGACGTGGCCTTTTTGGCTGCTGCTATCGAAATTGGTGACTGGGCAGAGGCACAAATGATCATTTCACGGTTGGCACCTCGATTGATTGGTGATCCGTCGGCGGCTATGCAAGGTATACCTGGTGGCCAGCGTTCTTCCATTGATGATCCATCACTTCCGCCTACGGCACCTCGCTTTTTTGCGGGTGGAGGCCGAGTTGGTCTCGAACGTGATGCCTTCGTTTTGGCAGGAGGTGTGCAAATACTGATCCGCATCTTTCGTGAGAAGAGTTTTGTTGGCCAGGAAATGGCGTCGTCATACGATGCGCGAGACTTGAGCGAAGAGCTAGTTGCCACACGCCTGGCCCCGTGTTGGAATGAGGTGTTGGCTTCATTCCGAGAAATGGTGTACGCAATGCCATCTCTGGTAGAGAGCGGCACTATCTCGGACAATGGTGACTTTCTACCATTTCTATTTACGCTTTTGTCGCACGATTCGTGCTTTGACGGTGCAGCCGCCCTCATCGAAGAGATACTGAGTTTGTTATCGCAGTCTCCGCAACAACCGTCGCCTCAACAAACACATGAAGTATCGGACGGACCGACATATCAACCGGTTGGACGTGTTTCACCGGCGACTACCTTCTTCCTGGGGAATGTGCCGAATCTCTACACGCTGTGGGGAAGCTTCAATTGCCGTCAGCTTGCGCACTTTTGCCGCATCCTGGCTCTTCTTGTATTTGAGCCCGAGGACCGTCAGTTGCTGGAAAGCCCCGCGGTTCTTAAATCACTGGAACTACTTCAACTTCGCCGGAATCGTGCAGCCCGGGCAGGCCGAGACTCCACTGTCGACATGAATCAAGCGATTCTGCTTGGGGACGTTGAATTGCTGAAAAGACTCCTCAAACTGCTGACTATTATGAACTACGCTCCGCCCCTCCGTCGTTTCTCTCCTTACCATGTCATGTCACACTTTCCGTTTATTGCCGACACTCTTGTTATGCTTGGGCTCAGCGGACTTGAAGACTGGGATGAAGTTAGCAGACAGGAAGCGCTGTCAAGAAACCTGTTGGCAGGTGAAGACGGCGATGCAGTTCTGCATAAACTCGGTGCTGTGGCTGATATGCTGGAAACTTTGTCTACTACATTGACCGGGAATCCAAGAGAGCCCGCGAATCAGCTAGGACACATTATCCATGTGCTTTCGGCCGCCCAGCAGGCTGGAGTCGTTGTCGGAGGCTCCAGCCGTCGAAGAAGTCGCAGCGGTGGTAGGGACACCAGTACACAGTCGACAAGTCGTGAGTCGTCTACGGATAGCAACGAAGAAGCTGCAGGCGCGTTTCTGAGGATGGTCGATGCCCCAGTGGACGATGCATCGATTCAGGATCTGGCTTCTCTTGGTGGTATCTTGACCGACCAAAGTCTTATGCGACGCCTGTTTCCGGGTGCTGGTCCAGGTCTTGACGGCCTGAACCACTCTGATGTGCAAGAGGCTGATCCGCTTTCGCAGCTTCTCATCAAAACTCCAGAAGACGCAGCCAATTCGCTGCAGTTTAATGGTCTCATTCTCGGACCGTATCAAGTAGAGCTACTCTTCGTACTTTCAACCCTGCTGGGGGGCCGCCGGAAGCTGGATGCCCAGGATATTCTGAAAGAGATTGGTCTCGTTTCGGTCCTGGAAGAAATGTTTCCCCGGTTTCCTTGGTACGACAGGCAGGCCCAGGAAAGTGAGACCAGGCACGACTCATTCACTCATCCCGACTCGGAACAGCATCAAAATGGTATCCACGGTCCAGGCTGCGAGTGCACACCCGAGAGCGCACTCTACGTCCAGTACTTGCGTCTACTTCACAACTTTTGCGACCGAGATTGTGACAACTACTCTGGCAGACGCCTTCTCCTTAGTGCAAGCGAACGAAAACTCATATTTGATGAGCCAGACGATCATGGTCCTGTCCTAAGGCCGGGTCTGCTGTCAAAGATCATCGAAGCATTCATCCACGAGTCTGACGAATCTCCTTACCGGTTTTGGCTCGCAAGCTGCATCGAGTCTTACCTTCGGGGCTCTTCGCCAGGTGAACAGGTGTTTGCAGCGCAATCTGGTTTACTGGACCATTTGGCTGTCGACATTTCTAGTGACCGACTCCACTGTGCTGGTAGTCTTCAAACTTCTTTCGATCTTCTTGGCGAGCTTGTGAAAGGAAACTCTAACGTCGTTCGATTGTTAGTGAACGATTTTGATGAAGAGAGCTTTCGGAAACTCATGAGTGTGGCCGCTGCGAACTTGGTTGATTCCAATGTTTTCATTCGCTCACTTTTGCTCAGCTTGGAGCGCATTTCTGCTGGAGAGCGACTGACGCCTCTGTACTTGGATGCTCACTTTGTGAGCCGCCACCAATCACGATGGAAGAGCCAGTCGGGCACGATATCTCGATCATACTTGACCCATTCCTGGTGGGATGCAGTACCCACGAGTCTTGTTCCCGAGTTGGAAGATTTGGAGCACCCCGGCGAGAGTGACGAATGCCGTCATTCCGACTGGTTCCCCACCCGTTCCGTGATTGAGGCTAGTGGCATGGACACTCCCAGCGAGATTGCCCGAGCTCTTCCGACTGGTCTCCAAGAAAGCGTCGGACACTTTGGATGGGTCTTTATGCCTACCGGAGACACCTTGTCCGCCGAAACTTATCAACCGAACACCGTCGAACGACTGAGTTGGTTCCTGGCAGCCAACCAGGCGCAGCTCCTACGTGATTTGTTGGGAGTGGTGGATTTGCGAAACATAAATCACGAAAACATATGCTGTCTCAACACTGCGGTTGTGATTACCATATTTGCCCACAGGCGTCATCAGCTGTCAGCTTTATTGGAAGAACTCCGTCATATGAACGACATAGAGAAGGAAACGAAGCGTCGGGCCAACCACGATGCGAATCAAGACGATGTGGTCGACCGAGCCTTTGTACAGGCGATGAAGTATATGGATCTGGATCAGCAACGTGAAGCGTACCCATATGCTCGCCGAGCCTCGCTCAATAACACCAGTAACCATCAGCCTCGAGAGTCCAATGGTACCGAACAACAGCTGCAACAGATTGGTGATCGCAGCGACGTGATGCGGAACTTTCGGGAAGTCTTATGGTTTTGGTCCGAATACTATACGCACCGTGGTCGGGATCGCTTGAGCCTTGAGTTTTCGTCGCACTTGCGCTTTCAGGAATGGCAGTACGTAGTGTCTCTGCTCGCGTCAGACGACGAGTCCTCGACTGCTCTTGTTCAGTCTCCTGTGCGTCTTCCACGGAGTCCCTATCAACGAGCGACTCGGATCGCGGACAACCCATTGCGAGAATTTTAAGTTTATGTATCATCTTTATGTACTATGGTGTCCTTTCCTTTGTGGTTTATCGAGAGCAAGATTAACGGCTCCACTTGAACCACTCGTCCAGTAGCCGCGGAAAACCGAGCAACATCAGTGAATCGTTGAACCTGAACACACTGGGCAGCTGTCACAGACCAAGACTTGCCAAGCAAGACGCTTTCAGCAAGGGTATCTAGCTCGATCGGAAATGCCTCTTTGAAGCGCTGTGGGAAGCTGTGTTCAAGCAGCTTTGATGAATTTCATCCGACCGTAACGGTGTGAACGCTACCAACCAACCGACACGAGACTATGGCCGCTGAAGATCTCACAGCGCTGGTCTTATCCACAGGTAGACGACCGATTCATAAATAGTATCAAAACAGCCCTTACTACATGTGTGAAAATAGAAACAGAGTCACTCAACAACAAAGAATCAAAGTGCCTTTTTCGAACATTTATAACCATCGATGCATTGTCGTGGACTCCTACTTTGTCCACCTCTTTGTCCGAGGATGGGCCGCTGGCGAAATGCGAACCAATCTCATCCTGAAAGGTATAGTAATGTGTTCAATATCATGCGCCGATAGATCCATACAGATATTGCCTCCATTTAGCTAGAACTCCTTGGATGGGCAAGGATGGTAGGCAAAGAAGATACCAGCCGAAGACGGGCCCGGAAAATTGCTTTCGTTACCGCAGTATACAGTGGGTCGAATCCTCGTTGGAAACCACAGAAAAGATCGACACCAGTATCGACCGTGTGTCCTTGACAACCTTGTCGGCCGTCTCGACGACGGGCTTTTCGGTAAAGACGGCCAGCTACTTGTCGGCTGCCTCCTCGATGATCGCCCTTGACTACTAGCTGTGGAAGAGACAATAGTGGCACTCAAGGGTTTGCTTCATTTACGGAAGCCGCGATGGCTTCGTTGAGGAGACTCCCAAGCGACTCCACGTCAAACCTATCGGCCAGAGACTCCTGCACACCAGCAATGTGAGGGTCGACGCCTCTACCCACGGGGAAAACCATGGAATGGCACGTATCAAAGTAGTGCGAGCCTGTCCTATGCAACACCCCCGACGACGACCACTAGGGCCTTTTCGATGTCAGCACCGAAAGCGCGGGTAAGCGCCATTGAAAGCACCCGAAAACATCAGGAAAATGGAGCTGTCCGCGCATTCAACTGCTCTATCGTATCTTCCATCTCTTGGTCTATTATCGTTGTTCTCATGGCCTCACATGCTCATCCTCGCTGGCTCGTGGCTCCTACTATATGGTTTATGGTTTGCAATAATTTGAATTTGAAAAAGAATCTGTGACTTAATATTACTCTTTTCGCTACAGTATGGAATGTAACGGACGGCAAGAATAAAAGTGTCAACCGAAAAGGGGACCGAGAGAGCGCATCACGGTATTACGTGATGCCGATGCCGACTCTGTCAATTGCCAATTGTCAAGTTCGCATCCCTTAGTACAGAGCACACAAGTTGCCGTCACTTGAGGCTACGAGGTCACATTCATACGATCAAGATGGTCATCATCATCATGGCTAGAAGCATCCGTCTTGCTGCTCTGTCAAAGACGGCGGCGACATTGACTCAGAGCCGCCGCGCTGCGAGGAAGATCTCCTCGGGTGTTGTGTCGGGCCGTCGAACGTCTACAATGCACTTGCCATCCAAGTGTGCGCCTTCGGCCGATTTCAGACTGCAACGAGCGCAACGATTTTTCTCCACGGAACCAATCGAATGGAAAGAGAGCAACATCTCGGCAGACGCCTTGCCCGATGGTTCGGCCGTTGTTGTTTCTTTTACGCAAGGAGAATCACTCTTTCACGCCCCTTGGTTGTGGTGCAACGACCCTTCCTATATTCACCCGTCATCGGGGCAGCGAATGCATTCCCCGTCATCTTTTTTCGGCTGGAAAATCGCTTCTGCCAATGTAGTTTCCAAGGATCACCCCGAGCAAGGGCATGCTCATGCTGTTCGTCCCATCCCACCTCCGCCTTTGGGATGCTTGCATCCGGTCGGCTGTGTGTACAAGAGCACTACAGATCACGGTGCCTCTGACATGCCCATGCTTTGCGTCTCCTGGGTACGGAACGATGAATCGTTTGTTTCGTATTACGATACCAGTTGGCTTAAGGCGTGCAGATACGATGCCGATGCGCTCAGGGACCACCGGGAGCAGACTGAGATTACGTCGGAACGTGCGCTACGCCATGACAGCACCCTCTTTTCCATTGGCTATGAGCAAGTCATTGCCGATCAAGACAGTGACGACGCACGCTTTGCCTTGTTGCACGCAGTCCTCCGAGACGGCGCCGCCTTGGTCATCAATACACCATCCGACGATACAGAGCCTGCATCCCCTGTGGCTTCTCTTGGGTGTGCCTTGGCTGGTTCTCTTTCTCATGGACACTTGTACGGTGATACCTTCCACGTTAAAACATCTAGCAACGCCAACAATATCGCGTACACGTCTGTGCCATTGCCTCCACACCAGGACTTGGCCTATTACCAATCGGCCCCAGGCCTCCAATTGCTGCATTGCGTCAATAACCGCGGCGTCCGAGGAGGAGAGTCAACCTTGATCGACGCTGTTGCTGCAGCCAATGAGTTTCGTCGACTTGCGCCAGATTTGTTTCAAGCGTTGGCGACCTGTGAAGCAACGTTTATCAAGCAGCGCGAAGGGGCCGACATGGTGTATTTTCGCCCACATATACATGATTCGAACGGGAATGTTACATCGGTTCATTGGAGCCCTCCGTTTGAAGGGCCCTTGAAGATTGCTGCGGACGATCTGGAGGGATACTACGTTGCGTACGCGGCCTTTGAGAGCATGCTCGATAATTCGCTGCCACCAAATGTGCATCTACCGATATCTGACGCGTTGAGAGAGGCCTTGCGTGGATATGCAAACAAATACACGTGGGAACAGCAGCTTCAGCCGGGAGAAGCGCTGGTATTTAACAACCAGCGCATGCTTCACGGACGTAGAGGTTTCGCACTGGAGGGCGACGCGAAAGCACCCGGGGATCGTCATTTGGCGGGATGCTATACCAACATGGAAGAAACGCTAAGTGAGTATCGTCTGCTTCGCCGGGAACGGTTACGGAGCGCCGGAAAAGTAATGCCAGTGCCGAATGCAGGGAATGGTAGCAGCGGCAGCATCTAGAGAGCTACTCGTAGTGAAGCGGCTCTACAGAGTGTAAACTTAAAGTCTTTCTTTAGCGGTAGCATCTCTACTTTAGCAAGAGATTTAACACCCAATGGGGCAAGGTATCTCATTTTTCAGGAATCAAATCTCGTCCGGGACATCACTGAGCGAGTCGAGAAAGTCGTCCAACAATCCAATGATCTTGTCCAAAACTGGCAAAAAGTTGGTAGCATCCCCCTTGCTCACTGGAACATCGCCTGCCTGGGCATACTTTTTGATAAGAGCGATATCCTCTGTCGCTCGCTTCTTATTATCTGGGTCGAATATTCCCGAAGCGACGGCCTTCAAATCTTCGCCAGCAGCGTAGAGGGAACGGAGGAATTTGCCAATGTTGTCCCATTCCTTCTTGTCGAGTTGATCGGCATTCTCGGTAACACGCTTCTTTACGCCTTGCAGGTCAGTCTTCAACCGCAGCACGCGACTGAACTGTGCAGCTCCTTCAGGAAGAGAAGTACCATCGGAAACATCAGCCTTGGCAGCTGAAGGAGCGACGAACAGCGCTCCAGCGATTCCAAGCAGATTGCGAAGGGCCTTTTGCCGGGAGATTTGATTCGATCCGCTTACCCCCAGAAGAGTATCCTTTGCAGTCATATGACGGTAGCCATTTCGAGATTCAGTGTGGGAGTGGAGAGCGGGTGCCGTCAATGATGCCACGGCGGGTACGAGAGCGAGCAAGAGAGCGAACGGTGCCAGCTTCACCATAGTGAAAGGGGAAGATCGAAGAAAGTGACTATGTTGTTGAACCTGCCGCGTAACCACTTCCGGGTTACACTCAGATCCCGACCACAGACAAGCCCGTATCGCCTAGCTCTCATCTCCACCAACGATCTCACACGACTACAAAGACTACAACCATCTGCCAACGCGTTCTGCAGCAGCTTTCCGTGGTCTTTCCACTACTTACCCATAAACTAAGTAGTTCATCTTTAGGATTGACATCGTTTCATCAATAGAACTACTTAGTCCCCCCAAGCCTTTCAAACTCCATCACTTCTCAGTGCCGCCGTTACCG
>Ga0307981_1002512_pt1 | contig 14763 bp, 13 predicted proteins | sample OrgLakmetagen987_FD_201849 | JGI IMG/M metagenome (GOLD analysis project Ga0307981, IMG submission 201849) | Saline water microbial communities from Organic Lake, Antarctica - #987 | ecosystem: Environmental > Aquatic > Non-marine Saline and Alkaline > Saline | place: Antarctica: Organic Lake... | reverse complement strand
CAACGGCTACCCAGGATTGATTTGAATTTCATGGCTGAGATGATTCGTTGGCTGATAGCGCGGGAATTGAAAATGCGACTTCATTTTTATCTTTCTGGCGATCGATCATCAATGATCATCATTCCTTCTCTCTGCTTGCTCACTGCTGGTTGGTTCAGAAATAGAGAATGATGACATGGCGGCGCATAATTAAGATATAAATGAACTGACTCCTCTCACTATCAGAAGCATCGGATCACCTCCAATTGGAAGATGCACTTTTCTATAATTTCTTGAACCAACGCCAACCGAAATAATGAATAAATATTCTAACTAAAAATACACGATTTTATCACGCCCCTAATATTTGTGTATAATTATTCTAAGAACCATAAATGCTTGGTAAAGGTAGATGCATGAAACGACAACTGATACAATTGTAGATACTAGAGATGCAAATAGTGCGTTTGTTGACGCAGCAGCGTATATGCGTATCAGAGCTTGGACTAGCAATCCTACTATTTTGTACAGGAATAATACTGCACCAGGTATGTGTCGTCAGAAGGAGGAGCTGGAGCGAAACGGAATTCATTAGGACCTAAAGTGATAGGTGCTGCGGTGGGCAGCTTTCAAATATTGGAAGAGTACAACACAATTATTTATTATTTATCCATCAATAGAATTGTGGGATCATGGATGGTGGGTGGGGCGCAACTAATTTTCTTAATTTTTGCTCCGGTTGAAAAATTGTGTTGTGGGTCGTGGAAGCGAAATAGGTGCGCGCGGATTTATGTTTTGTGTTGTTGTGGTCGTAAAATGTCTTCTTGTCGCTTGCGTCACGGCATCGTGACGTACGACAACATAACACCAGATAACACGCGGAAGAAGATAAGAGGAGGCGTCAGGCGTCGTCGTTCTATTCTCTATTCATCTACGAATCTTCAGAATACTGTCACACTGGAGTAACAAATACCTCTCTTACAGTAGTAAGCACAATAACCTAAGTTCTTCGTCTTTACTCTATACAGTCAGTAAGATAACTTAATATGGGCTGCGGTGCATCATCTGGAATGAAATACGAGGAGTACGATTTTGCTGAACTTCCCATTGGTAAGTGGATTATTTCTCGTCTCTCCTTTTAGCACAACCCGTATTACTGGTCTTTCCTGGTATTAGCCAATGACCAATGACACCTCCATTGCTCACACGAATCCAACGTTTGTATATTTTCAACCTCCCAACTGCAAATAGTCGTTAGGCAGGCTGCAGTGACGCTGGGGTACAACAAGAAAAAATGGGACAGTGGGAAAGACGGTGATTACGACGACTATGATTGGGAGGAACTCGACGAAGAGCAAAAGAAAGCTGCAACAGTGCTAGGTTATGATGAAGCGACGTGGGATGTAGAATGAGTGTAACATGTTTGGGAATGTAGCAAAAGATGGGTGCATAGCATAGGTTGTCTTTTAATTAAATCTAGATAGTGCTTCCTTTGCCCTATTTTGACTGTCCTCCAATATGTAGCCGCGCTAGGGGATTCAACAAAAGCGCAAGAGGGTCATTTCCCTCTTCATTCGTTGTATTTACAACATCAACTCTAGATTTGTGAATCATTATAGCGGGAACAACCCAGGTACCACAACTGCATTGGGTTCCGTGCCATTTATATAAACCTAATTTCCCATGACATTTCGGGCACGATAGCTTCCCTTCGTGTGATTGGGAAATATCTCCCATCCAGTCCAAGCCATCAGCCAAGAACTTACTCTGACATTTATTTTCTCCCACAAAACCATTGGTATTGATACCTGATTTGGTTTTACGCCTACTGAATTCGTGTTGTGATTGTGAATGCGGTGGGTCCTCCAGATCATCCTCATTGAAGAGGACAGTTCGGCACATTTTACATGCAAATCTGGTCGTATTTGGATCGTATTCCTTTGGCATTGGTAGGGGCAAAGGTTTCTGCTCTAGCACCTCGTTTTCGTTCTCACGGTTATGCTTTTCTTTGAGTGCTGCAGCTTCACTCTCTTGTTCGATTGCCTTTTTGGATCGAGGTATGCATTCTGTCGCTAGTTCCATTGCAAATTTTGCCATTTTACCCGGACCGATCAATTGAGATGTTCTAACTTGTTCCTTTTCCTCCGGAGAAAGGTTCTTGTAGGCGATGGTCTCCTCTTCCATTGACGAAAATTCTTCATTGGGTTTGATGCATTTGATCAATATACCTTCATCTCCTTTTTCATCTTCCTCGGTCACCCCGCTACTAATTTCATTTCCAGAGAGCAAATGAATAAATGATGAGATCATTGATACATCTTCCTCTGATTCTAATCCACACCCTATGGCCACGACATTTATTCCTGGTATCCGAATGTTGATATTTAGATCATTATTTTTATTAGCCTTCTGATTCTGTTCATCAAAGAATGGTGCAAGGCTAGAACCCTTTGATAAGCCTTCTTCGCCGTGATACTCAAGTTTTGCGAGATATCTCACTGGCTCACCATTCTCATTTTGATAGGATTCAAAAGTAGCAACACATGGAATGTATTCGACATGAATTTGACGTGGGTCTGGTTCATCGCTTCGATCCTGTAAAGGTGGTAGGTCCTTCAAGATGGAGATCACTTTTGCGACCTTTTGTCGTTTTGCTCCGACTATCGCGGTACGAAAATGGACTGTGGCGTCGCTCATAAATTTGGTGGGAGAAAGAGAGGTGCTGAATGGTTTGTGTTCGTGCCCTTTCTGATCTCGTGAGACAATGATGCAATTTGTAGGAAGGACAAAATAATGGACTCCTCATGTAGAAGAAGGAAATTCAAATTGATGGTGGGTGGGTGGGTGGTGCGGTGGTGGATCGTACGATATCGTAGGTATTCGTAAGTAGAATTGCCAAGCTTTTAACCTATATGAGTAGTATTGATACTACTGTAGTACATACCGGGTACATTACATCATGATGGATTGGGAAAAGGAATGGCTGGCTGGTGGTGGCATTTTTTAGAAGAAATCATCATCGACAAAGGTGACTAAGCACTCTATGCAGTGATATATGAAAGGGATGATGGATGATGGAGAAGAAGAAAGAAAACGAAAGAGAAACAATACACATCCCATCATCCTGTCTAGTTTAACCTTTGACGCCAAATTCATTCACTGCTTTCAATACCATGCACTTAGTTTTACTCCAGATACCGTTGCTATTTATGGCAATCGAAAGAACATTGGCCTTCACCAATAATGATTCCATGACCACCAGAACAACCTGCAATAATTTCCTCGTCTCCAAGAAGAAAAATAGCAACTCGATCCTTTCTGCATACTCGAGCAGCAACAACAGAGACAAAATCCTGGGAAGAAGTGGATCCCATTTCGATTTAAACAGATTCAAAGGCCGCGTTGAATTTGGATCCACTGCAAACTTAATCACAACCCTTGACAATGCCGATATGGCAACTGTATCAGATTGGCTCTCTGATGAAAAGCGGGTAGCTATGTCCATCTGGGATGAGAAATTGATTAAGGATTTGGGTGACAGCGTCTATAGACTGGAAGTCGTGACTCTTCAATTTATCACAATCAAATTGGCCCCACAAGTTGACAATCGCATGTGGACCGAGAAAGATGCGAGCGGAATCCCTGTCTTTAGAGTACAGAGTATCGACTTTGATCCGAACATTCAGGTATTACCAGGGATCAACATACCCGCTTCTTCATTCGGAATTGATATCGAAGTGGTGGGTGAATTGAGACCCTCTGCGAATGGAAAAGGTCTAGAAGGGAAGATTGGTTTCATGACCTCGGGGAGTCTTACTCCGCCCATGAGATTGTTGCCAGAACCGGCTTTGAGGACTGCATCCAATGTCCTATGCAATACGATTACCGACTTTGCGATTGCGAATTTTCAAAAGGGCGTGAAAGCGAAGTATAGAGAATATCAACTTGAGAATCAAAAGTGAAACAACAACAAGCCAATAAATACTGTCACACTGACCATAAATTGAAAATAGTTTCTATTCTTCCATTTCACTTAAAAAGTTGATTTATTTGCGAGTAACGTGTTTGATATCCTTGCTTGATCTTACAAATAACCAATCAATACTTGATCAGCTTGATAATCCTCGTTTCCCATAAGCAGCAACTTTTTAAAAGGTATCCAGTTTTAGCACAAAAGGAGTAAGTCCTACTGTCTCAGGATAATTGACGTTCCCGGGTTCAGTTCTTCAAGATGCCCAGTATGAGTTACATAATACCTCGTGAACGTATAATGTATTCCAGATTCCAAGGAAACTGCCGTCTCCTTGCCCACGTGAGAACCATTATGCATAGCAAAGTTACGCACGTCCATTATATTTCCATTGTCACTTGAGTAGTACATGGATAATGGATTCTATCAGCAGTAAGAGATGTATTTATCAATTTCTCATCGTTTTCTCACGGACCGCCATTCGTATCGATACTACTTCCACATAACCATCAGCAGCAAGAGAGCATTTAATCATATTTCAGAGGAATTGCTCCTCCCTTAAACGCGCCTGCGAAAGCACAACCAGACTTCCGTTAAAAGCAACAGAAGAGCGTTACTCCTTATCCCGCATAAGTTCGTCCTTTTTCAAACACTGAATCTTCAACGCTGTCGTTTACTGTGTCGTGGTTTACTTTTAGTCTAGTTCATAGACGGATAGATATTTGTCCCCTGGGATACGAACCTGTACTTTTCCATTGCTTGCTAATCATTCCAGGAAAACTAGAAATGGACAAGTGGGTGAGATTTTGAAGATGCATGAATCTCAACCTCGACTTGGTAAACATTTCTATTGAAAGGATATCGGAGATAGCATCGGACCTAAGACCAGGTTGTACAGTCAGCAAGTCATCTGCTTCGAACCAAGAATGAGATAATATCGCATGAGGTTCATCAAGATCAAATATCCATACAAGTACAGGGAAATGATCAATGAGGTGAAAGTTGATCAGGAGCAAGATGCAATTGCTCTACCCAAAAGGAAAGTGTAGAAACAGAGAGGAGTCCCCGCACAGGTCAGATCTGGCTATGGAATGGCAGAAGTGATGATGATAAAGAAAAAGGATCTGTCAGTGGGACCAAAGCCGAATATATTGATGACTCTGGCCGTACTCGTGAATGTCGAGTAACGTGTTTGATATCCTTGCTTGATCTAACCAAGCGATCTTAAAAATAAATAATCGATATTTCATCACTATTACATTTATAGCTTGTTGATATTTGTTTCCCAAAAGCAGCAATTTGTTGAATGGTGTCCATTCTTAGCACACAAGGAGTAAGTCCTACTGTCTCAGGAATATTGATGTTCCAGGGTCCATATCAGTTCTTCAAGATGCCCAGTCTGAGTTACATAATACCTCGTGAATGTATTCCAGATTCCAAGTCTCCTAGCCCACTTGAGAACCATTATGCATAGCAAAGTTACGCACGTCCATTATATTCCCTTTGCCACTTGAGTAGAACATGTATGATGGTTCCTATCAGCAGCAACAGAGATGTATGTGTATCTATTGGATCATTTTCTCGCAGACCGCCATATGTATTGATACTACTTCCACATAACCATCAGCAGCAAGAGAGCATTGAATCATATTTCAGAGGTGTTGCTCCTCCCTTAAATGCGCCTGCGAAATTACAATCAATCTTCCATTAAAAGCAACAGAAGAGCGTTACTCCTTATCCCGCATAAGTTCGTCCTTTTTCAAACACTGAAGAACATCGAGATGTGCCTTTAACGCTGTCGTTTACTGTGTCGTGGTTTACTTTTAGACTATTTCAAAGACGGAAAGATGTTTGTCCCCTGGGATACGAACCTGTTCTTTTCCATTGCTTGCTAATCATTCCAGGAAAACTTGAAATGGACAAGTGGGTGAGGTTTTGAAGATGCATGAATCTCAACCCCGGCTTGGTAAACATTTCTATTGAAAGGATATCAGAGATAGCATCGGACCTAAGACCAGGTTGTACAGACGGCAAATCATCTGCTTCAAATCAAGAATGAGATAATATCGTATGAGCTTCATCAAGATCAAATATCCATACAGGTGAATGTTGATATAAGGAGCAAGATGCCCAAAAGGAAAGCGTAGAAACAGAGAGGAGTCCCCGCACAGGTCAGATCTGGCTATGGAATGGCAGAAGTGATGATGATAAAGAAAAGTATCTGTGAGTGGGACCAAAGCCGAATATATTGATGACTCTGGCCGTACTCGTGAATGTCGAGTAACGTGTTTGATATCCTTGCTTGATGTTACAAATAAGTAATCGACATTTCATCACTATTACATTTATAGCTTGTTGATCCTCGTTTCCCAAAAGCAGCAATTTGTTGAATGGTGTTCATTCTTAGCACAAAAGGAGCAAGTCCTACTGTCTCAGGATAATTGACATAATACCTCGTGAATGTATTCCAGATTCCAAGTCTCCTAGCCCACTTGAGAACCATTATGCATAGCAAAGTTACGCACGTCCATTATATTCCCTTTGCCACTTGAGTAGTACATGGTTGATGGCTCCTATCAGGACTTTTTCAGCTTGATGATCCTCGTTTCCCAAAAGCAGCAATTTGATGAAAGGTATCCATTCTTAGGACAACATGAGCAAGGTCCTACTACCTCAGGATAATTAATGTTCCCGGGTCCATGTCAATTATTCAAGATGCCCGGTCTGAGTTACACAATACTTTTTTGAATATAATCCAGGGAAACTGCCGTCTCCTATCCCACTTGAGCAGCATTATGGATAGCAAAGTTACGCACGTTCATTGTATTCCCTTTGCCACTTGAGTAGTATATGGATGATGGATTATATCAGCAACAGAGATGTATGTATCTATTTATCATGGAGATCATTTTCTCACAGACCGCCATTAATTCCAGATAATCATCAGCAGCAAGAGAGCTTTGAATCTTATTTTAGAGGAATTGCTCCTCCCTTGCACAAAACCTGCGAAAGAACAACCAAACTTCCATTAAAAGCAACAGAAGAGCGTTACTTCTCATCCCGCATAAGTTCGTCCTTCTTCAAATACTGAAGAACATCAAGATGCGCCTTCAACGCTGTAGTTCTTTAGTGTCGTGGTTTACTCTTGGTCTATTTCATAGATGGATAATTGTCCGCTTGCTAATCATTTCAGGTTAACTAGAAATTGTCAAGTGGGTGAGATATTGAAAATGTATGAATCTCAACTTCGGCTTGGTAGACATTTATATTGAAAGGATATCGGAGATAACAACCTAAGACCAGGTTGTACAGTCAGCAAATCATCTACTTAAAACCAAGAATGAGATAATATCGCATGAGGTTTCATCAAGATCAAATATACATACGGGGAAATGATCATAAAGGTAAAAGTTGATAAGGAGCAAAATGCAATTGCTCTATCCAAAAGGAAAGCATAGAAACAAAGAGGATTCCCCGCACATGTCAGATCTGGCTATGGAATGGCAACAGACTGCCTATATTAATTCTGATGATGACAAGGAAAGAGCATCTGTCAGGGAGGCACAAAGCCGAATATATTGATGACTTTGGCCTTACTCGTGAATCTGGCTAGGCCTTCAATCAAACATACATCTGAAGCCGGAACAGTTTTATTTCCTAACCACAGCTCAGCTAAAATGCAGCAATCCTCTACAATATTAACGCGAAGAACTATATCTTCAAATCAAATGGCAGCTGGTTTAAGGGAGAGTGTGAGGTCTTTAGGCAAGTAAGGCTTTAATAATTGGTTGCATTGAATAAAATGAACGTTCTGCTTGAGTTGAACTTATACTATATCAGGCGAGCAAATCACTGATTGATGGTTTGTGGTTATGGTTTGTGGCGAATCTTTTGGTCGAGGGTCGCATCGCAATGAGCTGGAATTGAGCATTACTTTTAGTGACAAAATTCGCCTTTTATGAGTAATGAAGGCTGCATCAGATTGCAGGACAGCAAATTGATTCTATCTTACTTTCTGCTTAGAAATTGTGTTCTAATTGCCGCGATTCCGATTCTGCCTCCCAATGTCCTGTATCATTATTATAAGAAAAATACGTACATCGAGAATAAAGTCGCTACTTCGTACTCAGAGATTCATCACTGTATGTGAGAGGTACTTTTTTAAACTATCTTTTAGAGAGCAAACATCCCACGCTCGCAATACAAGCACTTTTATAATCGTCGATTGAATTGGGCAAACATTTTGATACGCTTCTACTATGATCATGAGGTCATCAATTTCATATACCTAACACCTTAGGTAGAGTGTGGGGAAGGGAGGGGTAGAGTATTACAATTCTAGAAAATTACTATTATTAATTTAGTGCATTCGCCAAGTTGATGAATATAGTCGAGTTACCTGAGGTTATATCTCAATTTTAAAAGGAAACAAGCTAGCAAGCACATTACAAAGTTTTGACCGGAGTCGTCTTTAGCCCCCAAATCGCGAAACTTCATAGTGAAGAGGCAGGTGCTTGAGCGTACGTGCGCTCGAGTGAGGTAAAGGTAAGGGGTGTACACGGGAGGAATAAGAATGTTATCATACAAGAAAGAGAAGGCGTAGAGGGGTAACTGTTACCTGACTCTTTGACGGAGGGAACAGATCAAATGTCGTCACCAAGCAGTGCGCGATTGAAGGCCCAACTTGGGTAGAATCAGAGTTCTTTTCACTTAAAATCGTCCGTGTCCAACCAACCCTGATTAAAGTTAAGAGCGTCTATTTGTCATTCCAATGACCATTTTTGGCATACATAGCGACTTAGCTACAAATCACATACGAGTGGTCACAAATAGGCTAGGATCTCCATTATCAATTTGAGTTCAATTCTTTCAAGTAAGCTAATCAACACTCAATCATGGCTGAAAAAGCATTTCATCTCCACTACATGGTCTTCTAAGGCAATATTTTAGTTTCGTGCCGTATGTATCGGGTGATACCTTCGTCAAGGAAAGGACCGAATTCGTTTTGGAGAGGTAGCTGCAGCCTGTCTCGATATTTTCTTGAATAAAAACTCAATCATGGCTGGAAAAGCACTTCATCTCCACTACATGGTCTTTTAGGGCAAGCTTTTAGTTTCGTGCAGTATGTATCGGGTGATACCTTCGTAAAGAATAATACCGAATTCTTTTGAGAGGGAGGGGGGCTGCTACCTGTCTCGATCTCTCTCTCGATTACCTCTGTGCTGAGAATATGGTACTTCCTGGAAATGCTATAGTAATAACAAGTGGGGGCGCGTTGTACATAGGCTCATCACTCTTGCTATGTAACACAAGAAGTTACTGCTGGAGAAGTTCCATCTAATATTAGTAATGTCCTTCTCCGAAGAAGAGCGGAAAGTTCGCATTATGTCTTGAGCGCTAATATGACGGGTGACGACTGTCCTCCATTGGCCGTAGAAGTATGAGAAGGAACTAATGGCTGATGGGTCCTAGCCGTCAGAATTTTACATTCGTTACAAGACCATCTCTATGCACCTGCACCTTTTTCTAGTTTGATTAACCTAAATAACTTCAATTGTCGGTTTATAGCTGGTGGATAAGACGTCTTTCCAGGTTCGAAAGAAGAGTGGTGTGTCGAAATCGATGAATGGCTTCCTGAAGTACACTTGAATCCCTTCTCGCGGCGGAATCACTACCACTGACGTAGTAACCACAATTAAATGGACTGGATGTTGAATATGTCCGAATCCTAACAAGATAACAACTTGCAAACATGCTGCATTCTCGCACCTTTCACAACATGATGCGTTCTCGCACCTTTGACTCTCATCTGGAATTTGATCGAGACGTGCAGTTGACCTGAACACGCAATCATGAGGTATATATACTTCCTCGAAGGAACTTGAAGCGGTTCTCTTTAGATCTGTCCAACTCTGAAATGAAATAGGCTAGGGGAGTAGTCAGCTACTTTGACATTTGTATAAATAAAGTTCAGGTTCAAATTCAAATTCACTGAAGCATTTTACCCCCAGAACTGAGTTTCTGCCGCTGCAAAATAATCCGTTTAAAATTATGAAATAACAACTTTAACCATACAATGGAGTTGACCTGAACATGCACTCACAAGGTATACGTACTTCCTCGAAGAAACTTGAAATGGTTCTCGCTAGATCTATCCAACTCTGAAAAGAAAGAGGCCAGGTGTAGTCAGCGCCACTTTCACATTTGTATAAACAATGCTCAAGTCTAAAGTCCCCGCTTCATATCAGATCTTGAACGAACACGTGCAACAGCATTTTACCCAATTTAATAACCAATATGCAAGTCCAATCAAGAATGATCGATCATTGCTGGATTGGCTAATTTACGCACTAAATCACAGTTCACATTACCTAACTGCCATTTTTGCAGTATCATAGGGCCATGATTTTCAGTATGGCAAGCTCTATCGAACTGATGATTCTTCATCATATGATTATTTTCTGTTCATGGCAATGAACTCTTTACGATAGAATGCCTCAGCTTTGCGCAAGACCGAATACCATTCCTAAATGATCTATTCGTAAAGATTTTTCGAATGCTTTCTCTAGATTCTTGCCAGCCAAATATTGCAAAGATGGAGAAAATCTTACCATCTAATATATTTTGGCAAGACACATGTTGAGATGCTGCACTTTGACATTTACATCCGAAAATTAATTGACATCAAGACTTACCCTAGTACTACCAGCTGGCATTGAAAATGCGTTGTCATCAAAGTCGCCGTGGATAGACGAAGCAAGACAAATGTAGAGTGCTACCTGCTTTGTTTCCAGCGTTAAGGTCAGTCTTCCGTCCGCCTCAACCACAACAGAATTAAGGATAATTCCAGGATCGTTTGCCAATCCATTCAACTGCTTCGGGAGCTTCCACAGTACAAGGTTTTGGCCCATTTTATCTTCATTATATTCATCGAGGACGCGGATGACTACACATGTAGTCTGAAGAGATACATTATTTAGGCTAAGATCGAAGTATTCTTTTAGTAGAATATGACTGTCAGCAGCGAATGATTCAAAAGTGCAAAAAGGAACAAATGAACTCACCAATACTACCGTTTGGAGGAAGCGAAATTGACCTTGTAAATATGATTTGAACCTCTCCAGAGAAGGACCATTTCTCAACCAACAAATTACCATCGAACTGGGCTACTCCATCATTACGGATGTAGCAACTACCTGCTATTCCATCAATGCTTGCACCACATGTAGCAAACACATCGCGAAACAAAGATCTTTGCAATAAGTACATCAAAGGTTTCCAACGACCTCTATCATCCAAATGTCCATCATACTCCAATATGCCCCAACTTCCAGAGCGCCAATTGTCATTCATTTGCCATATGAGAGTCCCAAACGAGTTTTTACTCCGAAGCTCTTCAATTGTACCTTTCATCCATAGCATCTGCGATAGTAGACATTGATATAATTGTAATTGAAATGTTTTTTCCCCAGTTTGATCTATATGACGAATGTCTCCAAAAAAGGCTTCAATATGGCTGTCGCAAGGGTAATTTCTTTGGGCCAGTACGCTTGATCCTTGACACTCATTGGCATTTTCATAGACAACTGTACAATTAGATTCTGTACGAGAATTTCCATGTAGTCCCCAATTGATTTTATGTAAAGCATCGCTCATGGATTCAAAGGACGAAAACACCGAGGCGCCGAATTCGCTGACAAATTGATTCGGGTGCGAGAGACCAGTTTTTACCTTTTTGAAACGAAATGGAGTTCTAGTGTCATATTTATCCCTGCAAGTTGTTGAACAGGAATACAGTGGCGGTGAGCTTTTGAGTTCATGGCAGCATTTGCACCTGAGAGCGTTTTTAAAGTGCAGTCTTTCGCCTTACCCTTTTCTTTGGTGCCCATTTACTGTAGAAAAACTCTTTGAATATCCATGGTTATAAGGCCCGTGCTCTTCAATTATCGAATCGTAGTGTCCAAAATTGTATATCAATTTTTTCCCGTTTGGAGTACCGTCTATGCCAAAGACTCCGGAAGAGAACCCTGAAGATGGACTGCTCCACCATACTGGCCTTGTACCATCTTCTTGCGCAACAATCGTCAGGGCAAATGTTGCATACAAATCATTTGACTCGGACGTGCATTCATTGCATCCATTCCAAAGTACAATGCTTGGATACGAATTGAGGCTCCTAACAATATATCGAATTTCGTTTTCGACTGTTATCGTCTTTTCAAGCGCATGAAATTGTTCTTCTACAAACATCAAGTCATGAAATAACATGATTCCAAGCTCGTTACAATATCTATAGAACGACAATGGCATGACAACACCTCCTCCCCAAACTCGCAGCATATTCATATTCGCATCGAACGCTGACTTTGCGAGCTCTCTATGAGCTTTATCGGAGAAGCGTCCTTCAAGCTGTTCCATCGGAACAACGTTGGCTCCCCTTGCCCACACTGCTTGACCATTAATACGAAAGAACATACCGAAATTTCCTGTCCCATCCAGAGGAATATCTTGGTCCTCATTATGTGTTACCAGTGCGACTGTTCGGAATCCTAAGTAGTTTTTACAATGTATTCATTGAGCAAGACGTTTTTTAAAGCAGAGTCGGAAGTGTGTGGTGATTGGATGACTTACCAATCTGTCGCTCAACCCATTCACTTCCATGTCCTTGACAGGGATCTCTGTAAGAGACGTAAAGACTGTATAGACTTGGATCACCCTGATGCATGCCATTTGGCCACCATAAATTAACGTCCTCCACAAAAACCACCACGTTCAGACTAACAACTAACTCCGTGGGTGATGAAATAAGTACCTTCTCACGGGAATCATTCAAGTTGAGAATTTGATCCTCCACAAAAGAAGATCGGAAAATGACTTCTCCACAACTTGCATTGTCAAGAAATGAATCACCATCAATAAACATTTGTAAATGTACGTCAATCGTAACATTAAACTTGCCGGTCACGATTTCAACTGTAGGATCACCTAGATAACGAATCTTTGGCACAACGTTAACAATCGCCACATGGTATACCTCAATCAAATAAATTGGTTTGTATATACCAAATGTCAAAACTCGCCTAGACGAGCATGAAGCCTCTGCCGCCATGGAATAGGGCGCCCAATCCCAACCACCTGAGCATGCCATGAACCTCCCATGTGTATCAATATCAGGATCAAAAATAATTGAAAGTGTATTTGTATCCGTGAGACTGTGGTGAAGTATTGATTCCGAAATGGGGAAAATGTAGCGCAAGAATTGATCAGTAATGATTCCAATAGAAATACCATTAAGTTCGATAGTAGCACCCATTTTGATACCTTCTACAACTAGTGCATAGTGCTTTGCATGCGATTTGTACCCAGATGCCTTCTTCGCGGCAGTCCTCCTATGATCAAAACTGAAAGATGAATATTGATGGTTAAAGTTTGTTTCATAAATCCAGGTTCTTGTTCTTCTTTCTAGATGTGGTATTCTATACTCCCCCTTTGTTCGCGTTCCACTATTCTCAGGGTGTTCATGAGAAGTATCATCGTCGGATCTTTGTGCAGAATAACAAGTGGTCCCATTCGACAACACTTTTTCTTCGCCCATCCAGACATGGCGCTGATCCAGAAAATTATTTTCATAGAAAGGATCGCCAATAATTCCAGCTTCTTCCAAATCTGTGAGAATGTCTCCTGGAACCTATTCTTTCATAGCAAGTATTAGAGAGATGAGCATGGTAACTAGTATATCTCTCACATTTCATCTTTCATGCACACCACGCAGAGGGCAACCACTTACAATTGTAGGAATGTCATGATATGCACCATCGTCGCTTCTTAGCGTCCATGGATGATCTCCGTATAACCGATGTATTCCACAATTTCCAGAACTTCGAGTATTAGTAGTAGTGGATCCATAAATGAAGTGGTCCTCACAGACATCTGGGAAAACGGTCAAATCACCATCATTTTTTGGAATGATCCGCGCTCCACCAGAGGGACTTTGAAAGACGAAAAATAAAGCAAGGAATTGCCAGTGGGCCAAGATTATCATCATGTTTACCTCACTCCTTTCTATAATCTAGCTACGATAGCTAGATCAGCGTTTAACTGTAAATCCCTAAGCTACCAGCTACCAGTCCGTGTACGCGTAGTAGTACGTACTGTTCTGTTCTGTAATAGTAGTTGCAAATGTGGGTTTTTGATATTCTTTGGAAAGATATTTTATATTTTGCGCGCTAATTTCAATTTCCAGAAATATAAAAAAGGCCTTTCGTGTCCAAGTCCAAAATTCTTAGAGCTCTGTCCCGTCCATCCCGGGGTGACACCTGGGGGAACGGGATCATCCCGTCGGGATGATAGCGGGATCCCGGGATATCCCGGGATAAGCTAATTTGACACGTATACCGGGATGCTAGTGCGGGATGCGTATAGCGGGATCCCGGGATACCCCGGGATACGCTAATTTGACACGTATACCGGGATGCTAGTGCGGGATGCGTGAGAGGGGCTAAAAGGCCTCTTAAAAATCATTGCGCGAACCACCTGTGTGGCAGGTAACTGTTCTTAACTGTTGTATTTGCTACACTCTGCTACAGCGTGCGAATCTCATACGAATCCCGGGATGAGGGGTGCCGGGAACGGGATGGCATCCCGTCCCGTATCCCGGAGATCCCGTTCCCGTTTTATCCCGGCCGGGACAGAGCTCTAAAAATTCAAATTCTTAGAGTTCTGTCCCGGCCGGGATAACGGGAACGGGATCTCCGGGATACGGGACGGGATGCCATCCCGTTCCCGGCACCCCTCATCCCGGGATCACGGGATTC
>Ga0307981_1002506_pt1 | contig 14771 bp, 12 predicted proteins | sample OrgLakmetagen987_FD_201849 | JGI IMG/M metagenome (GOLD analysis project Ga0307981, IMG submission 201849) | Saline water microbial communities from Organic Lake, Antarctica - #987 | ecosystem: Environmental > Aquatic > Non-marine Saline and Alkaline > Saline | place: Antarctica: Organic Lake... | reverse complement strand
CACCACCCGCCCGTCGGCGAGAAGCACGACGGTGTCTGCCAATGCGATGGTCCCCGGGCGGTGTGCGATGACGATCGTGGTGCGGCCGCTCATGACGGTCGACATCGCCGAGCGGATCTCGTGCTCTTTCGACGGGTCGACGGCGGAGGTCGCGTCGTCGAGCACGAGCACACGGGGGTCGGCGAGGATCGCACGAGCGATCGCGATTCGCTGTCGCTGCCCACCGGAAAGCGAAAAGCCGCGCTCACCGAGCATGGTGTCGTACGCATCGGGGAGCCCCATCACGAAATCGTGTGCGCCCGCCAGGCGGGCAGCGGTCTCGATGGTCGCAGCGTCGGCACCGGGGTCGGCGAAGGCGATGTTCGCAGCGACCGTGTCGTGGAACAGCAAGGTGTCCTCGAACACGATGCCGACGGCTCGGCGGAGTTCGTGGAGCGTGAGGTCACGCACGTCGACACCGTCGATCGACACCGCACCGGCCTGGACGTCGTAGAAGCGCACCAGGAGACGCGCCACGGTCGACTTCCCGGATCCGGTCGCTCCCACGATCGCCACCGATTCTCCCGGCGCCATCTCGAGCGTGAAACCGTCGAGCACCGCTCCATGGTCGGCATCGGCCTCGCCCCCGTTTCCGTACCCGAACGTGACGTCGCGGAACGTGACGGCACCCATGCCGTCGCTGGGTCGGGCACCCGTGCCGACCGGGAGTGCGACGGGGGATGCGGGGTCGGCGACGAGGGTGTCGATGTCGAGCACCTCGTTGACGCGCTGCAGCGCAGCGGCCGCACGCTGTGCGAACGCAATGGTCATCCCGATCATCCGCAACGGCCAGACGAGCAGCGCGACGTACACGTTGAACAGCGCGAGTTCACCGATGCTCAGCGCCCCGTCGATCACGCGATTGCCGCCGAACCACAGCACGGCGATCAGACCGATCTGCGGGAGCAGTTCCATGGCCGGCAGGAATCTCGCTCGAATCCGTGCTGCGGTGATCGACTCGCGACGGATGTCGTCGGCTGCGGTCCGCAGCTTGGTGGCCTGGACACGTTCGGCGCCGAACCCCTTCACCACGCGCACCCCGGCGACGGTCTCTTCCACCACGGTCGCGAGCTCCGCCTGTTCGGCCTGCACGGCGAGCATCGCCGGATGGATCGCCGACGAGAACCGTCTCCCCAGCACCTGGATGAACGGCAGCGACACCAGCGCCAGGACTGCCAGGAACCAGTCGGTCACGAACAGGATCACCACGACGGCGCCGATCATCGCCAGATTCGACAGCGTGATCGGAATCATCACCACGAACATCTGGATCTGATTGAGGTCGCTCGACGATCGGCTCATCAGCTGGCCGGTCTGTGCCCGATCGTGGTATCCGATGTGCAGCGACATGATGTGGCCGAAGATCCGTTCGCGCAGGCGGGTCTCGGTCCATCGCGCTTCACGGAATGCGTAGAAGCGCCGGAATGCGGTGAACGAGCCGGCCACGACGCCGGCCACGGCGATGAGCCCCGCCCACATCCACAGCCGGTCGTCTTCGCGGATGCCACGGTCGATGCCGAACCTGACCAGCAGTGGCGCTCCGATCTTGCCGAGTGTCCACCCGAGTCCGATGATCGTGCCGATCGCCAGGTTGCGGCGCTGGGCCGACAGCGTGTCGACGAGCAGTGCCCAGCGCGAAGGGGCGGGAACCTCGTGGTGACCGGGGCGGCGCATGGGGTGCGGTCAGCCGAGCAGTTCGGTGACGCGCTGCTTGGGCCGGCCGATGATCGCGCGGTCGGACGTGACCACCAGCGGGCGCTGCAGGAGTTGCTTGTGCTTCACGAGAATGTCCACGATCTGGTCGTCGGTCGCCACGTCGTCATCGGTCAACTCGAGCTTCTTGAACTTCGAGTCACGCCGCACCAGATCGGTGGCGGGGTCTTCGAGCTTGGCGATGATGTCGCGCAGTGTCTCGGCATCCGGCGGCTCCTTGATGTACAGGACCACGTCGTGTTCGACCCCGAGTTCTTCTGCAATGCGCACGGCATTGACCGAGGAGCCTCAATGCTGGTTGTGATAGATGGTGACGCGCTGAGAAGGATCCGACATGGAAGTCGACCCTACGTCCGTCGGCAGGACTTCGACGGATCGATCGCGCACGGGTCGGGCAGGCCGACGTCGGGGTGGTCAGTCGATGGTGACTTCGTTCAACAGACCGGTCGTGACGTCGTACACGAAGCCTCGGATGTGCTCTTTGTGCTGGACGAACGGCGTCAGCTGGAGCCGCCTCATCGACTGGGCGATGTCGACGTACGGGTCGTCGAAGGACTCGACCGCCCACCACGGCTTCACCCCGATCTCGGCTTCCAACTCTGCCTTCAACGCGTCCTCGCTGACCATCTGCAGGCCGCAGTCGGTGTGGTGGACCAGGACGATCTCACGAGTACCCATCGACCGCTGTGACAGGCACAGCGAACGCACCACGTCGTCGGTGATCACGCCGCCGGCGTTGCGGATGATGTGCGCTTCACCATGACGCAGGCCGAGCATTGCGAAGATGTCCATCCGCGAGTCCATGCACGACACCACAGCGATCCGCCGGGTCGGGCTGATCGCCAGGTCCTGATCGGCGAACGAATCGGCGAACACTCGATTCTCGGCGACGAGACGGTCCGCAGAGGGCTCGAACACGACATCGACACCGGGTTTCGATACGGCCACGCCGATGAGTGAACCCCCCGACCCACCCGGCCGCAACTCCGATGCGAACCGGTCCGCCCCGAAAGAGGTCCACCGACAGGGCGGTCAGGGCGAGCGACAGTCACGGCGTGAGACCTGACCGTCTGCGGGGTCGTCCATTGCTAGGAGTCGATGGAGTATCCGACCACATCGACGATGAGGTCCGTGCGGGCCAGACTGAACAGGCACACCGTGCCCGTGGCGCTCAGCTTGACGACCACGGCGTTCGAAACCTCGGCACCAGGACCGAAGTTCACGTTCGACGCATTGGGACGATCCTCGTCACACGGAAACACCGTCAAGAACCCACCCGTGTCAGGACCGGCCGCCACCACGTTCAACACCGCACCCGTCGCATCAGCAGCGACACCGCCACGTCCGGCCACCGAAAGAGTCGTCGTCGACCCCGCCGCCTTGGGAGACGACGTCTGCTCCCGGCCGTCGACCGTCGTGAACCCACTGCGAGTTTCGAGCAGCCGGGCTGGAACGATGGACAACAACCCGCCCGACTCGGGCACGAAGCCAGCGACATCCACCAGTAGATGAGTCTCCGCACTCGAGAACAGACAAATCGTCCCCGCAGCACTCACCTTGGCCAACACCAGGTTGTTGACGGCCCGACCCGGAGCTCCGTTCACGTTCGACGCATTGGGACGATCCTCATCACACGGAAACACCGTCACGAACCCGCCCGTGAACGGAAACACCGACGTCGTGTTCACGATGACCGCATCCGCATTCGAATCGACGCCGCCACGATCGGTCACCTTCAACGTCGTGGTGGAGCCCGCCGACACGCGACCCCCACCCTCAGAGATGCCGTCAACGGTCGTGAACCCCGGACGCGTCTCGAGCAGACGGGCCGGCACCAACGGCTCCACCGAACCGCGGTCGGGCACGAAGCCGTTCACATCGATCACCACATGAGTGGTCGTCGACGTGAACACACACACGGTGCCCGCTTCACTCAACCGGGCGAACGCAGCGGCAGCTACCGCGACACCGGGCACCAGATTCAAGTTCGACGTGTTCGGCCGTGCATCGGCGTCACACGGGTACACCGACACGAACCCATCACCTGACGCTTGATCCGCCGTGACATTCAGATTGACGGCCCGAGCATCATCGGGCACACCGCCACGACCAGCCACCTGCAACACGACGAAGCGCCCGCCCTGAACCTGCCCGATGCCTTGAGACACACCGTCGACGGTCGTGAAGTCCGAACCGATGCGGGTGTCCAACAGGCGAGAGGGCACCAACGGCAACACCCCGGGCGCCACCACATCGAACCCATACGAGAGGATCGACCGGACGTTTCCAGGAATCCCGTAGCCGATTCCGACGCCTGACCCATCAGCGCCGATCGCGATGGCATTGTTGTCATTCGACACGATCAGTCCCGTCGACTGCGTGTGGATCGCGGTGCCGTCAGCTCGGACATGCACGACATTGCCCGAGGCCGTCGAGACCACGAACGAACCGTCGCCGACCGCATCGACGTCGTGCATGTCTCCTTCGGCGATACGAGTTCCGGCTCGCAGGCTCTCGCCTGATGGGCTCAACAGATTGGTCCAGATACAGCAGTTGTTTGCCTCCGTTGCGACGAACCAGTTGCCGGTCACGGGGTCGGCAACCGGGTTCGCTTGCTGGATCGCGGAGTTCATGTCAGGTCCGACATCGATCACGTTGAGACCACCGACCGGCACCAACGCCGACGTGTAGATCTGCGCTGGGAATCGACGCAGGTTGGGATTGCCCGTCTGGAGATATGGCTGCGTGACCATGATCTGTTCGGTCACCGGGTTGTATGCGACCGCAGGAAAGGTGGTTCCACCTTGGCTGATCAGCGGAAAGATGGCAGTGGCCACCTGGCCGAGCGACCCGTCGAGTGCTCGGATCACGGTATGCGAATTGCCGCCACCGATGTCAGTGCACCCGTTCCAGCGGGTGTGCACGAGAACGTAGCCACCGGTGGAGGGGTCGTGGGTGACGTTCGGAACGGTCGCAATGCAGCCGATGTTGTCGCCCATCGGCGGGTTCAGGCGGGCCTCGGTTCCCACGAGTGCGCCCTGATTCGAGACGAGTCGACCGAACACTGTGCTGAAGCGTTTTTGGGGGTCCGGTGTCGACTCCTGGGTGTCCCCGCGGCTGTAGACGACCAGATACTCCTTCGTGGTTGCGTTGTAGGTGATGTCCGGCGGCCAATTGACGAGGGTTCTTCCGCTTCCGTTCGCGCCAAATTCGGCGACCACGATGACCGGACCGAGAGGTTCCCCGTTCGCGTCGAGGCGTTGGCCTGCGATGTCGCGCTCCGGAAGCCTTCTCCAGACGGCGAAGTACTCGTCGCGGTCCGAGTTGAACGCGATCTCGAAGGCGAAACCTGACCCTGAGGTGGTGTCAACGACGTTCGGACCTCCATCAGGAACCACGCGGGCGCTCGCGCCGGCACCTCCGACCACGAGCGTGGCAAAGACGGTCGCCGCAACAGCGAGAAGTCGGATGGATCGAAGGACGCTCATCGGCGCAACGTAGACCATCGTCGTCGACGCGTGCCCCATACGGGTAACAGTGCGACAACACTCGGCCGTTCCGTTCCTGCTCACGCTACGTGGCCAGAATCGAACCGCCTGCTTGACACGATCCTTCGGGCTCCGCCCCTCCCGCCACGACCAGGCCAACCGTTGGCGTTCTCATCATCTCTGTGACACCCCCGACGTACTGTTCGTCGAGCCGACTCCCTCCCTCATCCGTCACGGGCCCGTGCCCGCCGACTCCCCGAGGGGGACCAATGCCACATCCGTCCGACCGCCCGCTGTACGTCGCCGACATCGTCGAGGGGTGCGCCAGGTTCCCGTTCGCACCCATGCCAACGGCAGGCGTCCACCAGATCGATCTCGATGCAGCACTCGACATCATCACCAATCAGGTGCCGTTGCCGCACCTCCACCAGACCGTCGTGATCGTGCTCGACCACGAACGCCGCGGCCTGGGCATCACGACCGTTGCCGACACCATCGAGGCGGATGCGGTTCTGCACGTCGCCGACATGATCGTCGAAGCTGCCCATCGAGACCCCGAGGTCGGGGCGGCGATCATCGCGTCCTTCCGGCCGGGTGGAGCCGACGAACTCGACGATCTCGACCGGTGGCTCACCATCGACGAACAGCTCGGCATCGTCGGCGTCGAGTTGATCGAGTGGTTCGTGGTGGGCGGAGCCGTGTCGCGCCCCCGGACGCTCGTCGGTGAACCGGCTCGCTGGGACTGACCATCGATCGCCGGACCAGGGTTTCGACCCGCCCGATCAACTCGGATGCTCTCCTTGTGCTGCGGCAGTTCGCGCACGACGCTCGGTCGGGCTCAGGCGTAACCCGGCCGCACGGAGTCGTCGCACGAGTTCTCGGCTCTCCACCACGACGGCTCCGGCTTCGATCATGTCGTTGCGATATTCCTCGGGGATGTCGAAGTGGTCGCCTTGGAACGCACGGCGGGGGATCCCGATCGCATCGGTGAACACGAACAGTTCCGCGTACGACACATCGCTCACCATGTGGCACCACTTGCGGCCTTCGTGCCACCACCGCGCCTCGTCGATCAGAATCGTCACGGTCCCGAGTGTGCCAGGCCTGCCACACTCACTTCGTGAACGACGTCACCGACGACTCCCCCGACGGCCGCCTTCGCGCCTCATGGATCCGGTTCGTCTCGGCCGACACCGAACTGTTCGATCGGATCGTCGTCCGACACCGCGAGCGGCACCGGCACTACCACCGCCTCGAACACGTCGACAGTGTCGTGGGCCATCTCGAGGCCCTCGTCGCCGACGAGGGCCTCGGGGTACACGACCACGGGCTCACCGTGGCGGCTGCGATGTATCACGACGCGATCTATGAGCCGCGATCGGCGGCGAACGAGCGGGCAAGTGCTCGACTCGCTCGCAAGGACCTGGCCTCCATGGGCTGGTCGCCGCAACGGATCGAGGCGGTCGCCACGATGATCGAGGGCACGTCCGATCATCTCACGCCAGCCGATGCTGCCACCGCGGTGCTGTTCGACGCCGACCTGGCGGTCCTCGGTTCGGACTCGCACACCTACGAGGGGTACCGAGCGGCCGTCCGCCGGGAGTACCACCACGTCCCCGACAACGACTGGGTCAGCGGACGGGCGGACGTGTTACGAGCCTTCCTCGATCGGGCAGCGATCTACGCCACCGACAGCGGACACGACCATTGGGAGCAGGCCGCTCGACACAACCTCACCGACGAGCTCGAGTCGCTCGCCTCCTGAGTGACGCAGCGCGTCAGTCGTCAGATGATCGGCGTGGGCGCTTCACGGGAATCGGGATCAACGCTGGTTCGGGCTCCCGCTGCGCCGCGATGACTCCGCCCACAACCGCTGCTGCGGCTCCGATGGCGACGATGATCGTGATGAGCACAACAAAGACCGTACCCCAGAAGGACCGAACCACACGTCTACATCGTGAAGTTCCTGAGCTGTTGTCGACATGGCAGACTGGGACCATGACCGATCTCGAGACGATGCCCGTGGTCGACCCGGATCTCGACACCGATCAGCAGACCGAGACCGGTGAGCCGACGTCGGCCCACATCGTGAAGGCCGGCCCCGGTGAGAACGGTGCCGCGATCGTGCTCGAAGCTCGCATCATGGGCACGCCGGTCGAAGCGCTGTGCGGCTTCGTCTGGGTTCCGTCGAAAGATCCCAAACAGCTCCCCGTGTGCCAGAAGTGCAAGGACGTCTACGAGATGTACAAAGCATTCAGTGACGGCGTCAACCGCGACACCCCGATCGATTGAGCACACCCGACACGGCGGGCCTGCGGATCCGGAGCGCGGTCCGCGCCATCTTGCTGACCCCCGACTCCTCGCTCCTCCTGGTGCGCTTCGAGTTCCCGGGTGGCACGGTCTGGGCACTGCCAGGTGGTGGGGTCGACCCCGGCGAGTCCTACCTGGAGGCGCTGCACCGTGAGCTCGACGAGGAGGTCGGGATCGTCGCCGCCGATGTCGGTCCACACGTGTGGACCCGCCTCTACGTCGGGCCGTTCGCCGATGATGCCTGGGACGGCCAAGAGGATCGCTATCACCTGGTTCTGGTCCCCGATCGCTTCGAACCGACGCCGGCGATGAGCTGGGAGGAGCTGCGCGCCGAACGGCTCCACGAGTTGCGCTGGTGGCACCTCGACGAGATCACCGCCGCCACCGACATCACGTTCGCACCGAGCCGGCTGGGTGAGCTGTTGGGCTCACTCGCGTCCGACGGCGTGCCCGCCGCACCGATCGAGACCGGGGCCTGAGCTGGCGTTCAGCGACTGTGGTGACTCGTCCGGATGATCGCCGACTGCTGAGCGATCGACATCAAGCGACCGTCCTCACTCCAGAGCCGGGCGGTGGAATGACCGACCGAGCGCGAGAACCCATCCGCCTCCACCTCGACGAGGACCCAATCGGTCGGGCGTGTGTCGACCATGCGCAACGTGTTGTCCAAGCTCGTGCCGCCCGGGGCGATACCGAGTGCCGCGCACACCGCGAGCGGGCCGAAGTCGGCAACGAACCCCTGCGACGCAGCTGAACCGATCACGCTGTCCACGATCCGGCACCACAGTGCCAGGGTCCCGGTCTGAGGGGCGCCGTGCGCCGATCGGCCGAACGAGCCGGCTGCGACCCGACGTTCGAAGTGGTCGAAGAACGAGCCCTTCACGTCGCGCTCGAAGAGTTCGGCAAACGGTGCGCTGTCGGCGGGGCTGGGAACGTCGGGCATCGTTCGGAACGCCACTTCGTCGCCGTCCGGACGGATGTTGTGTGCGGCGAGTGACGAGATGACCGACGTACCACCGACGCTCGCATTGATCCGGGTCTGCGATGTCGAGCGGCCCGAGACCGCGACATCGACGGCGAGCTCGAGGTGGTCGCCGGGAGCCGGTGATCCCAGGAACTGGGTCGTGATCCACTGGATCGGCCGACCCGTTGCACGCTCGGACGCCTCGATGCTGGCAGCGATGCCCGAACCGCCGTAGAGGAACCCGAACGGCGTGCAGAGGTGGGGATCGACGGCGAGGTCGAAGTGTGTCGATGGTCCAGCCACATCGGAGCGGTCTCGGAGTCCGAGGAGGTCGAGTGGGGGAAGAACGTGGTCGGGCACCGACACAGCTTGGCGAGTGGGCCAAGCCCGACGAGAATCACAGCGTTGTGGCAGGCTCGGAGATGTGCAGGTCACCGATGTCACCACCTTCGTCATCCGCAATCCTCCCCCGTCGTTCGACGCGGCGGAGTTCATCGTGGTGCGGGTCACCACCGGCGATGGCGTCGTCGGGTGGGGCGAGATGGCGTCAGGCGTCGTGGGTCCTGGCGCTGCGACCGCTGTGGTCGCCGACATCTCCGACCGGTTCCTCATCGGCGAGGACCCGCGCCAGATCGAAGGACTGTGGCGCAGACTCCGTTCGAGCAGCCCGGGCGGCATGGTCGATTCATCGACCATCGGCGTGGTCAGTGGTCTGGAGATCGCCTGCTGGGACATCGTCGGCAAGGCGGCTGGCCGACCGATCCACGAACTCCTCGGCGGACGTGCGCACGACGACCTGCGCGCTGCCACAGCGCTGTATCCGAGCGCCGGATGGCGCGAGGTCCGAACCAACGCCGAGCATGCCGCAGCTCGGGCATCGAACGAGGTCGAACGCGGGTTCTCGGCGCTGATGTTCGACGTGGTCGGCAGCTCGACCGGAATCGAGTCGGAGATGCCGAGCCAGGGTGGCCTGGCTGACACGGCGCAGATGATCGCCACGATCCGGTCATCGATCGGGCCCGGCGCCGATCTCGTCGTTCGGGCACACGGTCGATTCGCCGCGGCCGGCGCCACGCGGCTCGTCCACGAGCTCGAGGCATTCGACCCACTGTGGCTCGACCATCCGTGCCCCGACGATCGACCCGACGCGCTGGCCTCGGTCGCTGCCTCGTCCTCGACACCGGTGGCGGCGGGCAGCACCGTCACGACACTCGCCGGCTTCGCCTCGCTGCACCGATCGGCCTCGGTATGGCGTCCGGACATCGGTCGATGCGGCGGCCTCTTGGCAGGCCGCAAGATCGCCGCCGTGGCAGAGGCACACGGGATCGTGGTCGCACCGGTACTCGGCGGCGGCCCGATCCTGGGCGCTGCCATCGTGCAACTTGCGCTCTCGATGCCGAACGTGGTGTTCGTCGAAGGCGTCCGTGAGTGGGGTGGCATCCACGCCGACCTCCTCACGACTCCCGTCGAATGGTGCGACGGTCGAGTCGCCGCACCCGACGGACCCGGCCTGGGCACGGACCTCGACGTCGACGTCGCTCGCCAACACGTCCTCGTCCCGGCTGACGCAACACCGTTGCCGCCACCTCCGGCCTGACCCCCACTTCGCGCCCCTACCCTCGGAACCGATGGCATACCAGGAACCCGAGTTCCTCCCCTGGGACGGCCGTCGCGTGCCGATCACGTTCGTGGGCGGCTACCTGGGCGCCGGCAAGACCACGGCGATCAACGAAGTCCTCGCCGAGACCGACCGCCCGATCGCCGTGATCGTGAACGACGTCGGCGCGATCAACATCGACGCCGCGCTGATCCGCAGGCGGTCCGGCGACACCATCGAGCTCACCGACGGTTGCGTGTGTTGTTCGTCGATCGAGGGGTTCGGCGCCGCATTCGACCAGATCCGTGCTCGACCCGAGCCGCCTGAACACGTGCTGGTGGAGTTGAGCGGCGTGGCCGAGCCGGCGAACGTCGTGCCGTGGGGAACCTCGGCGGGGTTTCTCCTCGACGGGGTCGTCGTGGTGGCGGCGGTGGACCAACTCGTTGCGTCGTCGCTGCCCGACTGGATCCGAATCCATCTCGACCGGCAACTCGCCGACGCCGATCTGGTGGTACTCACCAAGACCGACCTCGCCACCGATGACGCCATCTCGACAGCCCGGGATCGGATCGCCGAACTCGCGCCGGGCATCGCTGTCGTCGACAGCGGCCTCGGCAACCGCGAACCCGGCGCGCTGGGACGGTTCCTCGCGCTGGGTGGCCATCGGGCCGGCGACGCCGCACGAGTGGCAGGCCCGACACTGTTCGACCTCCACCAGGTCGACACGATCCCCGTGCGTGGCCCACTGGATGTCGCCGCGATCGACCACCTCCTCGACTCGCTCCCCCGCCACGTCGGCGGCACGATCGCACGGGCCAAGGGAGTAGTCGACACACCGGATGGCCTCGTGCTGATCCAGGTCGTCGGCACCCGCAGAGTGGTGACTCCGCTCCTCGTGAACGAACAGCAGGCACCCACCGACCTCGTCGTGATCTCCCTGCCGCACTGATCGCAATCGGTCGCAATCGGTGTCAGGCACCGATTGCGACCGATTGCGATCAGCGGAAGTCGCGCGACGAGGTCTTACCGGGGAGCGGGAGCGGGGCCAGATGATCGGCGACGATGTTGATGACTCCTTCGGACCGCTCCAGGCGGCCACGGACCAACATCGCCGGAGCAGCACGAGCCACCTTGCGGAAGCGCGTCCAACACCCCTTCGACACCACGACGTTGATCAGACCGAACTCGTCCTCGAGGTTCAGGAACGTGGTGCCCTGCGCGGTCTGGGGACGCTGCCGATGCGTGACCACACCGGCAACGCGCACCACCGACGTCGGCTCGGCGTCCCACAGTTCCTTCGACGTGAGCACCCCGAGGCGGGTCATCTCGTCACGCACGAAGATCGTCGGGTGCCCGTCGGGTGACACGCCGGTGGCCCACAGATCGGCGACCGCCACCTCGACCGGCGTCATCCCGGGCAGACGTGGTGCGTCGGCTCCTGTCACCATGCCTTCCAGACGGCCCGGCCGGGACTGTGCGGTCGCGCCGACCGTCCACAACGCTTCGCGGCGGTCGAGCCCGAAGCACTCCTCGAACGCGCCAGCGGTGGACATCGCCTCCAGATTCCCGAGTGTGAGCGACGGGACACGGCGCACCAGATCCTCGGTACTGCTGTATGCGCCGCCACGGTCTCGCTCGGCGACGATCGTCTCGGCGAGTTCGGCACCGATCGAGCGGATCGAACCGATCCCGAGTCGAACGGCGAGCCCGTCGGCCAGCGAGGCTTCGACATCACGATCGTCGACCTTCGAGGTCGCGAATCCGTGTGAGATCGGGCGAGCCGTCGACCCCAGCGACCCTTCACAGCGTTCCAGGGTGGCGCCTGCACCGGATGCACCGAGATCGGGCGTGTGCACGGTGACGCCGTGACGGCGGGCATCCTGCACCAACGTGTGCGGCGACCAGAACCCCATCGGCTGCGCATTGATCAGCGCCGCGCAGAACGCCGCCGGCTCGTAGTGCTTGATCCACGACGATGCGTAGACCAGGTACGCGAACGAGACCGAGTGCGACTCGGGGAACCCGTAGTTCGCGAACGCCTTGAGCTTCAGGAACAGCTCGTCGGCGATGTCTCCCTCGATGCCGTTGCCGGCCATCCCGGCGTACAACCGCTCCTTCAACGCCTCCATCCGACGCGCCGACCGCTTCGACCCCATCGCCTGGCGCAGTTCGTCGGCCTCGGCCGGGCTGAAGCTCGCGACGTCCATCGCCATCTGCATCATCTGTTCCTGGAACAGCGGCACACCCAGGGTCTTGGCGAGCGAGTTCTCGAGCAGCGGGTGCAGGTAGGTGACCTGTTCCTGACCGTTGCGTCGCCTGATGTACGGGTGCACCGAGCCGCCCTGGATCGGTCCGGGCCGGATCAGCGCCACCTCGACCACCAGGTCGTAGAACTTGCGCGGCTTGAGGCGCGGCAACGTGGCCATCTGGGCACGTGACTCGATCTGGAACACCCCCACCGTGTCGGCGCGGCACAGCATCGAGTACACGTCGTCGTCCTGGGGGATGGTGGCGAGATCGATCTCGTAACCCCGGTGCTCACGCACCAGGTCGACCGCGTAGTGCAACGCCGAGAGCATCCCCAGCCCGAGCAGGTCGAACTTCACCAGCCCCGTGGCGGCACAGTCCTCCTTGTCCCATTGCAGCACCGAGCGCTTGTCCATCCGCCCCCACTCCACGGGGCACACCTCCACCACGGGACGGTCGGCGATGACCATGCCCCCCGAGTGGATACCGAGGTGGCGAGGGGCGTCTTCGATCTGCGCGGCAAGTTCGAGCACCGCGGCGGGAATGGTGCAGTCGTCCTGCTCGGCGGTTGCGGCCACGTTGCCCCATGCGTCGACCTGTTTCGACCAGGCATCCTGCTGGCCGGGTTCATAGCCGAGCGCCTTGGCCATGTCACGGATCGACGAGCGCGAGCGATACGTGATGACGTTCGCCACCTGTGCCGTGTGGTGCCGCCCGTAGCGCCCGTACACGTACTGGATCACCTCCTCTCGACGGTCGGACTCGATGTCGATGTCGATGTCGGGTGGGCCGTCACGCTCGGGTGACAGGAACCGTTCGAACAGCAGCCCGAGCGACACCGCATCGGCGGCGGTGATGCCGATGGCGTAGCAGACCGCTGAGTTCGCGGCACTCCCCCGACCCTGGCAGTAGATGTTCGAGCGACGACAGAACTCCACCAGGTCCCACACGATGAGGAAGTAGCCGGCGAAGTCGAGCTGTTCGATCAGCGCGAGCTCGTGGTCGATGGTCTTCCAGGCGCGGGCCCGCAGCGACAGGTCCTCTCCCGTCATCGCGTTCGCCGCAGATGCGGGAGGCGGCCGTTCTCCGTAGCGGACCGCTGCACCCCGGTCGACGATTCGTCGCAGCATCGCCATCTCGGTGACCGGGGTGCCGTCGGCGCCCTGCTCACACGGAAACGGTGGAAGCTTCGGCGCCACCAACGATAGGTCGAATGCTGCGGCGCGTCCGATCTCGGCGGCGGTCTCGACCGCACCCGGATAGCGCGCGAACCGCTGCGCCTGCTCGGCACCCGAGCGCAGGTGTGCGCCCGCCGACGCCGGGAGCCAGGGGTCGATGTCGGCCAGGCTTCGTCGCGACCTGACCGCGGCGAGCGCCGTGGCGAGCTTGCGCTGCTGGGGTGTGGCGTAGTGGACGTTGTTGGTCGCGACACACCCCACACCGACGCGCTGGGCGAGTTCGTACAGCGCGTCGTTGCGGTCGGTGTCGGTGGGGTCGCCGTGGTCCCACAGCTCGACGAGCACGCGATCACGACCGAAGGCATCGACGAGGCGCTCGAGCTCTCGACGTGCCGCATCGACACCGCCGTGCAACAGCGCGGCGGGCACCGCGCCCTTGCGGCAACCGGTGAGCACCCATCCGTGGGCCCCGGTGGGCCCGACGAGACCGGTGTCGCCACCGCCGACGATGTCGTCGAACGCAAAGCGTGGGGCCCCCTTCTCTCCCGCCAGGTGCCCCTGGCTGAGCACCCGTGACAACCGGGCATAGCCGGTGGGGCCGTCGGCCAACACGAGGAGATGGGTGCCGGCCGGATCGGGTGCGTGGGAGTCGGGAACGAGGCCCGTGTCGACCTGACGGTCGGTGTCGGCTTCGGTACGGGCCACACCGTGGTCGAACAGCGTGCCATTGCGTCGGGCGGTGAGGGTGATCTCGGTGCCGAACACCGTGGCCAGCCCGACCGCCTTGGCGGCCTCTGCAAAGCGCACGACACCGTAGAACCCGTCGTGGTCGGTGACCGCGAGCGACTCGATCCCGAGCCGGGCGGCTTCCACGGCCAGCTCTTCGGGATGCGATGCACCATCGAGGAACGAGAAGTTCGTGTGGCAGTGCAGCTCCGCATACGGCACTGCGGCCGGCCCGTTCCCGGGAGACGTCAGGTCGTCGGGTGCTTCGAACGGTTGGCGTTTGCGGCTCCAGGCCGGGCTGTCACCGCCACCGTTCCACGACGGCGAGCCCGGGGCTCGACCATCACGGCCGGTGCGCGGCGCCCGAGGTTGCTGCCCGGCACCCGACAGCGCCCCCTCCAGTTCGTTCCAGGTCCAGGCCGGATTGTTGAACCCCATCCCACCCAGTATCGAACACCTGTGCTACGAACACAAGTTCGCTCTACGCGGTCGGTGGAGTGGAGGAACGT
>Ga0307981_1002504_pt1 | contig 14780 bp, 4 predicted proteins | sample OrgLakmetagen987_FD_201849 | JGI IMG/M metagenome (GOLD analysis project Ga0307981, IMG submission 201849) | Saline water microbial communities from Organic Lake, Antarctica - #987 | ecosystem: Environmental > Aquatic > Non-marine Saline and Alkaline > Saline | place: Antarctica: Organic Lake... | reverse complement strand
TGACACTACGGTACTCATAATTAGATGTGTGACGATATAGATATAGTTACTACTTAGACTAAAGAGTTTTTATGTTTAACAATAAGCGATGATTTTTTGGCGGGCAACCGTTTAGTAACCTGCACCGGCGACAGGGCGATCCGGAAGCAGGCCGTTTCCCGCCAACCCAAACCAACCCAAACTGCCCGGTTGGCCTCTTGGCCTCTTCTGTCGTGATAGCTGTACGGTTGACGCTGTGAAGACTGAAGACCCACACACCCATACTATTTAACCCACACACAAAGCTCGTCGAGACGGACCTCTGCTTTCCGTCGACACCCCCCACATCTCTTGGTTCTACATTGAACCTGCTGTGCTACCACCTTAACCACTGTGTCCCTCAGAGAGACTCGAGAGCCCGAGATATCCATCTTTAGGAACAAACACGCATTCGCGACTTGCTTTCCACTATTGTGTGTGGGATGGACGTTAGAACCCAACCAGCAAGTTCATCCTGGTCCGTTGAACGAAAGTCTACCTCTACCCCTATTACGGTCGGTATCGACGACGACGACATTACACCCACCGACCAGAAAGATTGCTTTATGGTCTCGTCTTCGGTATCCTCCTCCTCTTCGTCGTCGTCGTCTTCGTCGTCGAGTAGCAATAGTATCGGCAGCACCAGTAGCAGTAATGGTGCGAGCAGTGCCAATGTGGCTATAGCGGACACAGCTGCTGTAAATATGACTGAAAGGAGTGGAAACATGACCAAGTTGCTACCTTGCAACGACAACAACGAACCCCAAAAACCATCCGAAGAAGACCTTGAACGTTTATACGAAGAATGGGATGCGATTGATACACAAGGTATCGAATTCGAACAAGAAGAGGAATATGATCAAGCTCTAGAATGCTACGAACAAGTACTTTTGGCTCGCAGTCACTACTTGGGCGAACATCACATTGAAGTGGCCAAGTCGTTGATCAATACGGGACGTGTCATGGAGCTACAAGGCAACACGGAAGGCAGTTTGGATCTGTACCGAGTCGCACACGCCATTTACTCTGGAAAAGTGACTTCGCACGAATTCCGCGTCGTTCAAGAAGACGCTGCCACAATCCTAAAGCTCGTGCCTGGTTGGATGGAGCAAGGTCGTTACCAAGAAGCCGTAGCCTTTTTGACAAAGTGTCTTGAAGCAGAGCATGATGACAGGAAGAATGGAAAGATTCATTTGGAGCTGGGCCGCGCCTATCTTGGATTGCGAGACTACACTGCGGCTACGGTATGTATAGTGGAGGCGGCCAAGAACGACGGTGAGGAGGAAGATATTTTTAGTCTTTTGCAGCAAGTTGAGTTTCTACAGCGTGAACCTGCGGAGGCTTGGAGCAATAGTAGTGCATCTTCTCATTCCAGCACGACGGCATCGAAACAAGGCGAGCCTGATGGATTTATTTTAGACGGTATGTCGGACATTGTTGATGATTCGCCCTTAGAAGCGAGTATCACACAAGAAGAGAAGGGTCCAGATTCTAACGGGTCGAGGTCTGCCGAGCGAAAAAGATCAGATGAACCACTGTCGTCGAGCTGTTCCGAGTCCAATTTATTTTCCCAAGTCGACGATGACGATGCCCCGTTCGACGAATCTCCCGTCAGTACTGTCCATCCAGTCTCTAACGAGAAGGACCTATTGCATGTTTCACGGGGGATAATTTCACGGGAGAGAGGACTTCGAGTATCGATTCCGGAGCCAGAAGAGGATCTTGAGGCTCCATTGGTCACTAGCCCGCAGAGAAGCCCGGATTCAAAGAAAGCACCAGGTGGGTCCAGCACCAGTCGAAAACCTCGCATTCCCTCGCCAAGACGCAAGAAAGACGCTTCGCCAAGTCCACGAAAGAAGAATTTTGGCTCAGATCGATCGAAAATCGCAAGAACTCTGTCCGATCAGTTCCGGCGTCCACGTCGAGCCGGCTTTGCTTCTCTCCCAGAAGAGAAAGAAGCCTACATGGAGGAGATCCCTCAAGATGTGTCTCCCGACCAACATAGTGAAGAAACTTCGCTTGAAGGTCCTATCCAATATATCGATACGCGTTCAAAGTCGTGGGAAAGCGCGGTATCGCAAATCACTTTTGTACTGGAGGACCCAAAGATGGCGCGCAGTTCCAACAATAGTGGCTGGTGGTGGGGTGTTACTGCGGAGGGGTTTGGTAGATGGTTTCCCACGAATATTGTTTCACCAGCAGTCCAAGCAGCGGAGGGCTTTCTGTCAGCGAAAGCGATCCATTCGAAGGCCAGGCCGGAGCCCCTAGACTTTGTGTCTGACGACGAGTCGTCTGACGAGGAGGACGAAACGCAATCACCTGAGAGGGCTTCAAACATGATGAATGTCAGTAGTGTGGCTGTGCCCATGGAACACCACGGATCGGCGGCCAAGGAAGTGCTGCGAAGCCCTAGACGTGGTAACTTTGCAGTTCCAATGCCTTCGTCGCCTCGTGCACAAGAGCAGAACGAGAAAGCCATTGTTTCCGATATCGTTGATTTTTCTGCACTTCTTGCAAAGCAACTGGAGGATCTTGGTAAGAGCCATCCGAGTGTCGCTACAACCCGCTTTACTCTCGCTGTACTTCAAAGTCGCAACGGAAGCGCCGTCTTAGCTACCGAATCGGCAATTGAAGCGCTTCACATTCAAAACGCCGCTGGTAATCTTCAGGATGCAACACGGTCGCTCCACTTTCTTGCGGACTTACACCTCCACCAGAAGCAGTACAAGGCTTCATTGAGGTATTACGCAGAATGCCTCGACATTGAAAAGAATGTTTTCGGGTACCACAGTGAAGAGATCGCTAAGACCTTGAACTGCATCGGCAACGTCCAGTCGTTGGAAAATGAATTTGCTCTTGCTGTCAAGAGCCACCAAGAAGCGTTGCAGATTCTGAAAGAGTGTCACGGCGAAAATCTCAAGCATCCGCTGGTTTCAGAGACTCTTTGTCAAATCGGAGCTGTCTACTATCGCGAACGAAATTCTCCTTCGGCTCTTCAATCGAAAACGGGCGACTATGATACATTCATCGAAACAGGTATGCTAGAAGTTATCGGTCGGGCCCACGAAGATCGTGGCTCGTACAAGATGGCTATTTCTTTCTTTGAAGAGAAGTTACAGTTCTTAAAGAACCGCGACGATGACGTTGAAACTCCAGAGGAAGTGGCGGCCACTCTCAATAGTCTGGGAATGCTGTGTAGTCGAGCTGGTCTTTACACTGCAGCCATTGAATATTATGAGACCGCTCTTAACATCCAGAATGAGATTGGATGCGACGAGATATATGAGGCCACATCTCGAGTGCTGACAGCAACTGCTGAGTTCCATATGGGTAATTGGCTAAAGGCTCTCATAATGTTGCTAGATGCACATGCAGTCTTGGATGAAAAGCTTGGATCAGAACATCAAACAGTTGCTGCAACTTTGTATCAGATCGGTGTTGTTCAGAGTGCACTGTGCGATGTGGACGAAGCAATCGGCTCGTTCGAAGAAGCTAAGAGCATACAAACTCGGCTCCTCGGCGAAGAACATCCAGCAACGTTGAGAACGAGGCGTCAGATAAATGATCTCTTTGCAGTTTATGAGGCTGAAGTAGATTCTGCTCTTCAAGAATTCAACGACATATTGGAAACACAATGTCGAATTCACGGAACGAAGCACCCCAATATAGCGGAGACGTTACAAAGTATTGGCATTGCCCAGTCCAGGAAGGGAGCCTCTTCGCAAGCTCTTCGCACCTTGGAGGAGTGCTACTATATGCGAGTTGAATTCCTTGGTTTGGACCATCCCTTGCACGGAGCCACGTTGCACGAAATCGCAAAGATTCATTTGAACGCAGGGCGTGTAAAGAAATCTCTTCATATTTGCGAGGTCGTCCTTGGTATACGCAAGGAAGCCCTGGGTGAAGGACATGTTGACGTGTCGAGAACCCTGACGACAAAAGGGAGCTGCTTGGTTGCCCAAGGTAATTTTGTAGCCGGCAAAAATTATTTCAAGGAAGCTCTAATGCGATTAAAGCTGGTAGTTGGTGACAGGCATCCAGCAGTAGCAGATGTGTACGTTGAGATGGGCACCATGCACTTGCGTCAGTGTCAGTTCGAAGAAGCACGCGCTGAAATCAAACACGCGGTGGAGTTGTATAGGGGCTCCCTAGAGGAAGACCACCCTGGGATCCAAGACGCTTTAGGCAAGCTGGATCGTGTAGATCACGACGAGATGCTTTACGTTTAAACTCGGAACGTCTATCAATACCCGTAGTCTACGTTTGAACATCATGCTAGCTGTAGTTTAGCTATCTTAAGAATCAGGAAGTTGACGCATATATATATAGCTCTACCAGGCCTCGACGTTAACTAGATACTGCTACCATACGGAACATAAATCTATCGTGTTAGTAACAATACATTGTGATTTCTTAGTAGAATTGTTAGTTCAATGGCTATCAAACTAATAGAAATTGCATCCTTGGAGGCTATCAATAACACACATGCGGGTCACTCAGGTCCCAACGACCAACTTCACCGCGCAAACAAAAACCATTAGCGTTTTCCCCTGTAGGCACGGTTCATCTCCTGTCTTCGACGGTCGTCCATTGCTTGTTGCTGCTTCTTCAGCTGGCGCACACGTTCGCGAATCGCCATACAATTTGGTACAGGGCACGTCTTGGCTTTGCACTGCCGCGCGTGAAGCTGGAGCAAGGCCCAGATTCGCTTACAGACGTGGCAACCACCAGCGACCTTCACTAGGCACTGAGTTCCGTGCTTCAGAAGACCCTTCATCTTGGTGCAGTTGGCCGATGGGCACTTGGGTGAAGTACACGTAGCGGCGTGAAGGAGTAGTGTCATGTGGAGCGAGATACTTCGCTGACGCTCTTTGCGCTGTGTTTCGGTCAACTCGTTCTGCTTCCCGGCCGCAACCGGGATCGGCTTCAACTGATGCGGATGGCGGACCACCTTTGGATTGGACACGCATTCTTGACATTGGTCGAAGTCGGCGCATGTAGGGCAATGGAACCGGTAGCCGGCAAGGATCTCTCTCGAGCAAGTCGCACACTGTTGTACAAACTTGGGAGCGTCTCGATTATGGAGATGCCAGAGTACCATCATGGAGGAGTGTTTCGCCCTGCGAAGATGGTCATACTGGTAGTGGTTACCCTGGCAGAGATTGAGGAAGGCTTGGCGATTGTTAAGGAATTCGCAGTCAAGCTCTTCGTCGTCGTCATCGAGAACTTTCACCGTTCGCCCTTGGCTATCCTTAACCGTGATTGTCTTTATCTCTTTCTCATCTTTCGGCTTCTCATCCTTATTTTCCGATTCAGGTTTGGTTTCACCATCAATATCTCGCTTCCTTGCCGCCATAGCTGCGAATTTCCCTTCACGAACACTCGCACTTGCCGCTTGGGTGGGAGCGGATGTCGCTGGAGTTGGCGACATTGGCTTGGCGTCAGAACTAGGCTCGGCATCCTTCTTTTCTTCACCTTGCTCTTCCTTGACCGTAACTTCACCGTTCAACTGCGAATTTCCCTCTTGGGCAGTGGCACCCTCTATGGACGTCGGTTCTGCGTCTGCTTTCGAGGAGGACTCATCCGGTAATTTCGGTGTAGAATCATCTTCCTTTGGCTTCTCTTTATCTGGCACTGGGGCATCTCTCTCCGGTTTCTCGGGCTGCTTCGACTCGGCGTCCGTTTCTTCTGGGGCTGCCATTTTTTCGTCGGTCGAGCTGGTGACGGGCGCAGGTTCAACTTTCATAGCCTCTTCTGTAGGCGTAGGATCAGCGTTTGCCACAGGTTCTAACTTGACGACCACGCCGTCGCCTTCATTAGCAGCAGGGGCAGGGGTTGGGGTCGCTTCCATTTCACCATCAGCTTCCATATTGTCAGGCTTCTTATCATCAGACTTCTCCCCTGTGTCAGCGTCGTCGCTGATCTTCCACGTGATACCGTGCTGGTTGCGATACTCTTGCACTTCCTTCGGAACCTCCATATCCTCTTCTTTAGCCCCTTTCCAGCCCAAGTGAGCAACGATAAAGCTATCCTTCATGGGATGAATAGTCTCGCCCAGCTTAGTCATCACGTAGTCACGTCCGCCCTCTTCAATGCTCTTCGAATCAAAGCCAGGAGGAATGAAACCGCTTGCTTTGAAAGCCTCCTCGTCTAATCCGGTAGAACGGGTTCCGCCGCGACCCGACTTCGACTTTTTCTTTTGCTTCGACTTTGAATCCTTCTTCTTGCCCTGGGAGCTTCCCTTCTTGCCAGTCCTGCCTTCTTCGATATCTTTAATAATGTTTTCGACTTCGGCAGGAAAGTAATCTCCGTCCATGTATGGGACAATGGTGGCGTCGTTTTTCGGGTCCGAAAAATAAAGGTCGTACATGTTCGTGAGTTTTCCAACGATACCACGTTTCTGTGCATCAAGCAACATGTCAATGTACCATTGACGAAGACGGTCGTCTTTCGGGGTCTTTTGGTCTTCTGGCTTCGCATACAGAATGTAATCATCGCCCTTGAGAGGAGGACAAGCCCAAATGTGCGCAGTCGAAAACCCGCGTCTTCGGACGTAGTCAAGGTACGAAATGAGAATTTCGTGATAGATAAAGGTTCTCATTTGTCTAGGTCGCATGTAGTGAACGCTGTCGAGGTATGAAATGTACACCGTCCGCGTGTTGGGCGCCGGATTCTTCTCGTCATGCTCGTAGACGTACAAGCCAAAAAGAAGGACGTCAACTCCATCTAGATTCTGGAAGACAACAAAGCACTTGCATCTGAAGTTAAATTCGTCAGGGTAGTTCTTGAAAGCGTATCGCTTCTTCATGCGTTCTCGTACTTCCAACCTTCGGTCCATGGATGTCATCTGACGAATAGTAATGGCACCACCCATCTGTAGTTTCTGCCGGGCCTCGTCGACAGTGATGTCGTCGGTTTCGGCTTTTTGCTTGGAGCACTTCTCCACATACTCGTGGACTTTGATTCGGACGTGTTCTTCAATGTGCTCCGACAGCCTCGTTCGAGGCAGATCCTCCGCCATTGGTGTCGACGACTTGGCCTCCAATTCGCCTTTCTTCCTGCGCTCATCGATCGTACAACTAGGACAGGCGTATTCGGATCGCTGATCCTTGTTCTGGCGAGTGTTGAACAGAGCACATATCTGGTGCACCCAGCGTTCGCAACGATCGCATTGAACCCAGCTCTCTTCGTGCACTTCGTCGTTCTTTTTCTTGACCAAGCCTTCCTTCTTCACCTGGACATCGCCAAGATCAATTGCAGATCCATCTCGGAGCTCTGTAAAGCACTGGTGACACCAGTGGTACTGGTTGTTTCCACCAACGTAGTAGTAGCCGTTCCGGCGTATTCTTTTGGAGGGACAGTTCATGCCGTTGCAGTAGAACACGGGCGGTTCGAACAGCAACTTCTCGCAACCACACAAAAGGCATGCTTCGCCGTTTCTTCGCTTAACATCCTCCTCCGCTTCGAGCACTACCATGAGTTTCACATAGTCTTGAGTAAACTTGACCTTCATTTCATTAGCCATGTTGTACACGACCGAACCTTCCGGGTTGTAGAGCATCGCATTGTCAAACGTCACGTGTACATTCTCCTCGAAATCTTCAAGCGTTTGGTACACGCCATTCTCCAGCTTTTTTCGAATCGTTCCGAGATCCATCGGCTTCTTGACGACTTCAAAATAGTCGGGCAGCCCAAGCTCCACGGGGTCGACAGGGGTATTGAAAACCCAGGCATGCTGGTGCGTCTGAAGAACTTTGAGCACTTCCAAGCATTTTGTTTTCAGCTTGAGAGGCGGGAGGCGTAGACCCTGACTGAGCGAGGCAATGTGCGTCTCAATCTGGTCCACCGAGAAACAATTGATGAGCGTGTGGTCTTCTTGTGGCTTCGGACCAGTATGCTTTGGCATGATTACTTGACCATTCGAGAAAGCCAGACCCGGCACAACAGCCACTCCTGCTCCTGGGGGCTTTCCTCCAGCTTGGCCAAACGCGAATCCAGGTCTGGCCGGCTTTCCGGGCATCCCTGGCCGAGCACTGGATGGTGGCTGCAAGGGCCGTTGCACCTGGAAACCAGGCGCGGGCATGACGCCACTTGTCCTGCGACGCTTGTTTGGAGGTTCGACACTGGAACTAGGGGCAACTGGCTGCGTCAACGCTCCACTGACAGCAGGGGCTGGTGCAATTGCCGACCCAGACGAGGTAGTATTCTGCATCTGCGTTTGTTGCACTGCTTGCTGATGACGTTGCTTCAATGCTTGCATTTGCTTTTGCTTCTCGTGGCTACGATGGATCGCTTCGCGGACTGGACCACAAACCGGGCACCGCACATCTTTACATCGATGGTAATGACTGAGAACGTAGCGAGAACTCACGCAATGCGGAACTTGACACTTCTGGTTCTTGCACTCGGCAATATGCTTCCACAGTCTCTTCATTCCAGCGCAATGCGGAGTGACGGGACAGCGATTATCGTCGTGTTGACACTTGGCAGCGTGACGCAAGAGTAGTAACCTTTGCTGCTGATGCCGAAGGACTTGTTGACGATCCGACACGTTGCGACCAGCGGGTGGCATGCCCTGGGTAATGTCGGGTACACCAGCCGGCGCGGGTGCCGACGAGGGTTGCTGCTGCGGAGCCGTATACGAGATATGCTGCACGGATTGACTCGACGGTGGCACACTGGCGACCGGAGCAGCAGGCTGCGCTTGATTTTGCGCACTCATACTGGGGTTAATGTCGGCCATGTTCACCATGCGTTGTGCAGGTTGTGGCTGCTGCTGTTGCGGAGCTGGTGCCGCCGGACGCGCTTGCTGCGTCTGCGGTTGGACTAGAGGCTGTGCTTGTGTCGGCGGTTGCCGTGCAAACGGCGACGTGTTGGACGGTACCGGCTGTTGCTGCAACCTCTGCTGGTGAATCTGCTGTTGTTGCAACTTCTTTGTCTTCATTCCAATATTGACAGCAAGTTGCTGCAACCGATGCTTGAGAGTATTCGCATCGTTGTAATCCACAAACGACTTGGCTGATCTGTACAGCGATTCCTCCAGTCGCTTTGCCATTTGCGGCAGTTTCTTGAGCCACTCCTGAGGCGCGTTCGGCTTTCGTTGCTGTAATAAATGAACAATCTTGGCAATCATCTTTCGACGGTCCTGAAAGTCTTTATCGTTTTGCCACCCTCCGTTGAGCCCCTGGAGTGGGAAGTGCTGTTGTTGTCCCGGCTGAGACTGCTGTTGTTCAGGTTGCGGAGCGCCTGCATTGTAACTAGTGCTCCCTTGCGATACCTGACGCTGTTGCTGCTGCTGCGGTTGTTGTTGCTGCGGTTGTCGTTGCTGATACGGAACGACCCCCGGTGCCCCTGCAACTGGTTGTCCCGCTTGTGCTTGCCCCGCAGGCGGTGGTCGCGCGGCCGCAGCCCCCGCTTGTGACTGAATCTGTGGTTGTGATGTTTGCATTCTTGCTGAATTATATTTTGTGAGGAAAAAAGAAGCAACCGCTCTCACTTTTTAGGGATCACTGTTCCGAAAGTATGCTGTTTTCCTGTGCCCTCTTTCGATAGGTAGGATAGGATAGAGTACAAATAATAGTCTACTGTAATGGAGGAGTATCAGGAGAGCGCAATGTTAGAAAGAGTCCTTCCAGAGCAAATAGTTCGACATTGTACTCATCAACAGAAAGCCGTCGCAAAAGACACGAAAACGGTCTAAGGAAACGGGATTTCGACAAACTAGCACGACAGTGTGGTCCCGGAACGTTTTAGGCATGCAACAAGCACTCAAACGACGAGATTGACGACCTCTAGCATCATCTTTCACCCTCCTTCCCCACCGGCAACACAGCCGTCCGTCCCTCGACTGGTACGACCTCCGCGTGTCGCAGGAGAATTCTACCGAGGAAGCCCCCCGTAGAACTCTACGGGCGCCCTACGAGAGAAACGGCCTCCCACCATGGGGAACCGAATGCACGTCGAAATTTACACACACAAAGCCTTTTGAAGTCGCTCCTTCAGTAGAACCCTTCTGATAGATATGCCACATGCTACTATGGGACCAAAAACGAAATGCAATACTCACAGATGGAGTGAAAACAGTCCGCAATACCGCGTCCTGACAACCACTCGTGTCGGTTCGATACAAGAAATCACCCGCAATCGTACGGTGGGAAGAAACTAAGGGGGGAAACGTTGCTCTGACCTGGTATGACCCGGTACAAGATTATATATTGCAAAAATTGAACGAATACAAAATTACTTACCGTTTTTGGCTGGTATTTTCCTATTCGAGCGCCAGAGGGATCACGCCAGTCTTAAATTATAAATTATGGGAGATGCCGCTAATTTTGCGGTTTTCGCTCGACCCGTAACTCGCAAGTTCTCTGCGGTTCTTGTAAGTTCTGGGTCAAAGCGCGTTTCAACGAGCTTTTACTTAACAAAATGACGACCAGCCCGCGCCGTATTAGTCGTAAACAAGGGATCATTTGGATTCAACAGCAATGAGGAAGGGCAAATATTTAGTATCAAATTGACCGAGATCACGATTATGGGATGGTCGTGTCTCAAAAATTCATTTCGACGAATCGAACGCGCCATTTTTGATTTTCGTGATCGATGGGTCCGGGATGGACGGAGCGGTGTCTTCACGACCGACTAGACTACCGGTACGACTACGGTACAGCCCTACTAGTCTACGAATGATATACGACGATAGCGCTTTGCTACTGGTATGATAGCTCGATTGAAAGGGATGCATAGACGCACATAACACCCCGCATCTTCATTGACTGGTATGCACGCAGCCACCACGTGATAGTCCCGCCAAATTGGATTGGGCGCTTACCCGGCTGTAGCAACGACGGCGCTATGTATGCTAGTTCTTGTTTTCATATCCATTGCCAAATTCCTTTTGTTACGAATAGATTACCATTCATGAATTATATAATGTGTATATTGTCTAATAAGTCGTCTCGATCGACTCGGCCCCGACAAAGTCGCGCAACAGTGTCGGAGTGGAACTCTCAAACAAAATATCGTGCAAAAAGCGTTCCAGCAAAAACACCTTGAGAGAAAGGTAGCCCGCATCCAAACAGCGGAACCACCGTTGTCGCTTCTTTTGCAGTTGCCAACTCGTCATGGCGTTGGGCAAATGCTCTTGCTCGGGTTCTTCCGTCACCGCCAAGGGGCTCATGTTGGCCATCACCCCGACGCATCCTTCCTGCGATTGAGTCACCTTGTCGGCCAGTTCCTCAAAGTCTGAATACCGTTTCCAGACACCAACCGTATCGCGAATGTTACCTTCCCGGTAAATCACCAAAAACTGCGCGAACTTGCCGTGCTTTCTTGATTCCACCACCCGGTAACTCGCAATACTAATATTGACCGTATCCACACCCTGCAGGCCACCCTTTTCGTTTGGTCGAGCAAAGCTTTTACTGACCGTGGTTCCAAAAGCGTTATCGCCACGAACCATGACTGTCAAGTCTCCAGCACTTCCCGTCCCCTTGACCTTTTTGTTGACAACAACGTGTCGCGAATTCGGATCTCCCGACTTGTGCATGCGCGACACGAGCGCTGCTTCGGCCACATTGCCACTGGTGGTATCTTCCTTGGCCAGATTGTAAGAGGAAGCCACCGCCACGGTGGACGGGAATTCATAATTTCCTTCGGAAAATGGCGACATGGATATAGGAGACGTGGCCGTCAATACTTCCACGGGCATGTGATACTTGACTTGGGAGCGAACAAAGTTTTGCGACCACATTTTTTCGTAAAAGGCTCGTTCTTCGACGGGTTGAGGGGGGCGTTGACCGGCCGTGTCTTTCCAAAGTCGTTGGTTGGAGAGAGATTCCTCCAATACGTACGTGGGTGCTGTGACTGCCATGGCGGCAGCGTCTGTAAATGAATATGGAGCATGAAAAAAAAGAGAGTGGTGAGCGAGTGTGCTGCAATAGAGGAGAGTCCCAATCAATCAGTATTTGGGAATCAATAAACGTACCAGTATCCTTGATGATCTGATGGTGCTGTTGGAGAATAATATCTTGGACGGCCGCTTCAATTCTGGCTGGAGACGACGCGCTGTTGGCCGTGGTCTTTTTCTTGTGTTTGGCTTTTTCGGTACCGCCATCCAGTCCCCTGTCCGAATGTTGGAGGTGCACGTCCTCAAACCATCCCCAGTCGCGACTACTGTTTTGACTAGAGGCTCTCATGGATCCCTGCGAGGATTCGGCGCCTTTGGATTCCATGCGTTGCAAGGTACTCTTGGTGCGTGATAGTCCGAGCGGGGGAGGAGCAGGAGCATAAGCGTTAACGTGAGGAGACTGTAATGGCGAGGCTGGTGGCGGTTGCTGGAGTCTGTAAGAATCTTCCCGTAATGTCTCGTCCATATTAACGTTATCATCGTCATCATCCATAGGTGGAGCATCGTTCATGCTCACATCGGAGAGACTCGAGTCGTCATTGTCATCCGAGGAATCCCCAGAACTCGTTCTTTGCTGAATAAGCTGGACTGGAATCCCGCTTCTATACGTCGTCTCCATGATTTTATCTTCTTCACCTACTACGTCCATCATGTCTGGCTCGACTAGATTGGCTCGTTGAGGGGCACGGTCGGGAGACTTTTCTTGTTGTTGCTGCTGCGATTGTTGTTGCGGTTGTTGCTGCTGCTGGGCTTCTTCCTCCTTTCCAACGTCGTCCGACACGGAAATCACTCGACGAATGGCTCCCAACATACTGCTCCTCTCGGCTACTACTTTAACTGTTTCTTCTTCTTCTTTCTTGTTGCGAGTTGCGTGCTGCTCGACTACTTTTTGCTCTTTGGCTTTGAGTATGACTTGCTGTAAGTTGTAAGTACAGTACGTATTGTTGTTCTCGCTGTAATGGTACTGTAACTGTAGGTCATAGCAAAGCGGTTCGTCGATGATAATAATCCGTATGATGCAGCATGCCGGTAATGCGACGTCCTTCTGCTTTTGCCGGCTGTTCCTCGAAAGTGAAGCGTCGGTTGTCGACCTGACGTGTCGTTGCAACGTCAGCATCATTTCTGAGGATCGTTTTTTTTAGCTATGATAGACTAATCAGATTGCCATCGATTGCAGATCAACTTTCAGTACCGCCATGCCATGATTGTACGTACGGTACCTGTACTTCGTACGTTACGTAGACTACGACTACATCCGAAATTATAAGCAACAACATAGCATGTATGATGGATCAGCTCCCTTCAAGTGTACCGTACTTTAGCCTACTGCTGCTGTAACTAGCTGGTAGACAACGAGACCCGAACGTGCTGTATGGGGCTGTGTACATGCAGTAGTCCTGCAAGCTCCAGTTGTCAAAATAACACAATGATACTGGTACTGGTACTATTAATAAGATAACTACTCCGTCTACACTTTCTTTAGCCTTGCAGTTCAACTACGCCTGCTCTCTTCTTACCGGCCTTGAGGGTGATTTCCTTGGCGTTGTCGCCGACAAAGGACTCGATTGTCAACGACGCATTCTCATCCGTAATCTTGTCGTCTCCCATTCGAGCGCCGCCACCTTGAATTAGTCGTCGGGCTTCCTTTTTACTGCTCGCCAATTCGAGCTTGACAAACAGGTCTAGCAGACGAACCCCCCCTTCGCCATCCAGATCGACAGCGCTCACATAGACGCGTGACAGTCCTTCGGTAGAATCACCCGAACCAGCAAACATGGTTTGAATCGTCTCGTGAATGGCCGGCAAGCACTCGGCACCATGCAGCAGTGCCGTCGCTTCGTCCGCCAAGACAATTTTCGCCTTGTTGATACCCGCACCCTCCAGTTTCTCCAGCTCGGCAATCTCTTGCAGTGGCATTTCGGTAAACAGTTTCAGGAATCGAATCACGTCGGCATCGTCGGTATTTCTCCAAAACTGCCAGTAGTCGTATTCCGACAGCTTGTCGGCATTCAACCAAATGGCGCCACCGGCCGTCTTGCCCATTTTCTTACCGTCCGACGTGGTAATGAGCGGCGCCGTCAAGGCATAGAGCTGTGCCGACATGACACGACGTCCCAGTTCAGCACCCGACACCATGTTTCCCCACTGATCGCTACCACCCAACTGCAAAATGGCGTTGTGGCGTCGGTGCAGTTCCAAAAAATCGTAAGCTTGGAGAATCATGTAATTGAATTCCAAAAACGAAAATGGCGCCTCTCGTTGCAATCGCTGCTTGACGGACTCGAAGGAGAGCATGCGATTAATGGTAAAGTGGGTACCATATTCTCGCAAAAAGTCCAAGTACTTGATTTCACTCAGCCAGTCGTCGTTGTTGACCATGACGGCGTCTGTTTCGCCGTCACCGCCAATATTGAGAAACGTTGCAAAGACCTTGCTAATGCCCGCCATGTTTTCTTGAATTTTTTGTTCGGTCAAGATGACGCGACTTTCGTCCTTGCCGGTTGGATCTCCCACTTTACTGGTACCACCCCCAATCAAGACAATGGGTTTGTGTCCCGACTTTTGCAAGTGCCGGAGAATCATAATTTGCAGCAAACTGCCCACGTGCAAGGAATCGGCCGTGGCGTCAAAGCCCAGATAGGCGGCTTGACATTTTTCGATTAGTTTGGCGTCCAGCTCCGCAATGTTGGTACACTGGTGTAGGAATCCGCGGTCGCGGAGTGTCGTTAAAAATGGAGACTGGATCTTGGTGAGGGCTTGTGCATCTTGTGCGTAAATGGACGAGTCTTGCGATATGTCGACGACTACTGCTGATGGTGGCGTAGTAGTATCGGCAGTGGCAGCCGCCGTAGTGAGG
>Ga0307981_1002503_pt1 | contig 14783 bp, 15 predicted proteins | sample OrgLakmetagen987_FD_201849 | JGI IMG/M metagenome (GOLD analysis project Ga0307981, IMG submission 201849) | Saline water microbial communities from Organic Lake, Antarctica - #987 | ecosystem: Environmental > Aquatic > Non-marine Saline and Alkaline > Saline | place: Antarctica: Organic Lake... | reverse complement strand
CTCCTGAAAATCTGCTTTTTTGGCTTCGACACCATAAAATTACAGCTTTTCAGAACGTTACGCCACCCTCACCAACACCTCATGCATAATTCGGGTTAAATCCTTGACGTCCTCGCCGTTAGGATATCTTCCGCAAAGCATGAGTTGGACCTGGCGGGGTATCTACGCCCGCAGCGAAGGGTTGGATTGACGGGCGGTGCCGCAGCGACCCGGTGGAACTACGGGCTCGAAGTTACCTTTCGCCACGTTTTGCATCCCAAAGAATCCTCGGGCGTGGCCCGGCGACGATGCCATTCGGGCATCGCAGAGCATTTTCCAACCATCAATGACCGCAACGTGTTAGGATATAAGGAAACGGGGAGAGCGGGACATGATCGCGGGTGCACATGCAGTTTTATGGGTAAGGCAAGACGGGCCAGGAAATGACGCGTGCCGTTTTGCCGATGCCGAGGGAGGGTACTTGATTGACGGATCGTCGACGGACGCGGACCTGAATATTCTGCGTTACCGGATACGCGCCCGAGACGATGGAACGACACGGCGTGTCCGCATCGGTGCAAAGTCCCGCATTTTTGTGCGCCGCGCGCCTGATGACACATGGATGCTGAATGGTACGCCCGTTCCGGCAGTCACGGGTGCCAAGGATATTGACTTTGGCTTCTCGCCCGCGACCTTCACCTTGCCGATCCGCCGCCTCAAGCTCGGCGTTGGCGACGAAGCCGAGGTTCTGGTCGCAAGATTGGATCTTGAAACAGAACGGCTAAGGCCGCGTCAACTCGTTTTTCGACGCGTCGCGAATGACGAATACGAATGCTTGGAGACCGAAACAAGCACCACATCGCACCTTTCGGTGGACGCACAAGGCATCGTTCGAAGCCACCAAGGACATTGGATTGCGCAGGTTTGATTCCATGTAGGCTTATCCATAGTCGGGATATTATCCGGTCGTCCTGGCCCTTCCCAGCCGCTTGCCCTACCTGAAAGATGCTGCGGCATGACGATTGAAAACCGCCGTTCACTTTACCCCGCAGCGTGAAGAAGGACTAATATGGATGTGCTGGGCACAGCGCTTTTTGAAAGCGTGTTGGTGGTCTCTGGCTGCGCGTACATCTGCCCGCCGCCCAACTGAGCGCGACCCGAATTGACCTCTCCCTCTTTCGCAATGGCGCAACTCTTCTTAAGTTTAGTAGAGCCAAAGGAGGTTACTTTTGACGACACATACACCGAAACTCTTACCAATTGATCCGGCGCGCACTGCTGTTATCGAAAAATTTGGCGGCGAAATAACCGCTCTCGATCCAATTGGCGCACAAGTATCCGGGATAGATCTGTCCTCTCAGGACGCACCGCCACCCGAGGTTGTCGAGGCGCTGGAACATGAAATGGCGCATCGCGGCTTTCTTGTTTTCAAGAATGAGACGCAGCTGGACGCCGAGGATTTCCTGCGTGCCAGCTGTCTTTGGGGCGGCCGGCAATTGCACAGCACGCATGGCGTTCACCCTGAGACACCCGGCGGCAATCCCCATATCTTCCGCCTGTCAAACGATGAACGCCACGGCATTTCGGATGTGGGGCCACAATGGCACAACGACGGCAGTTTCCTGCCCGCCACGTTTTCCCATTCAGGGTACCACATCATTCGGCCTGCCGAGAATGGCGGTGGCACGCATTTCTCGCATCAGGGCCTTGCCTTCGAGGCACTGTCAGAGGATCGCCAGGAGCGCTGGAGCCGGATGTCCTCGGTGAATTCGGCCTCAGGTGTTGTGCATCCCTTGGTGCATGAGCACCCCGTCTCGGGGCAAAAATGCATCTGGCTGCATCTGGGAATGACCGGTGCCGTCCTTGAAAAACATCCGGATCAAGACGGTTTCCGCCTTCTTCATGCCGACGAGTTGAAACAGCTCTGTCACGAATACAACGACGTTCTGAATGCGGGGCTGACGAACGGATACGCCGTGGCATACGAGTACTCCGAAAACGATTGTGTCTTTATCGACAATCTGGCCGTTGCGCATCGTGCGGCACCCGAAGCCCACATGCCGGCAGAGCGTCAGGGCTTGCGGATCATGCATCGCAGCACCGTAAGGGGTGTGCAAGACCTCGCACCCGCCTTCGGCTTGCCACTCCAAGTGAATATCGACGGCCCCAATCCGGTTGGTGAGGGCGTCTGGCAAGGAGGAGGTGTTGGCTTCCGGTGGGAAGACGGTATTCCCATGCGAAACTAAACTGCCATCCTTGGGTCTTTAGGGTAAAGAGGACCAGAGGACCGGGACCGCTTGTTCTGAGCTGATGTCCCTCGCAGCAATTTTCCCAAACAGGAGATCGACCAAATGGCAGGACCCTTGAACGGATTTCGGGTCATCGACCTGACCACGATGATCTCAGGCCCTCTGGCGACCATGACGCTCGCGGATCAGGGCGCCGAGGTGATCAAGATCGAACACCCAGATGGCGGCGATCACAGCCGGCAGGTCACCGGGCGTCGCGGAGGGTTCTCGGCATCCTTCCTCAACAACAATCGCGGCAAGAAATCCGTTACTCTGAACCTGAAGACCCCGCGCGGCGTCGAGGCCGTGCTGCGGCTTTGCGAGACCGCAGATGTGTTCGTGCAGAATTTTCGTCCCGGCGTGGCCGAGAGACTCGGGCTGGGCGAGGCAGCGGTGCGCGCGGTCAGGCCCGACATCATCTACACGTCGATCGCCGGCTTCGGCTTCACGGGTGACTGGGCGCGCAAACCTGTCTACGACCCGCTGATCCAGGCGCTGTCGGGTCTGGCCAGCGTGCAGGGCGGCGCAGACGAAGCGCGGCCCCGGCTGGTCCGTACGATCTTGCCCGACAAGTTGTCTGCGATCCAGACCGCGCAGGCGATCACCGCCGCGCTGCTGGCGCGCACCCGGACCGGCGAAGGCAGCCATGTCCAGATTTCAATGCTCGACACGGTACTGGCGTTTCTGTGGAGCTCAGACATGGCGGGATACACCTTTGTGGGCGATGAGTTGGAGCCTGCGATGGGCAATGACGCGCAGAGCTTCGTCGAACTTATCTATCAGACTGCCGATGGCTGGATGGCCGTCTCCGCGCATACCGACAGCACCTGGGCAGGGCTGACGGTTGCCGTGGGCCGCCCCGACTGGTTGCAGGATCCGCGCTTTGCCACTGTTGCCGCGCGAGAGGAAAACAAGCCCGCCCGGCTGGACCTGACACAGGAGGCGTTGCTCGAGGATACTACAGACAACTGGATGGAGCGACTTGGCGCGCATGACGTGCCTTGCGCACCAGTTTTGACGCGCGATCAGGTCTATTCACACCCGCAGGTGCGGGCCAACGAGACGGTGATTGAACGGGAACACCCTCAGGCAGGCCGGATCCGTCAGGCCCGGACACCTGCCCGGTTCTCGGCCACGCCGCCCGAGCCCCCGCAGCCCGCGCGCCGACTGGGAGAAGACACGCGCGCGGTGCTCGCGCAGGTCGGCTATGACGCCAAAACAATCACCGACATGATCGCGCAAGGCATCGCAACAGACACACAGGACGGCACCCGATGATCGATCTTTACTTTGCGCCAACGCCAAACGGGTGGAAGGCCGCAATCATGCTTGAGGAAACCGGATTAGACTACCGCCCCATCTTGATGCGGCTCGGCGAAGGCGATCAGTTTTCGCCCGATTTCCTTGAGATCAGCCCCAACGCCAAGATGCCGGCCATCGTGGACCATGCGCCGGATCCGGTGTGGGGCAATGACCCCGTGACCGTCTTCGAATCCGGCGCGATCCAGCTTTACCTTGCCGACAAGACCGGGCAGTTCGCACCACCGCAGAGCGATTTGCGCGGCCGCAAGGAACTGATGGAGTGGCTCTTCTGGCAGGTGGGCAACCAAGGGCCGATGGGCGGTCAACTCAGTCACTTTCGGAACTACGCGCCGCAGGACGCGCGCGCCTATGGCTTCAAGCGGTATCTTGGCGAATACGACCGAAACCTCGGTGTGCTGGAAAACCGCCTTGAAGATCGCCAATACATTCTTGGGGAATATTCCATCGCCGACATGCTGGCTTTCCCATGGGCGTTCATCGCCAAACCGCTTGGGGCTTCGCTCGCGGAATTTCCCCGCGTGGCCGATTGGCGTGCGCGGATCAAGGAACGTCCGGCGGTCCAGCGCGCCATTGACCTGCACAAGTCTCATCAGAACAAAGGGCAGCACCGAGCCGACAACAACACGGTCCTGTTTAACCAGTCAGCAGCGTCTCTCAGGCCCAAGCCGAAAGGCGAACCTAAATAGGATGTTGCAGATCTGGACACTTATTGAATCGTCTTGGCGACGCGAGCCGATGATACCTCAATAGACTTCGTCGAAAAGAGTCTGCAAACGGTCCAAATCCGCCTTCCAGCAACCACTCCGGATGCTGCGCTGCGGCCCGTCAAAGCTGATGGAGTGGATGGCTCCTGCTCCAACCAGCATCGCAATGCGCTATGATGCAGGTGTCGATATCTGCTTTTGAGAGGAGCCACCCCATGCAGGTTACAACAATAGGCGTTGATCACCGCGCACGGGCTTTGCTTTATCAAAACGACGCGGCGCATTACTGTACCGCGTCACCCTGCCATTGCGCATCAGCCCAGCCAGTTGGGAAGGAACAGGACGATTTCTGGGAAGGCGATTAGCAACGCCACGATCAGCAGGTCGATCACGACAAACCAGAACACCCCCTTAAAGATCGTGGTCAGTGACGCAGTTTTGCCCACCACGCCTTTGATCACGAACACGTTCATCCCCATTGGCGGCGTGATCATCCCGATCTCAAGCATTTTGACCAGCACGACCCCGAACCACAGCAGGCTATAGCCTGTCTCGTCAACCAAGGGCAGAACGATGGGCAGCGTCAAAAGCATGGCACCCACGGGTTCGAGCATCATCCCCAGCACCAGATAGACGACCACCACGCCAACCATGATCAGTACCGGCGACACGCCAAAGGCCAGTATCGAAGACGACAGCGCGTCGCCAATGCCCGACAGCGCCAGAAAGCGTGTCAGCAGGCTTGCACCCACCGCGATAATCAGCAGCGCTGCGGTGGTTGTGATCGTCTCGACCAACGCCATGCGCACAGCCTTGAACGTCAGTGTCCGGTTCAGTGCTGCCACAATCATCGACAACAAGGCCCCGATGGCCCCCGCTTCGGTCGGAGTAAAGGCTCCTCCAAAGAGGCCCGCAAAAACGCCGATGACGATAAGCAAGACTGGCCATGTTTGACCCAACGCCTTGATCTTTTCCGCCCGCGTCGCTTTGTTGCCATCTACTGGCGGCGCAAGGCTGGGGTTGATTTTGACCCGAACGATGATCAGCAACACGTAAGCAACGAGCGTGATCATCCCGACGACGAGCCCGCCCAGAAACAACTGGCTGACCGACTGGCGCGAGATGATACCATACAGGATCATCAGGATGGACGGTGGAATGAGCGCACCGATGGTGCCTGCAGCGGCGACCGTTCCGGTTGCCAGTTCCGCGCTGTACCTGTTGCGTATCATTTCAGGCACCGCAATCTTGCCCATCGCAGCAGAGCAGGCCACCGACGATCCGGTCACTGCGGCAAACCCTGCACAACCAAAGACCGATGCAATCGCGAGGCCTCCGGGAAGACCTGACAACCATACTTGCGCGGCGCTGAACAGTCCTTGGGTCAGGCGCGTGTGATAGCAGATAAAACCCATCATCAAGAACGCAGGGATTGAACTGAGAACCCAACTGTTTGCAAAATTATAGGGCACGATGCCCAGCGATCCCCAAGCGATGTTCCAATTGAACATCGACCACAGGCCGCCAAAGGAAACCGCAATAAGTGACACACCGATCGGCACGCGCATCAGGATCAAAAAGAACAGAGCTCCGACAAACAGGCCGGCGGTTTGGATGTCAGACATTAGGCTCTTCTTCCGAAAGGTAAGGGTCCTCGATGGTCACAAGACTAAGGCCGCTCTCCTTACCGGTAATCATTGCGATCAGCTTCCAGACCGACACAAGCGCCATCATCCCAAAACCAACGGGCAGATAGAAATATGTGGGCCATGTCAGGATTTTGCCGCCCGCCTCGATCGAATAGGCACCGGTTGCGTATTTCACCATCGCCTCTTGGCCTGTCCGCACAGTAACGGCAATGGTGACAATCACGGTGATCAGCGTAGCAAAAAAAAGCAGCACCGTCTGGATCTTGTCAGGAAAGCGCTCGACCAGAAGCTCGACCGCGATATGGCTGTCTTTCTGTTCAACCAACCCAAGCGGAAGGAACGCAATCGCAACCATATAAAAGGCCGAAACATATAGGATCGTTGCATCCAGAGGTTGTTCAAAGACATAGCGCATTATGACGTCAGCCGACACATGCAACACCATCAGGAATACCAGAATACCCGCGATCCCAGACGCACCGGCATTGATCCCCGAAATCACCTTGCCAATGGGTTCCATAAGAAATCCCTCACTCATCAGTCTGAACAGGAAAAGGGGCACCCTTGAATTAAGGTGCCCCGAGACGAAAGCTCACTGCGCGTAGGTCGCAGGATCGATCTTCGAAATCACCTCATCCCAGTACAGCTGCTGTAGCTGCTCCTTGGAGTCGATGTCGGCAACCAAACCATACCATTTTTCCAAGATGGGCTGAAATTCGGCCGTTATCTCGTTTGCGCGCTCGACGCCGTATGTCTCGCGGAACAGATCGGATACGATACCCAGATCTTCGCGGGCAAAATCCTTGACCGCTGCGGCCAGTTCAGCGTCGGGTTGCAGGATGTTGATGCCCTTGTCCTTTGCGTTCTGGATGGCGACAGCGTCATCGCTGTAAAAACCCCAGGTCGTGCTTGCCGTCATTTGCGAACCACCCCAAAGCAACGCCTCGCGCTGTTCGTCGGTCAGTGATTTCCAGCGGTCGGCATTGATGTTGGCCGATGCAACGCCAGCAAAAGCGCCGCTCGGGACAGCCAAGGTGATGTCGGTGACGACTTCGTGCAGGCTGTAGTTGGTCAGTTCAGGTGCGCTGAGCATGGCGCAATCAAGGATGCCCTGATCCAGTCCTTCGTACACTTCGTTGACCGGCAGACGCACGCCTTGGGCTCCGAATTTTTCGGCGAAACGCACAAACCCTGCGCCGCCTGCACGCAGACGCTTGCCTGCCAGATCCTCAATCGAAGTAACCTGAACGTCTTTGCAAAGCAGGTTATACAGCGGGGTCACGCCGCCACCGGTGTAGACCTGATTTTGTGCCTGGAACTCCGCAAGACATTCAGGGCAATTGTTGAACGTGTATTCCACCATCGCGCCTGTGTAAGCCAACGGCTCTTTGCCGGTCGGGTTTTCAGCCAGGGTAATCAGCAGGTTCAATTCGTGCAGGAACAGGTTCGTGCTGTATTCTGCGGGCAAATAGGGCGTCAGGACGAAACCGACATCGGCCAGACCGTCACGCACGCCGGGGCTGGTTTCCGACAGGCTTAGCAGTGACATCGGAAAACCGGTGATCGAAAGAGAACCATCAGAGCGCTCTTCCACGGCTTCCTTGTAGTCGGCGACACCGATGCCGATGGCCGAGCTTTCGGGGTATCCGTAAGCGAAATTCAGGCCTTCCTGCGCCATCGCCGGTGCGGCGATAGCCGAGGCCATACCCATTGCAACGGCTGTGATTGCGAGTGATGGTTTTCTATAAGTCATTAGAGCTCCTCCCGAGCATTTTTCATCTACAGTGCCGAAGTCGCGGCAATGGTGTTTCCTCGGTGCTAGCCGCAGGAAGATTCACCTGCGCCGCCTGCCCGGCTCCTCCCAAAAGCGCTTCGGCAAAAACATTCCGACCGGTCCGTATGATAATCAATGAGCCGCTCCGAGTGTCAACCCACGTCACTGCGTCACAATTCATAAAGCTTGCACACAGAGGGTAAAAACTGTCCGTATAGGTGAATGCCGCGCAAGCGCGCGCTCCTTGTTTCCAAAAAATACGGACCATCTGATGACTGCAACAGAGCACATACCGACCAAACGCCGACTTGCCAGCCAGCAAGAGATTATTCAGGCTGCAGCCACGTGTTTCATGAAATACGGATTGGACAAGGCCACGATGAAAGTCATGGCCCGCGAGCTGGGATCATCCAAAGGCCGCGTCTATCATCACTTCGATTCCAAAAACGAAATCTTCTTCGAAGTGTACCGTCAGGCCATGCAATTTTGTTTCGACGCGGTGCAACCTATCGTAAACCAGCCCATGCCCGCAGATGAGAAGCTACTGAAAATGGCCAAGGCGCACGCAATGGTAATGATGGAAACCCTGCCGTTTCAACGCAGCATCCGTCAGGGGGTGAACGTCTACCTGCACGGACACAAAATCGGTGCCGAACGCGAGGTGCTGAACGCATTGATTGCGCGGCGCAACGATTACGAAGACCTGTACCGCGTGGTGCTGCAACAAGGCGTCGAAGACGGCACACTGTCGACCCCCGATGTCGCGATCGCAGGACGCGCCATTATGGGTGCTTTGAACTCGTTGGTCGATTGGTACCGCGTCCGCCCCGATCAATGCCGGGACGATCAGATAAGGATCGCCGACACGATGGCCGAAACGATCATCAATGGGTTGTCGGCCTAAACCAAATTGCGAAGCGTTTTCTTCACGATCTTGCCATTGGCGTTTCTGGGCAGCGGGTTGGCGCAGAAGGTCACGAAGTCTGGCGTTTTGTAATCAGCCAGATGCGCCGCACAATGCGCCTTTATCGCAGCGGCATCCAAGGCGGGGTCACTGCTGTGTACAAAAATATGCAGCTTTTCCCCCAAAACCGGATCAGGCTGTCCAATGGCCGCGCATTCGATCACCGACGGGTGGGCCGTCAGAGTATTCTCCACCTCTGCGCTGTAAATGTTATAGCCGCCGCGAATGATCATATCCTTTTTGCGGTCGTGCAAACGCACAAAACCTTGGGCATCCCGCGATCCGACGTCACCGCTTTTCCAAAATCCGTCCTGAAACTCCTGTGCTGTCTTTTCGGGATTGTTCCAATAGCCCGGCACAACCATCGGCCCCTTGATCCACATTTCTCCCGGCGCGTCCGACTCTACATCGCTACCATCAGGACCGACAATCCGGATTTCGCCACAGGGCACGGCAATGCCGATGCTGTCCGCCCGTTCAGCCCCGAGTCCCAGCGGCAAAATCGTAGCGGGCGAGGTCAGTTCAGTCGCGCCATAAGCGTTGACGAGGACCAGATCAGGCAGCTTTTCCGTCAGTTCGCGAATGGTCGATTCCGCCATTGGCGCACCACCATACCCCCCGATCCGCCAATGCGACAGATCATAATCCGCCACGTTGCATCGCAGCAAAAACAGGTTGTACATTGCTGGAACCATCAGTGTCTGCGTGACCCTTTCGCGCGCAGCGAGGGCCAAAAAATCCTCCGCCTTGAACGACCGCATGATCACACTGCATCCCGATGTGCGCAGCATGGTAAACAGCGTCGCCACCAATCCGGTCACATGCGATGCGGGCACTGCCAGTAAAGACCGTTCGCCCTCGCCCAGATCCATGCACAGTTCGAAGTGCATGGCCGAGTGGATGATGTTGAGATGGGTCAGCATCGCGCCCTTGGGCTGCCCTGTGGTGCCAGACGTGTAAAGAATGACGGCCGTGTCCTCCTCTTCAATCTGAACAGGAGGGAGCATTTCATCAGGCGCAATCAGCGTTTTATAGTCTCGCGAACCCGCTGCCTGCCCACCGACGCTCAGCCGGTATTGCAACGCAGGCGTGCTTTCGGGGTCGGGTAATTTACCAGCACTATCGGCATCATGAAATAGAACAGTGGCGCCGCAATCATTAAAGATATGCTGCAATTCTGGTGTTTGTTCGCGTATATTGATCGGAACGGCAATCGCACCCATGCGCAGACTGGCCAGCAAAACGATCAAAAATTCCGGCCCGTTGCCCAACAGCAAGGCTACCCGTTCCCCTCTGCCCAGACCAAGTGTGACAAGGCCTGCGGCCACGGCTTTGATCTGGTCATCAAGCTGACGATAGCTCATACGCAGACCGTCACAGACCAACGCCTCGCCATGTGGATTGCGCATAACAGCCTGCTGTACCATCGCATTCAGATCACTGGGACGATCAGAAAAGCACTTGATATTGGAGCGCGCAAAGTGCGTTTCTTCAGAAATCCTGTCGGTGATGTGTGTGGGCCAGCTTTGCATGAACGGTCCTCCGAGCTCATTTCCGCACACCGTTGCAACTATCGTTTACGAGTTTCAACAAAGGATGTGAGGTGCGCAGTCATTCCGCTACGTCTTCCCCCCCTCAAAAAACAGCTCTACTTCAGAAATTGCGGCATGAAGGGATGCAACCTCTCGGTTCAGATTTAACTATTGGGACCTTGCTTTCCAAACACCATTGCTGATCGTCGGCTGCTGGTTGACGCTGCTGCACGCCCGCGAGGTGCAGCGGGTCGCAGAGGCGCGGTGGCCCTGGTAACTGCTGGATTTCGGTACGGCCAGGCCGCCCAGGCGGGCTTGGGCGCTGCCTCGGTTGATGTTCGGAGTGCTCTCATTTTACACGCCTGGCGTGACTTCCTCAATCAGGTTCTCGTGTGTGAGGCAAGTGCTGCTACTTGGGGCTCGGTCGCGCAGCGGTGGCCCGCGCCGTCCGATCCGTGGACTTGAAACACATTCTTTGCCAGATCGAGTCCGACCGTGATAATCTCCGACATGACCGCTCCCCTTTGTGGATACTAACAGACCCACCTTGGCACACAGATGCCGTCGGGGGGCGGTTACATCATCAAAGCCCCGTCCCATGACCGTGAAGCACGGCAGTTTTGACGGTGTTGTTCGACCTCTGATCGAGATGGATGAAGTTTTGGCCCATGCTTTGGTGCCGCTCTTGGCCGCGCGCGTGGTTTTGGATCAGCACTTTTTGAAAGTGGATCGCAGGGTCAAACGCGCTGCCAGCCAAGACGAGGTCTGTATGCGCATGATGACAGTTCCAGGCGTCGGCCGATCGCTTCACTTACATTTAAAGCCGCTGTCGACGACCCGACGGGTTTCAAACGATCACGGATCCAGTCGGGTGAACACGACAATCCTAGGCGTATATCAAGGGCTGGTGACAAAGATCTCCAGGCGACTTTGTGTGCTGCCGCCAACGTATTGCTGATGCGAGCCATGGCTGGGTCTCAGATCAAATCGTGGGGCATACGACTGATACACACCAAAGGTCGCCGTCGCGCCGTTGTCGCTGTCGCACGCAAACTCGCCGTCTTGCTGCATCGCATGTGGGTTGATGGCACAGAATTCCGTCAGGACCAGGTGGGAGCTAAGGCATAATCTATGCCACCTTTCCAATCCTAACGGGGTCGTCCCTCACCGGACGAGGTTTGTGCCCTGTTGGGCATATAAACATGCCATTTCAGGTAATAGAAGGAGCCGAAAAAGTCTACTGCGCAACCAGAAGCGCGTCTCAGAGCAAGGCTCTCCACTGCCGATCCGACATATGCTTGCAGCGGTGCCATGATGGCATCAACCAGACTGCGTTAGAAGCGTGACCTCGATGAGTGACAATGACCCAAAAGAAAGAAGGAAAATGAGCTTGACCAAAACACCCAATTAGAGAAGCGGACCTTCAGCATAGGATGGCGATGCCGCCCGACATCAGCGACATTCGTAGCAACCCCAAACTTGGGAGGCGGATGAATTCACCCAACGCTGACGACGCTGCCATTATAGTTTGCATCGCCAAACTGGCATTTGCGGGTCATGACCTGCTCCCCTGAGAGTCCTCGTTTATGAGTTAGCTCTGTTCAGGTTTTGATCTTCCTTTGACCGGTTAGCATATTCCCACGGTGTCATGCCAGCGAGGCTTGAATCTGGGCGGTGATGGTTGAAGTCGTCGCGCCATGCCGCCACTAAATTGCGGGCATGGCGCAAGCTGTCGAAGAGGTGCTCGGTTAGCAGTTCATCGCGCATGCGACCGTTGAAGCTTTCAACGAAGCCATTCTGCAATGGCCCAATCCACGGCATGCCGCCGCGCACCGGGCCTCAGAAGTTTTTTCCCGGCATTTCCTTTAATGTGGACATATCCTTCATCTGCTCGGCCAGCAATTTCTTCAGCTTGGCATTCTTGGCCTCAAGCGCTTTCAGCTTCTTGGCATCCGACACTTCCATCCCGCCGAACTTCGCGCGCCATTTATAGAAGGTCGCATCGCTGACGCCGTGCTTACGGCACAGTTCCTTCGCGCCAAGCCCGACCTGATGCTCTTTCAATATCCCGATAAACTGTTCTTCCGTGAACCTTGATCGCTTCATCGTCTGTCTCCTGCGATAGGAACAGACTAACCCCAAATCGCGGACTTTTCAGGGGAGCAGGTCGGTCACGCTCGCCACTGTTGTCGTTTCTTATGAAACGACGCATGCTGGGTCCAAAGCATTGTGGAGAGTAAAATGGCAGCACTTGCAGAAAGAACAGCCTATTCGTATCGAGACGATCCAGCCGTTCCTGCCTTCGACGATAGTGGTCAAATAGCGGTTATGGACGGCGACTGCGCAGTTTGCTCCTGGGGTGCGCGCACAATCGCGAAACTGGATAAAGCTGGGACTTTCCGGCTCTGCCCCGCACAGTCGGAAACCGGCGAAGCCCTCGTGCGTCATTACGGACTGGACCCGGTGGACCCTGAGACCTGGCTCTTTATCGAAGACGGGCAAGCATGGTCCGGTATGGAAGCGATCATCCGGATTGGCGAACGCTTGGGCGGTGTAGCAAGGCTCGCCAGCCTGTTACGCGTTCTCCCGCGAGGGCTCCGCGAATGGATATATCGCCGTATAGCGCACAATCGGTATCGCTTCGGCAAGTCCGACATGTGCGCTACGCCCGACGATAGGCTCCGCCGAAGGCTGATGACCTGAGTATTCGAGGCCGTCTACGCCGAGCGCTCAAAGGACCAGTCTCGGAACGTAGGAGGCATCCACCAATGGTTTTCGATCCAGCAACGCGGTCCGTCACAGCAGACATTCGCTGCGCCCTTAAAATCAGTTACTACGCGAACTCATGAAACGCGCACAAAGCGGCCACTCGATGACCGACCTCGTCGCTGAGGGTGTGCAAAAGTATATTGTTTTGGGGCGGCAACTTGCAACTCGGGGAAGCAGCCTGCACACAGATAAATAAACGCAACACAAAAGGTCATTGCGATGGGTCGCTTGTCAAACAGAATGGTCGGCCTTCTGCTTTGCGCGATCACAGCACTTGTTATTTGCAAGGAATGGGGCGTCGCAGGTTGGACGCAACCCGCCAAACCTATACTGGTTCTGGTCCTTATTTCGATCCTTCTTTTTCAGGTGCGGTTGTCCCGCAAGGCGTTTATCGCCGTGGCGTTTCTGATTGGTATCGCACTGATTGCCACAAACCCTGATTGGCGCGGGATCATAACGCGTGGGCTCGAAACCGCTGCGTTCATCGGCGCTTTTTTCACCGCGCTTTCTACGCTGCGCACCGTGGCGCAGACGTCTCCGGCTATCCAGCGGGCCGGAACGTTCCTTGCGGGTCAGCCGCCCGGCAGGCGCTACGCTGCATTGACCGTAGGCGGGCAGGCCTTTGCCTTGCTGCTGAATTACGGGTCTCTTCAACTGCTTGGATCGCTGGCGACCGCCAATGCAAAATCCGAACCCAATCTCGAGATCCGCGGCCACCGTATTCGGCGGATGCTCTTGGCGATTCAACGTGCCTTCGTGTCGACCCTGCCATGGTCGCCGCTGTCCTTTGCCATGGCGATCACCATTAGCGTCATTCCGGATGCCAGCTGGGGCAAAGCGCTGGTTCCGGGCTTGGTTACATCGTTTCTGCTGGCGGGAATAGGCTGGTCGCTGGACACGCTATTCAAGCCCCAGCTGACGGTCACCCCGATCCGCAGCGCGCCGGTGGGCACCTGGGCCACAATGCTGCCGCTGGTGATGTTGCTGGCGATCCTGCTGTTTGGCGTCGTGACTCTTGGCGCGCTGACGCAGGTGCGGGTGGTGGGGATTGTCGCTGTGCTGGTGCCGTGCATCGCGGTTGTCTGGATGCTGATTCAGCATTGGAAGGACACTCCTGTCGCTACAACCGGGGCGCGGATCAAGACCTATGTGCTGCAAGAGCTTACCGGATACCGTGGTGAACTGACCCTGCTGATGATGGCCGGGTTCATTGGCACGGCGGGGTCGCAGCTGTTTGCTCCGATGGTGCAGGCTATGGGATTTGATCTGTCTTACCTGCCCCCCGGGGTCGTCCTGGTCTCTTTCGTCTGGATCATTCCGCTGGCCGGACAGATCGGCATGAACCCAATCCTCGCCGTCACGTTGATCGCACCGCTCATTCCGGCGGCCGCTGACCTTGGGGTGCAGCCTACGGCGATCGTGGTCGCGATAACGGCGGGATGGGCGCTGAGCGGTGCAAGTTCGCCCTTTACTGCGACGACCCTTCTGATCGGTTCGTTTGGCGGTATAAGCGCAACCCGCGTCGGGCTGGTATGGAATGGTGCTTACACGCTGATCTGTGGCTTTGTGTTGTCGATCTGGGTCTTTGCACTCGCCTATCTGTTTTGATCAGGCCAGCCGCGAGCGTGTACGCAGAGGCCGGAACTTCGGGGGCAAAGAGGCAAGAAAGTTGACTGCTTGGATTCAAACATCAAGTGCAACGGTTGATTTGAAGGCCTGGATTTCGTCGGCCATGGCTTCGGCGGGTGTTCTCCATCCGAGTGTTTTTCTCGGACGATTGTTCATCAACGCGGCGACGTCG
>Ga0307981_1002499_pt1 | contig 14821 bp, 16 predicted proteins | sample OrgLakmetagen987_FD_201849 | JGI IMG/M metagenome (GOLD analysis project Ga0307981, IMG submission 201849) | Saline water microbial communities from Organic Lake, Antarctica - #987 | ecosystem: Environmental > Aquatic > Non-marine Saline and Alkaline > Saline | place: Antarctica: Organic Lake... | reverse complement strand
CCAGATCGTTGAAAACGCCCGATGCGCAATTCGGGCGCCGATCACCTATGGGCATCCAAAAGCAAAGGGCCTTCAAACATCGCCCCACGCGCCAAAACAGGGGCTTCATGAATAATTGCGGCTAGGTCACCTTCAAGCTCAACCGGAGGCCACAAATCACCGTTCACGATTGCAGTTCTTCCCTAGACATCACGGAGTATTCTTCCGAACGTGATCCTAGTAGCTTAGCTTCCAACTGGCAACGGACACAGCATAGGCCATCATCCAGAAAAGAGAACTCATCAACGCTCGAGCCAACGGCGGAGTTTTCCTTATAAGCACACTGCCATCCGCCCAAGCCACCAGATTGACCGTCCGCTTCGGGCTGGGAGCGGTCATTCTTGGTATCCCAAAAACCACCGTTTACTGAACGGTTCGCCGAACCGGACACTGGTGCACTTGCAGCGAAGTTCTAAAAACGTGCAGCGGATACCCTTCATTTGTGAGCACCTTATCTTGTTTCATGACCGTGCCCGCCAAAGGCCTGCTCAATAGTCTTCAGCAAATAAAAAAGCCGCGCCCGTTGTCGGGGCGCGGCTTTCTCAATTCAAAAGGTCTGAACGGCTTAGCGGCGCAGGCCAAGGCGTTTGATCAGGTCCTGATAACGGCCCTCATCTTTGCCTTTAACGTAATCCAAAAGCTTCCGGCGCGTCGCAACCATCTTCAAAAGACCACGACGACCGTGGTTGTCTTTCTTGTGGGTTTTGAAGTGCTCAGTCAGCGTTGCAATGCGAGAAGAAAGGATAGCAACCTGAACTTCGGGCGACCCTGTGTCACCTTCTTTGGTTGCGAATTCTTTCATGACGCGTGCTTTTTCTTCTAGCGTAATCGACATCGGGGTCTCCTTTTCAAAAGGTTAAAGTGATGGCGCAGGCCGGGATGTCGTCCAGCACAGGCCCATGGAGCAACGCAAGATGATCTGAATCACCTGACGATGGACGCGTATAGGAAAGTTTTACGCGCTTGGCAAAGAGTTATTTTGCAGATGTTCTATGCACCCTCTGCATACAGATCATCGGCGCTGCCCTTAGGCAGAGGCAAATGCCAGTCCCGCGAAAATAGCCGAGCTGAGGGGGACAATGGAAATATCGGATGCGTTTAGAACATCAGGACTTTTGACGCAGGCGACGACGGTGCCGTCCATACGAACCAATGTTTGATCGGGATTGTCGGGATCAGGCTCAACAGTGATTTGAGGTTCCTCGCTGTCAGTTTTGCTGTCGTCCCAAACAAAAAGAAGGCTGTCATCCTTGGCCACATAATCCTCGATGATTGCCGCGTTTCCTGCGGTAATCCAATCGCCAAAGATGATGTTGTCAGCACCGTCACCGGCTGTAACCACATCGTTTTGACCCGCGACAATCGTATCAACACCACCGCCGCCATTCAAAAAATCAGCGCTGTCTTCGTCAGTGATACCAATTGATTGCGGGTCGTACTCTACTCCGACAATCAGATCATCCCCCCAACCACCAAACAAGGCGTCTTGGCCGCGCCCGCCGGAAAGGAAATCGTTCCCAAGGCCGCCCATCAGCGCGTCATCACCATCATCGCCAAACAAGGCGTCATCCCCGGCAGAGCCGTTCAGCGAATCATTGCCAGAGTTGCCTCTGAGGACATCGTTACCATTGTGCCCTGTCAGGGTGTCATCTTCAGCACCCCCGTCAATTTCGTCATCACCGTCATTGCCATGAAGGTTGTCATGGCCTGCGCCGCCGTCCACCGTATCGTTGCCTTTGTCGCCACGTACATAATCGTAGCCGTCGTTGCCATTGATCAGATCGTTGCCATCACCGCCGCCGATTTGATCATCACCCCACGATCCCTCAAGAAAATCGTTTTGATTTGAACCGGAAACGATCTGCCCCGCCACACGGCCCGTATCATCGATTTGAGGGTCACCATCGTCGTCGTCGTCATCCGACCCGATATCGACAAAGGCCGCAGCCCCGACTGCCATCAATCCCATCAAGCCGGCCAAAAACAACATTGCAGAATTCCACTTTATCTGATCCGTCAAAGACGCATCACCCAAAGCCATAATGCCCATATTTTACTGCTCAGGTCAAAATCATATGGGGTTTACGGTTAATTCCGGCCTAATCCGTCCATGCAATCGGCTGTTGGGAATAGGCGATATACAACGGATGTTTCGGATGTCCGGCTTTCGAAAGCCCAAGATGGAAAACGGGCGTTGGCTGCGCCCTGAGAATAGCTTTGACCGTCGTTCCACGATCCAGATGACTGCCGTGTGTTCCCCATGCAGCAATAACGCTGTCTGCCCAAGCTGTGCCTTGGGTCAGGACCGCGTCATTGTCAGGGCCCACGGGGACTACCGCTTTGCGCATCAGGTGGGGATTGGTTTCGCGCCATGCGAATATATTGGTGACTTGAAATGCCCCAAACCCCAAGGTGCGCGCACGCCTTTCGCACCGCTCGACCGTTGGGTCATTCTGGATTTCGGTCGCTTTTGAAGGATTTAGCATCACGAACAGCACCTTGAGGCCCGAGGGATCCCAGCTTCTTGTCAGGCTGTATCGGTAGTTTTCGCAGTCCGAATATACGGCGGTCGAGGCTGCATCCCCTTTGGTGTGTTGTCTTGTGATCACGGTTCTTGCGGAAGGTTGAACACCCGTGAAGGATGCAGTTCGCCCGCTTTGAAACGGCCCACGGCGACAGCACGTCCCTCGAAAGACGCCCAGACCTCGTCGCCGTACTGCACGTCTGATGCGATGACCATGCCGGGATTGCCGTTGCGCAGGCGGGCGGCACCCTCTGCGGTTGCTTTGACTTCTGGCAAATCTTGAAGTCCTTGCTCGAGGGGCAACAGATAGGCGTCAAGCGCATCTGTCCGGGCCATCGCCTCGACCTGGTCCATCGTCAGACCTTCGCTGGCCTCGAAGGGGCCGGACCAGACCCTGCGCAGATCACGCACATGCCCGAAGCATCCCAACTTCTGCCCCAAATCGCGTGCAATCGACCTGACGTAGCCGCCTTTGCCACAAACCATTTCAAGCGTCACATGGTCAGCATCAGGACGGTCGATCAGCAGAAGGCTTTCCACCCAAAGCGGGCGCGCTGCCAAGGCCATTGTTTCGCCTTCACGCGCCAGCTTGTAGGCGCGTTGCCCATCGATCTTTACCGCCGAAAATTGGGGGGGAACCTGTTCGATATCGCCAATAAACCCTGCCAGACCGGCTTTGATTTCCTCGTCATCGGGGCGAATGTCACTGATTTCCAGTACCTCGCCTTCGGCATCATCTGTGTTGGTCGCCACGCCCAACCGAACTGTAAACTCATAGGCTTTCAGCGCGTCGGTGATGTAAGGAACAGTCTTTGTCGCCTCGCCTAATGCGATAGCCAAAACACCGGTCGCTTCCGGGTCCAGCGTTCCGGCGTGGCCGGCCTTGTTCGCATTCAACGCCCAACGAACCTTGTTTACCACGGTCGTAGAGGTTGGACCGGCGGGTTTATCCACCACAAGCCAACCTGAAATATCCCGTCCCTTGCGTCTGCGCGCCATGTCTTGAACCCTATCTGATTTGACTGCGTCCTATCAAATGCCAGACGCAAAAGCCCAGACCGAGTTGTTCCAAATGGTCTAAAATCCTCGCCGAAGGCATAAAAATTCTTCATCGACCGCTCTATTGGTCGGTCACGACGCCAATAATTGGGCCCAGCGGACTAAACCCCAAGTCATTCCGACCCAATTCCGGCGCTCTCATGCGAGAGATGCTGCCGTCAAAATACAAGGCGTTTGGAAGTTTCAGATGATCGCGAAAGAACGTTGCGAAATCATGGAAGTTCACCACTTGGTCTGAAATTGCAAAATACGCCCGCTTGCCGTCCTCGGAGGTTCCCACGCCGTTGCGGATGTATCTAGACGTGCCGTTTTGTATAAACCTCGGGTGCAGTTTGCCATCAATAACCAGCATAGGGCCGGATTGTGTGGCACTGGTGCAGTCCGGTTTCTCGCGCAAGAACCGTTCTGTTTCAATCACATCGGCACGTGCAGGGCGCAGACACAGAACGCCGTTCGGAAGCAGGCCAAAGTTGCCCGGTCCGTCGGTGTTGATCACGCGCTGAAGTTCTGTGCCGTTTTCGAGGTAATACCCGACCGGGGCGCGGTCATCGTGGTACATGCCCGCGTTCATCGCAAAGCCCAAACTCTTGCCTTGCGCTTTCAGCGCTTTGTCCAATGTGTTGAAATAGCCAAAGGGGCTACCGTCAGGGGCATATAGAAACAGTCCCAGCTGGTCTGTGTTCAGATCGACTTCGCAAAGGGTGTAGGTTTTATCCTTGAACGTCTCGCTGCGGCATGTCTCGGCGCTGGCTTTGCCACCGGCCAGTCCCAGCAACAATGCAAGGGCCAGCAGGCGTGTCATATCTCTTCGGGGTCTGAGCCAGATGTCGCAGTGTCACGGCGCACGGCGTCTTGGGCCAGCATGCGGCGGGTTTCGTCCATCCGGTCAAATGTTTCGTCCAGTTGAAACCGCAGATCGGGCGCAAATTTCAGCACCAGCTTTTTTGAGACCTGACGACGCAATTCGCCCTTGTTGCGCGCCAGAAGCTTCAGCACATCCTCGCGACCTTCACCGCCCAAGGGCAAAACAAATGCTGTCGCAATCTTAAGATCGGAGGAGGCGCGCACCTCGCCCACCGTGATCGACAGGCGGTTAAGTTCCGGGTCGTGGACATCGCCACGCGCCAAAACGTCGGACAAGGCGCGGCGAATGGTTTCGCCTACGCGCAGTTGCCGTTGAGTAGGGCCTGCGCCCTCGTGAGTCTTGTTCTTTGCCATACGCTTCATCTAAGGGGTTGCTGAGGTTTTGCCAAGCGCATCGCGACACGCTAAACCACACGTGAAAAAGGAGCACAGCATGAGCGATACACCGGGTGTAACAATTACAGGGGCTTCGGGCCGTATGGGCCAGATGCTGATTGGGCAGGTTTCTGCCAACGACCGTGTCCGCTTGGTTGGCGCAATTGAACGTCCGGGGCATCCTTGGGTGGGTCAGGATGTGGGAACCGCCATGGGAGGTGCCGCTATGGGCGTTATCGTCACGGATGACCCGCTCGAAGCGATTGCACCCGCGCAAGCCGTGATCGATTTTACCACCGCCGAGGCCACATTGGAATTTGCAGCGCTTGCGGCGCAGGCGCGTGCGGTCCACGTAATCGGCACAACGGGGTTGTCAGACGCCCAGATCGCCTCGCTCGAGCCTGCGGCGCGTCATGCCGTGATCGTGCGTGCAGGCAACATGAGCCTTGGGGTCAACCTGTTGACACAACTGACAAAGCGCGTCGCTGCAGCCTTGGACGAGGATTTCGATATTGAGATCATCGAGGCGCATCATAACCAGAAGGCCGACGCGCCCTCCGGTACCGCGCTGATGCTGGGCGAGGCCGCTGCCGAAGGCCGTGGGGTGGCATTGGCCGATGTCTCTGACCGTGGCCGCGACGGGATCACGGGCGCACGCAAGCGCGGCGATATCGGCTTTACCGCGATCCGGGGCGGCGACATCGTGGGCGAACACGATGTCCTTTTCGCAGCGGCAGGCGAGCGGATCATTCTGCGCCATATTGCGTCGGATCGGGCTGTCTTTGCACGCGGGGCCATCAAGGCGGCACTTTGGGGGCAGGGCCGGTCACCGGGGCAATATGACATGCTCGATGTATTGGGCCTGAACGACTGAAGACGATGCGACAGGCGGCCGCTTTTCTTGGGGCGGAATGAAACTATCTTAATACCTGGTGCATAGCTTGATTAAGCAACCAGACAGGAGTTCAAGATGAAAAAAGTCTTTATGATTGCCTGCGCTAGCATTCTTGCGATGTCTCAGGCTGCTCACGCGGAATTTCAAAAAGTTGAAAGCCAGTCTGCTTTCGTATCTGCGGTCGAGGGTAAAAAGCTCAGACGGCCTTTGGTCGAACTCAGTGTGACGTCTACCGGCGGGATCTCAGGAACAGGTGCTATTTGGGAGATTTCCGGCAACTGGACTTGGAAAGACGGCTTTTTTTGCCGAAGCCTGGAGTGGGGCGGGGATGATTTGGGCTATAACTGCCAGGAAGTCACTTTGAACGGCGGAAAAATTCGCTTTACCTCGGACAAGGGTTTTGGACAGTCAGCAGATTTTTCCTTGCGGTGATTTAAGCTGCCGATCCGGCTGGAGGTTGCAGCTTTGCGGAACTTGGCGACCTAAAAGTCGACAGCGATGCCTTTCTTCTCCCAATCCCCGTAACGCACGGGTTCGGGCCCTTCTCGGCCCCCTAGCTCGGGCGGCAATTCCAACGCGTTTGCCTTTTTACGCCGTTCCTCGGCTTCGGCAAGGGCGCGCAGGGCTGCCGGTGGCAGCTCCTGCGTGATCATCGGTTTTGGGCCGGGTCTGGGCCGCGGTGGCAAATCCGGTCCCGGTTCGGGGATCGGTTGCGGATCATGGGGTGGGCTGGGCATTGGTGGTTTACCTGCTTCGGTCATCATCTCATCCTCTTGAGGCTGCGGTCCCCTTGATATACGCCAGAATCAAGCTCAGACAACCCAAGCCCCCAGTGAGAAGGCGTTACGCATGTCAGATACCGGCGTTCAGGCCCGCAGAAGTGCGGTGTATCTTCTTGATATGATCCTTGAAGAAGAAAGCCTGATGTCCGAGTTGCTGGCCGCAGGTGCGCTGGAAAAGTTGCCGCCTGATGACCGCGCCCGTGCGCAGCGTCTGGCACTTGATACGTTGCGCGGCATGGAACGTGCGGATCGGCTTTTGCAAAAGCATCTTTCGAAAAACCCACCGATGACAGTGCGCAATGCGCTGCGCGTCGGAACGATTGAGCTGTGCCAGGGCGGTGCCGCGCATGGTGTGGTGAATGCGATGGTTGAGCTGGTGGGAAGCCACAAGAAGCTGGGCCATCTCAAGGGATTGACCAATGCGGTGCTGCGTAAGATTGCGACCGAGGGTCCAGAGGCATGGGCGGCCTTGCGATCCCCGCGCTTGCCCAAATGGTTGCGTGGCCCGCTGTCCGAAGCATGGGGCGCTGATGCAATGGCCGCAATCGAGGCGGCTCATTTCGCAGGTGCGCCGCTTGATCTGAGCGCCAGAAAAGATCCCGTCGCGCTGGCTGAAGCTGTTGGCGGAATCGTTTTGCCAACCGGATCGGTGCGTGTCGCTGATGCGGGTCAGGTCACTGCAATGCCGGGATTTGCCGAGGGTGATTGGTGGGTGCAAGACGCCGCCGCTGCTTTACCCGTCAAGATACTGGCCCCTCAGAAAGGCGAGGCTGTGCTGGATCTTTGCGCCGCACCGGGGGGCAAAACGATGCAATTGGCCGCTGCGGGTGCGCAGGTGACGGCCGTTGATAGTTCAAAGCCACGCATGCAGCGGGTTCGCGAGAACCTCGCAAGGGTCCATTTGCCCGCCAAGGTGGTCGTGGTTGATGCGCGGGAATTCGAGGGGCAGTTTGATGCCATCATGCTTGATGCGCCTTGCTCTGCGACGGGAACGATTCGCCGTCATCCCGACTTGCCCTACGCCAAAGACGGGTCCGAGTTCGGTGATCTGATTGAATTGCAGGCCGAGTTGATCGACCATGCGTGGTCTTTGTTAAACCCCGGTGGCCGCTTGGTTTTTTGCACATGCTCGTTGTTGCCGGACGAGGGCGAGGTTCAGATCGATGAAGCGCTGGAGCGTCATTCGGACATGACTGTTGACCGGGGCGCATTGGACATTCCCGGTGTCGATCCTGCCTGGATCAGCTCGGAAGGCGGGTTGCGCCTGCGCCCGGACTATTGGCCTGACCTTGGCGGGATGGATGGTTTTTATATCGCCTGTCTGCGTAAAGCAGGCTGAAGCGTTGTCGAAAAAGTGCAAAGTTGCGCTTTTTGCTGGCCAAAATGCGGTGACTTGGGCGCGATCTAAGAGTATGGTCTGATAAACGCCACCAGAGCGTACAAGGGCAGCCGCATGAACAGTACCAGTTTTCACGCGCGAAAGACGCGTTTTTTGAACCGTTGGCATGCCCGTGCCGCAACCAGAACCCATGCGCAGGCGAGGGGATTCGTTTCGTCACCTGAACCGCGTACCATCGGGTCATTCGCTCGGGGGAGACAGCTTGTCGCTGGAAACCTATTATTCTCGGGTACTTTGATTCAGGCATCCGACGCGAATAATTTGTGGGAAATCGCCACACCTGACCAAGAGTTCGCGCAAGAGTTACACGGGTTTGCGTGGATGGATGATCTTGCAGCCGTTGGTGACATCAAGGCACGCAATACCGCACAACGCTGGCTTTGGGGATGGATCGACCAGTTCGGCAAAGGGCGCGGCATCGGTTGGACACCCGATTTGACCGGGCGGCGGCTGATCCGGTGGATCAACCACGCGCTTTTCGTGCTGCGCGGGACCGAACAAGAACAAAGCGACGCATTCTATAGGTCGCTGGTCGAGCAGACGTCGTTTTTGTCGCGGCGCTGGCATGCCGCAGCCCCCGGCCTGCCGCGGTTTGAGGCTTTGACCGGGTTGATTTATGCGGGCCTTTCGCTGGAAGGCCAAGAATCGTTGGCGGACCCGGCGATCAAGGCGCTGGCCCGCGAATGTGACATACAAATTGACGAACAAGGTGGCTTGCCGACCCGCAATCCCGAGGAACTTTTGCAGGTCTTTACCCTGCTGACATGGGCCGCCGCCGCGCTAAGCGATGCAGGGCGTGGCACGCCAAAGGCGCATATGGCGGCGATCGAGCGCATCGCGCCTACCTTGCGCACTTTGCGGCACACAGATGGCGGGCTGGCGCGCTTCCATGGCGGCGGGCGCGGGCCCGAGGGCTGGTTGGATCACGCGCTGTCGACGGCAAAAGTAAAGACGAAACAACCCGATGGTTTGTCGATGGGCTATGCGCGGCTCTCTGCCGGAAGGACAAGTGTGATCATTGATGCAAGTGTTCCTCCCGGTGGGGCCGAATCGGTTAATGCTCATGCGTCCACCTTGGCGTTCGAGCTGACATCGGGGCGTCGCCCCTTGGTGGTCAACTGTGGATCGGGTGCTTCTTTCGGGTCCGCTTGGCGGCGCGCCGGGCGGGCGACGCCGTCGCATTCCGGTTTGTCGCTGGGCGGATATTCCAGCGCCCGTTTGGCCGAGCCAGACCGCCACACCGGGCAAGAGGCGTTGATTGACGGACCAACATATGTCCCCGTCGAGATTGGTTCGGTCAGCGATGGCACCCAGTTTCAGGGGGGCCATAACGGCTATGTTGCGGGGTTCGGCCTGACCCACGCCCGCACAATCGAGCTGACCGATGACGGGCGCGCAATTGCTGGCGAAGATATGCTTTTGGCGATGGAAGATGTGGAAAAGCGCCAGTTTGACCGCGAAATGGACGCGCTGAAGCTGAAAGGCATCCCTTACAAGATTCGTTTTCATCTGCACCCTGACGTGGATGCGACGCTTGATTTAGGGGGGGCCGCAATTTCGATGGCCCAAAAAAGTGGAGAGATATGGGTGTTCCGGCACGACGGCACCCATAAACTGTCATTGGAACCAAGCGTTTATCTGGAACGCAACCGTTTGAAACCGCGTGCGTCTTTGCAAATATTGCTGTCGGGACTGGCCATGACCCATGCCACGCGGGTCAGGTGGTCCTTGTCCAAAGCACAGGAAACTGCGATTGGCGTGCGGGATCTGTCGATCGACGATCCCTATGAAGACCAAGACTGAACCAAGGAAACTGCCCTATGCCCGATCTTCACCCAGTATCCCGCGCCCTTCTTTCCGTTTCCGACAAGACCGGACTGGTCGAACTGGGACATGCGCTGGCAGCGCACGGGGTCGAGTTGCTCAGCACGGGCGGCACGGCGAAGGCCCTTCGTGATGCCGGATTGGCGGTCAAGGACGTGGCCGAAATCACAGGCTTTCCCGAGATGATGGACGGGCGGGTGAAAACGCTCCATCCAGTCGTGCACGGCGGGCTGCTGGCTTTGCGTGATAATAAAGAACATGTTGCCGCAATGGATGCGCATGACATTGGCGCAATCGATCTGGTGGTGGTGAACCTGTACCCATTCGAGGAGACGGTGGCCAAGGGGGCAGAATACGCCGAAGTCATCGAGAATATTGATATCGGTGGGCCTGCGATGATCCGTTCTGCGGCTAAGAACCACGGCTTTGTGAACGTGGTCGTTGATGTTGAAGACTATGCCGTGGTGATTGCTGAACTGCAGGCGCATGACGGCCAGACCAGCTATGCGCTGCGCCAGCGTCTTGCCCAAACGGCTTATGCCCGTACTGCCGCGTATGACACGGCCGTCAGCACCTGGATGGCCGCGCAAGTGGGCGACACGCCGCGCCGCCGCACAGTTGGCGGTACACTTGCACAAACCCTTCGCTATGGCGAAAACCCGCACCAGTCTGCGGCGTTCTATACAGATGGGTCCAACCGTCCGGGCGTTGCAACGGCAACCCAGCATCAAGGCAAGGAACTGTCTTACAACAACATTAACGATACCGACGCGGCCTATGAGCTGGTCAGCGAATTTGACCCGGCCAAAGGCCCCGCCTGCGCGATAATCAAGCATGCCAACCCGTGTGGCGTGGCGCATGGCACCTCGATGGTTGATGCCTATACCCGCGCCTTCGACTGTGACCGCACCTCTGCTTTCGGCGGGATCATCGCGCTGAACCAAGAACTTGATGCAGAAACCGCTGAGGCGATCAGCGCCATTTTTACCGAAGTCGTGATTGCGCCGGGGGCGTCTGATGATGCCAAGGCGATTTTTGCCAAGAAAAAGAACCTGCGTTTATTGACCACCGACGGTCTGGCGGATCCGTCGGCAGCCGCTTTGGCGTTCCGTCAGGTGTCTGGCGGCTATCTGGTGCAGGACAAGGACGTAGGCCGGATCACCATGGCGGACCTCAAGGTGGTAACCAAGCGCCAGCCGACAGATCAGGAACTGTCTGACATGATGTTCGCCTGGACAGTCGCAAAGCACGTGAAATCCAACGCCATTATCTACGTAAAAAATGGGGCTACTGTTGGTGTCGGCGCAGGGCAAATGAGCCGCGTTGACAGCACACGCATTGCGGCACGCAAAGCGCAGGATATGGCCGAAGCGATGGGCCTTCCTGCACCGCTGACCCAAGGGTCTGTCGTTGCATCGGACGCGTTTTTCCCCTTTGCCGACGGGCTGATCACTGCCGCCCAAGCCGGGGCTACTGCGTTGATCCAGCCGGGAGGGTCGATGCGCGACGACGAAGTTATTGCGGCAGCGGACGAGGCCGGGCTTGCCATGGTCTTTACGGGCATGCGCCATTTCCGGCACTAGGTTTTGAAGGAATAGCAATGCGCATCATCTTCTGGGCTGGATTTGCAGCCTTCATTCTGGATCAGCTTAGCAAGTACATCGTGATACATACGATGGAGCTGAGCCGTATTCGCACCATTGATGTGCTGCCACCCGTGATAAACTTTCGCTATGGCGAAAACCGGGGGATCAATTTTGGTCTGTTCGGTGACGGATCAGAGGCGAGCCGCTGGATTTTAATCACGGTGGCTTTCTTGATTTCGATCGGCGTTCTGGTGTGGGCGTCGCGACAGGTGCTAGGGTTTTGGGCGAAAATCAGCACAGGTTTGCTGGTGGGCGGTGCGCTTGCGAATGTCGTTGACCGGCTGATCTACGGCTATGTTCTTGATTTTCTGAACATGTCTTGTTGCGGGATCAATAATCCGTTTGTTTTCAACGTCGCTGATGTCTTTATCTTTGCAGGTGCGATTGGCTTGATCATCTTCACGTCGGATCAAGAAACTGCTGAAAACAAGCGCATTAAAAAAGGCCAGTGACATTCGCCGCCTGCCTGCGTTAGGTATGGAGTGTTCTGTAGGAGACCCGTCATGCGCTTTGTCGCCGCCCTTGTCCTGATACCGCTTTTTCTTGGTGGCTGCGCCAATGATGGCCTGCGTGACATTCGCAGTATGGGAAATGGTCCTGACGAATTCATGGTCCAGCCGGTCAAGCCGCTTGCGGAGCCTGAAAGTTATACCAGCCTTCCGCCGCCAACGCCCGGGCAAGCAAATTTGACCGATCGTTCGGCACTTGCCGAAGGTATGGAGGCCTTTGGCGGCAGTGTCCGCGCGACTGAGGGCGGAATTCTGGCAACTGACAGCGCGTTGGTGCAGCAGGCCAGCCGCTTTGGCGTGACGCCGGGTATTCGTCAGCAACTGTCCGAGACTGATGCACAATTCCGCAAGCGCCAATCGCGCCTCACGCAGTTCAAGCTTTTTCCGGTTGATCGTTATAACGACGCGTATGACCGCCAAGCGCTTGATGCCAACGCCGAAGCTGCGCGTTGGCGGCGGGCAGGCGCGCGTACTCCGTCTGCGCCCCCTGCTCAGTAAGCCGGTTTTCTTATCAAGCCCGCTTGATTACAAATCTGTTAGGTCCCTTGAACACATGGCAAGGCAGCGTACTTATAGGCTCTAAGAACTTGCCTGAAGGACGCGCCATGATCAGACTCTCAGCTTTTGCCACCATAATATCGCTTTTCCTACCAGGCTCCGTGGTTTTGGCGGCTGACAACGAGGCCGTTACACATTTCACCTTGGATAACGGGATGGAGGTCGTGGTGGTTGAAGATCACCGTGCGCCATCCGTTCAGCAAATGGTCTGGTATCGCGCCGGTTCGGCGGACGAGCCGAAAGGATCCTCCGGGGTGGCCCATTTTCTTGAGCATTTGTTGTTCAAAGCCACAGATAAAATGGAATCGGGCGAGTTTTCGGCGACCGTGGCCAAGAATGGTGGCCGCGACAATGCGTTCACCAGCTATGATTACACCGCCTACTTCCAGCGGGTCGCGGCCGACCGGCTGGAGTTGATGATGCAAATGGAATCAGACCGGATGAAGAACATCCGCCTGACGCCTGAAAACATCGCGACCGAACGTGATGTGATCATCGAAGAAAGAAACCAGCGCACTGAAAATGATCCCGCCGCATTGTTTCGTGAACAGATGAGTGCCGCGCAATATCTTAACCATCGCTATGGCACGCCCATCATTGGCTGGATGCACGAGATGCGCGAGCTTGATTTACAGGATGCGCTGGATTTCTACAGCCTTTACTACTCTCCCAACAATGCGATTTTGGTCGTATCGGGTGATGTCGTGCCTGATGAGGTCCGGACTTTGGCTGAGAAATACTATGGTGCGATCCCAGCCAATCCAGACCTGCCAGCGCGTTTGCGCACCCAAGAACCCCCCCAGACCGCTGAGCGACGCATGATCTTTCGCGACCCCCGTGTTGCGCAGGAATATGTAAGTCGGTCTTATCTGGCGCAAGAGCGTGATCCGGGCGACCAGAAAACCGCAGCCGCTTTGACGATCCTGGCCGAGATTCTGGGCGGCGGGACGACATCCTATTTTGCTGAAAAGCTTCAATTTGATGCGCCGGTCGCAACGTATTCGGCAGCATTCTACCAAGCACAGAAGTTGGACGATACGACCTTCAATGTTGTGGTCGTTCCGCAACCCGGCGTGTCGTTGCAAGAATCCGAGGATGCCATGGATGCTGCCATCGCCAGCTTTATGATCGAAGGCATTGACCCCGAACAGTTGGAGCGGATCAAAAACCAGATCCGCGCCGAGCAAATCTATTCGCGTGACAGCGCCGACAGCGTCGCAAACCGCTATGGCAGTGCGCTGGCCATCGGGCTGACCGTCGAAGATGTGCAAGCCTGGCCCGATATTCTGGAGGCCGTTACAGCCGAAGATATCATGCAGGCGGCCCGTGATGTGTTTAACCGTGAAGCGTCCGTCACAGGCTGGCTGATGCATGAAGAGGTGACCCAATGAGATTGATCTATGCACTTGCGCTGACACTGCTGGCTGCGTTCCCGGCCCGCGCTGATGTGAACATTCAAGAAGTGATATCCCCTGGCGGATTGAAAGCCTGGCTTGTTCAGGAACCCTCGATCCCGTTTGTCGCGCTCGACATCCGGTTCCGTGGCGGTGCATCGCTTGAAGCTGCAGACAAGCGCGGCTCCATCAATCTGATGACAGCCTTGTTAGAAGAAGGCGCCGGCGAGATGGATGCACGTGCTTTTGCGCGCGCGTCAGAAGGTCTTGCGTCCAGCTTTCGGTTTAGCGTTGATGATGATGCGCTGGCAGTCTCGACACGGTTCTTGACCGAAAATCAGGATGCTTCGATTGCCTTGCTGAAACAGGCCTTGCAGAATCCGCGTTTTGATCAAGACGCGATTGACCGGGTGCGCGGACAGGTGCTTTCGGGCATCCTCTCGAGCAACAAAGACCCAAACGACATTGCCCGCAAGACGATGGATCGGCTGATGTATGGGGATCACCCATATGGCTCGCCGCGCAGTGGTTCTACTGAAACTGTAACAGCTTTGACCCGTGACGATCTGATTGCCGCGCATGCAGCGGTGCTTGCCCGTGACCGCATTTACATTGCAGCGGTTGGCGATATCACACCAGAAGCGCTTGGGCAGGTGATGGATGAATTGCTGGGTGATTTGCCTGAAACGGGCGCGCCGATGCCACCTGACGCGGATGTCACTATTCCGACTGGCGTGACGGTGGTTGATTTTCCAACACCACAATCCGTTGCGATCTTTGCGCAAAAAGGACTGTCGCAAAAGGATGATGACTGGTTTGCGGCTACTGTGATGAATCAGGTTTTGGGAGGTGGGTCGTTTGAAAGCCGCCTTATGGATGAAATCCGCGAGAAACGGGGCCTGACCTACGGCGTTTATTCCTATCTGGTGCCGATGGACTTGGCTGAAACCTAC
>Ga0307981_1002496_pt1 | contig 14826 bp, 7 predicted proteins | sample OrgLakmetagen987_FD_201849 | JGI IMG/M metagenome (GOLD analysis project Ga0307981, IMG submission 201849) | Saline water microbial communities from Organic Lake, Antarctica - #987 | ecosystem: Environmental > Aquatic > Non-marine Saline and Alkaline > Saline | place: Antarctica: Organic Lake... | reverse complement strand
CACTTATGGAGAAACTGACCCGTTAGGCTACAAAATCACAAAAGACCCCGTCCACGTGCGCGACTTCCACGCCACACTCCTCCACATGATGGGCTACGATCATTCGCGCCTCTCTTACCCATACCAGGGTCTAAACCAGAAACTCACCGGTGTGAAACATGCAGAAGTCATCAAAGGAATCTTCGCATAAATAATCAAAACAAGAGCTTACCAAGTTACCTTAGCTCTGTTCCCCATTAGACACGCATGACAATATTTGCTTGCAAATGGTAGGGTGGCTTTGCCAAAGACACCGAGTGCGCCTATTAATTTTTGAAGAGAGCAGCAACTTCTCTTAGACTTAAACATTCCTATCCAAATAAAGCCTAACTCTAGGGCTAAGATTTGACAGTTGTGGGATCAATAGTGACTTAGCGAACTCGGTGTGATTAGCAATCCCACCCTACCGATGGATACACCCATATTTACATTATGTAAGCTAACAGATAAAACTTATTCGCCCTCAATAAATTTCACATCCTTGAACATGAATTCATTTGTGCTCAATTTAACAGGCTTGCCGCTAGCCGGTTTAATACCTCTGTGCGCGACAAGCATAGGCAGGACCTGTAGGTATGCCGGCTGATAAGATTTGTTCTTCATGCTAGAATTTATATTCCCAAAAATAACTGGTCCTTTGTAGCCTTTCCCACGTTTTTTGTCCTCGATCATTAATTGATCAATCACTACCTTTTGTGGAAGATAAGTGGTGTATCCAAAATCATGTTTCCCGTCATTTCTCCCGCTAATGATCGCAACTTCGTTCCCTCTCCTTTGTGGCACAAACCGACAATTACGGATCGTAATATCGCCATTCCAGGTGCTCCCATAATCGGCTCTCAAATAAATGAACCTAGCCGCTTTCACCGTCGTATTTTCGACCAGACAATCTCCAAATCCTGTGAGTAATATCCCCATGCGTCCCATAGTAGAATTACGGATCGTCACATTTGTAACCCCCTGATGAGCATCAAATCGGGATAGCTCACAGCCATCGAGCAGAATGTTTTTACAATAATTTGTCCCCATAATCCCCCAAAGACTTTTATCCATAATGTCGTTGGATTGGATACAGCGAATCAGAGAAATATTGACCGAGTTGCTGATGGAAATACCGTAAGTACCCATTGAAACCTTCCTGCCAGCAGTACCTATTTTAGAGTAAAATTTACGCCCACTAATAGCTATATCGCGCAAGACCACGTTAGCACATTTTGAAATACTCATGAAGCCTTGATAAGGAGGCCCATCTTTACCCTCACCTTCGACAAGGTGCTGCAGCCCTTCAACCAGAACATTAGATCTTGTGATGCTAATACCCCGATAAAAGTATTTCGAACTTTTTTGGGAATGAGCAATGGTAGTGAACTTACCACCTTTTATTTTCAGAACATCTTCGTCAACAGGATAGGCAATCGCCTTACTCACATGATCAAAATCCCAAATAATCGGTGTTTTAGGGTCAATCAGACCTCGCTTATCGACTAAAAAAGCATCGGTTTGAGATTTTCCTGAATTTTGATTTCCACCGCGCCTTATAAAGCGTCTTATCTTATCATTGGTGGCAATGACGAGGCTTGCTCTCGGAAGCCTCTCATGGAAACGAGAGTCCCCTTTATTCAGCTTACGAACATTTTGGATATTGATGGGTTTATGTGCAGATTGCACCTCAAAGACAAATGACCTCTCATTCTCAACCTTAGTATCATCGATGATGAAAGATGCTGAACCAAAATTCGTATCGGTTTTAATACTAATCGCCCCATCAGCACCTCCTATGTAATAAGTCGCCTTATCGTCAGCTCTTACAGAAAACCCTTTATCGTTAGCGTGCTCATGAGCCTTTTTTAACGCCGCAAAGTCGTCGGTTTTGCCATCACCCTTAGCACCAAAGTCACTATAGCGCACCTCGCCAGCATGTGCACAGAGGCCGCATATTGCTAGGCTCAAAAATAATGTAACTATCGTTTTAAAAGTGGATTGAATCATGACGTGGGTATAGTCTATGACCTCAATACGAAACAACTAGCTAATATTTATCATCTGATATTATCCAGCCGTTTCAGGGTCTTCATCATTGATGGGTGTGTTTTTATCTGATGTTTTTTAGTAGCTTCGGCTTCCATCCGCAGTCCGTTCCTGCTGCATCTTGCAGCTAGGATGCTTAAAGGTCATTGCGGCTGGAAGCCACATGAACGGACTGCTGCAAGATGCAGCAGCTACTGCCTCGTCGCTCGCTAAAACCGCCAGATAAAAACACACCCTCATTGATCGAAGGATGGATGTTATTTTCTATCTTGATTAAGCAATTGAAATTTCTGTAATACACACTGCCGCATTCTATGGAGTTTAATTCTGTGAATCTTACAAAATTTTCAGCGTTAACTTATTCTTTCTTCTGCTCGAATAACCACTCCATCACCTTTGTATCATTGAGCACTTTATTGGTTATCCCATGCCCTGCACCAGGAAATTCCGTATAAGTAATGTTAGCCTTTAATTTTTTTAAAGCTTCTACAATCTTGCGAGAATTTTTGACCGAGACCGCGGTATCATTGTCACCATGGAAGTTCCAGATCGGAATTTTCTTTATGGAACGTGCAATTGAAGGATCAGCTCCTCCCGAAATAGGTAGCCCAGCCGCATAAATTTTCGACCCCTTGCTAAGCGCTTCCCATGTGCCATATCCCCCCATTGAGAAACCACTAATATAGATTCTATTTTCATCTACAGGTAAGTTTTTAGCTAGCTTTTTCACCAGAGCGTTCACTTGTTTAGTGAGTTCTTCTTCAGTCCAATACTGATCTGTAGGACATTGAGGAGCGACCACTACGCAGGGTCTCTTCTCTTGGTTCTTAACAGTGGTGAACTTCTTGGGACGAGAATCAAGTTGCTTCTCATTATCACTACCACGCTCACCTGTACCGTGGAGAAATATAACCAGTGGCAACTTAGTCTCGGAGTATATTTTCGTAGGGCAATAGATTTGATACAGCAAATCCTTCTCATTACTTTTTACCCATTCTCCTTTGATTAACTTAGCATAGTCTCCGAATTTACTCAGATCCATAGTGGGTTTATTGTTCACTTTATCGACAACATAGAGCCGATCTTTCTCAGAGAGTTGGCTCAGTTTAATCGTGATTTTACGCCCTTTTTTCAAAAGACTCACAGAGCGATCGTCAGAGCTTAGATATTTTGCCTCTATCGTTCGACCATCACTTGAAGTCCATACTCTAGTTTCCGCAAAAATACTCCCACTACAGAAAACGAAGAACACACATAAACTGAAATACTTGAATAAAATAGTCATACACGAAGACTAAATCTTGTGCATTCTATGTCAATCACTACTGCGACGACATCGTTAAGCGTCACTCTGATCTCAGCCTGTATGCACTTTTATACAAATTATGAGTTTAAAAATCATAGATACTTTGCAAACCATCACGTGACACTTCGCACTTTGATTATGAATTATGATAAGATCATAAGATAAATATCATAAAGGAACAGACCCCCATTGAACTCGCTCATTGAACCGACTCAATATTTATACCGTGCCTTCAGCACGGTATATCGTGAGTCTATGTTCCTAGGGCTAAAGCCCTAGGCTTTGCAAATACAGTCCCTTCAGGACCATAAAAAACCCTGCCCTGCCCTGCCCTGCCCTGACCTGACCTGACCTGACCTGACCTGACCTGATCCCGATCCCGATCCTGACCCGATCCTGACCCGATCCTGACCCGATCCTGACCCGATCCCGATCCCGATCCTGACCTGACCTGACCGGACCTGACCTGACCTGACCGGACCGGACCGGACCGGACCTGACCTGACCTGACCTGATCCTGATCCTTATTCCTTCGTGTATGGCATATACACATAATTTAAGCTGCTGAAGGCAGTATATTTGCAAAGCCATGGGCTTTAGCCCATGGAAATATTTACAAATGTTATACTGTGCTGAAGGCACAGCATAAAGTCACTCATGAGATTAGATTAATCCCAAAGATATTTCTCATCATAAGGAATACTGTAGGCAGTCAAAATCTTTCTTAACTCGTCTTGAAAACTAACTATTTTATGATGCTCTTTTTGGTTTTTCACATAGGCTATGGCCTTGTCTAAATCCTTAGCACTCACACTGAACCATCCGTAACCACTTTGCCATTTAAACTCTGCAACTTTAGAAGACATCCATTTAGATGAGCTCCCTTTTAGCTGCATAATGAAATCTTTATCAGTAATAGATTTACTCGCTCTAAAGATAATATGCACATGGTCTGGCATTCCATTAATAGCAATTACCCTGCCATCAAAATTCTGAATGATACCACAAATGTATTTATAAAGTTCTGACTCAATCTCATCTTTAATCAGGTTTTTCCTATCCTTTGTAGAAAATACAAGATGCCCATAAACCTGATGTAACGATTGCCCCATAAAAAAAACGGTATGAATTATTAAGAGTGAGATCAATAAGAAATGTGACCCGCTATTTCTGCCGTGCCTTCAGCACGGTATATCGCAGGACTGTGTTCCTAGGGCTGAAGCCCTAGGCTATGCAGATGCAGTCCCTTCAGGACCCATAAGAAAACATCATTTTCACTCCTCATACCTCATACCTCATTCCTCATAACTTTGTTTACGTATGATGCATGTAGCTTAGGCTCCTGAAGGGAGCGCATCTGCAAAGCCATGGGCTTCAGCCCATGGAACCCACCACAAAAATCATACTGTGCTGAAGGCACAGCATAAATCTTGTGCACGCTTGAGGCTAATCCCCCTGCCTGACCTCTGGCTTCACATCGATCGGCAGTTTCTTTTTCGCTTTCTTCTTCGGCTTAGTGGTCTTCTCAATACTCTCAACACCATCTTCCTCTACCGCCATGACATTAATATCCACTTCCACTGGCACCGCTCTCAGACCAGAGATGATTTTCTCTAGCTGGTTGATGGTTTCTTGGTGGAGGGTTTGTGGTTGGTTATAGCTGGTGGAGGCGGTGGTGATGCTTTCGTTGATCGAGGTGAGCTGGGCTACTAGGCGGGTGACGGGGTCGGACTCACCGTTGCCGCCGATCATTTTGTTCTTGGTGAAGTCTTTCTTAATGCTGGCCCACCGTGCGGCTTCTTCTGGGGTCGCTAGGTCTTCCATTTCTTTGAACTTGAGCAAGTTAGATTCCGCGCCGCTGGTGAGAGTTTGAGACTCGTTCTCGTAGTGGTCTTGGATAATGTCTAGGACTTCTTGGTCGGTCATCAGTGGGATGATTTTCTCTGCGATGCGGTTCATGTTTCGGTAGGAACCTTGGAGCTTGAATGGTGGCTCGGTGCGGTAGGCGTCTTCCTGGGCGGCGCTCTCGATGTATTGGAGATTCACGCGCAGGATGGCATCGCGGACTCGGTAAAGGTGTTTGGTGACTTTGACCATTTCCTCGATCTCGGCTGGAGTGTAGTTGCCTTCGAAATCGATTCCTTCTCGGCTGCCAGTTTCAGCAATGCTCATGACGGCATAGACGTCTTGCTGACTCTTGCTGGCGAGCTTGCTGAGCACGTTATTAGAGGTGAGTGAGTTCTCGATGTAGGATGCCTTGAAGTCTTCCGCTGCGCCACCGATGATGTCGCCGAGGTTGTAGGTATCGGCTCGGTTGGCGAGCATGTCTGGGATCTGGAATTTCCCGCCGGTCTCGGTGTAGGGGTTACCAGCCATAACGACGGCTACTTTTTTACCACGGAGATCATAGGTTCTGGCGACTCCGTTATAAACACCTTCTATCTTCCGCTGGGCATCACAGAGGGAGATGAATTTCTGGAGGAACTCGGAGTGGGTGTGCTGGATGTCATCGAGATAAATGAGGACGTTATCGCCCATTTCTAGCGCGAGGTTGAGTTTCTTCACTTCTTCCGCAGCGGTGGCATTCGGAGCTTCAGCAGGGTCAAGTGAAACGACATGGTGACCGAGCGCTGGGCCATTTATTTTCATGAACGTGAGGCCAAGACGATTGGCAATGTATTCCATGATGGTGGTCTTACCGTAGCCTGGTGGGGAGATGAGGAGCAGCATGCCCATGCGGTCGGTGCGGGTGTCCTTGTCTGCGGTGCCTAGCTGAATGGCGAGGTTGTCGCCGATCATTGGGAGGTAGAGATTGTTGAGCAGCTTGTTGCGCACGAATGCGGACATGACTTTCGGTTTGAATTCTTCTAGTCGCATCGAGACGCGCTTGGTTTCCACAAGCTCTTGCTTACTGTCTTGGTAAGCTTGGAAGGTTGGGACATCGTGCTCTGCGAATTGGCGCATCTTGTCCATGAATTCATTGTAATGAAGATGATAGATACCGCTCTCTACTACGCGGTGCGAGCCGATGAGCCCTTCGACTTCGGTGCTGACGCGGACGTTGTGGATGGCGAGATGTTGGATGCCACCACGGACGAGGTGGGCAGCAGCTTCGGCTAAGTAGTGATTAGAATTTTCTAGCTGTGCGTCACTGCTGTGCTCTAGCCTATCTAACAGAACTTCGTATTTAGCGGTGTGTTTGTCTGTTAGTGAGTCGAGTATTTCAGCGAAATCTTTCTCTGTATGGGAAACTGTTAGATGGTGTTTGAATTTCTTTACCAGATCGGCGGCTTCCGGCGAGACGATGAATTCTTGGTTTTCCTTTGACTGGCAAAGTTGATTGAAAAGATATTCAGCAGCGCTTTTTGGATGTTGGGATATGGTGTTGGCTATCGGGTTGTTTGAGAGCCAGGTTTCTAGATGGGATTGGAGTTGAATGATGTAGCCGTGTGTGACATTGACCTCTGGTCGATTAGTCATATCATTTTGGCTTATCGACCGGAGGTCGATGCCACGTCCGTGAGCTGCTATCTTTATCGCTAAAGTCTCTCGCTCATTTGACTGCCAGCTCTGCCAGAATAGCATGGCTAGGGCGCGGTCACGCGGGTCGAAGCGGAGTAGCCCTATGTTCTGGTGGATAGGGAGGATGGCTTCTAGTAGCTTTGTTGCATCTACGTCATGGACGCCTTTGGTATAGGCTTCTGCGTATCTCGGCTGAGAGAAGGCTTGGACTTGCTGTAGGATATTGGTTTCTTGACTTATCGACCAGAGGTCGATGTCACTACAGAGCATCTGGTAAACGAGGTATTCGACTCGGTAGACTTCTCTATTTTCTGAGATGACTTCTTGATCCCAGACGTCTCTTGTCGATAGGAACGCTTCATCGGTGATGCGCTCGAAGTAATCCGTGCCGCTAAGGTGGAAACACATGTGCTCATCCTGCGGGACAACGGTGAGCTGGAGTTCCTGAGTGTTGACGTTGAACTTCTGCTTACCGAACTGGATGATGTTTTTGCCATCAACGTAGAGTTCATTACGATCTTTGAGCTGGCGCACTGCATCTTCGCGGGTCGTTTTTAGTCGGGTCTGGATGTCGTCGGCTTTGACACTGTCGCCTAGATCGGTGAGCTGGGTGATGATGTCGCGGACTTTTTCGATCATGAGGTCACCAGCGAAGTAGCCATTGATCTCGTTGATTTCTTTGAAGCCAGCGACACGGTTTTTGATGCCAGAAAGAATGCGCTCGGCAGACTTGATGAGAGTGTTGGCGCGCTTGCTCTTCTTTTCTAACAGCTGCTGCTTGCGGCTCTCGAAAGCATTGTAAATTTCCTCACGCTTGGTGGTGAGTTCTTCCACGTAGTCATCGAACTCAGAGAACTTACCTTCAAGTTCTTCGATTTGGATCATGACTTTCGTAAGATAACCTTCGGTCTTCTCTGGAGTGTCACAGAGGTCTAAATAACTGACCACTGCTTGACTAAGAAGCTTCATCTGTGAACCAAACTGGGCGACTCCTTCAGATTTAGAAAGGTCACGACGCTTGTTCTTCAGCTCTACTTTCACGCCAATAAGCATGGAGTAGATGGAGGAGATAGAGTCGATGATAGCGGTGGTCTGGGTGGAGTCTTCTATCTTGAGGTTAGAAACCACATCGATCAGCATTTCAAGCTCTAGACCAGATTCTGTTAGAGCATCACCGAGGTCATCGACTTCGGTTACTTTTGTGAGAGTGGTGAGAGTTTTCTTATGACCTCCTACTTTAGAGCGGTAGGGATCGAGCGCTTCTGGCTCTAGTAGGAATGCGACCGTCTTGTCTGAGACAGTTCCTGTGGCATCGATAACGCACTGCTCCAGTGTCTCGGTAGCTTCCACGTCCATGTAGCGCATTTCTCTGGTGGAAATAATTTCGCCTCGGATAGTGCGGAGCTCTGAGAGCTGCTTGACGAATCCTAGGATATCATCCGGCGGTGAGTGCTCGGCGCTGCGGAGGATTTCCCCTGATCGATCGGTGATTTCTGCTAGGCGCTCTCTCGCGGCGACGCGCAGGCGTTTGACTTTATCGAATTCTTCGATGGCGGAATTAGCAGCGTCATTGATGAGCTTGAGTGGCTCGTTGAGTTGCTTGGTTTCTGAGCGATTGATCCAGAAGTAACCATCAAGAATCCCTGAAGATTTCTTTACGAGGTCGAGGTAAAGTCCGCCATAGTTATCATCTTTTGATACGAGCGTGAGGATTTCCCGACACTCTGCCATGGCCGCGACGATGTCAGCGTTGCCGATTTTAAATAGGTAGGAAGTCTCATCCTTTTGCTGAGTCGCGACGGCATCTTGGCTGAGGATAGGAGTCTGCCAAATCTGTAATGTGTGGTATTTCTGCGGCTCTAGCTCTGCTTTGAAATAAATTAACTCACCGTTATCAAAGATGGAATAGCCATTACAAATAACAGGCGTGGTGACTTCTTGCTCGATGATGTTATAGCTAAGCAATGTGTAGTCACCAGTGACACGGTTGTAGAAAGCGAATAGCGTGTCTTCTCCGTTTGCAGAACTGACCTTGCGCTCGAAACGCATGTCTACTAGACCGTGATCAAACGTTTTTAGCTCACCGCTGAGAAGATAGTAACCATTAGCGAAGATGATCCCGTGGTCTTCTGGGAGTAGAACGCAGGAGTTGCCGATGGAGTCGATTCGCTCCACGCTGTTATTTTTCTCATTGAAGACGAAGTAACGATAAACTGTTTCGCGGTATGGCAGAATTTTAAGTAAAATAAGCGGACCGACGATAGCATAATAAATTTCTGCATCATCAAGCGTCTGGTCCATGTCCTCTACATCTTCAAAATAGATCCCTGCTCCATCTGCGGTATTGTCTTCTACCTTTATAGTGAGATCACCGCCGACAGTTTCTACGAACACACGGTCTTCAATAGAGATGTGTGGGTGCTCACCATTGCGATGCATGTCGCGGTTACAGCGTTTCCAGTCAAACTCATGCTGACGGGGAAAGACGTATTCGTGATCAAATCTGTTGCCTTCGTAAGCGAGCGTTCCATCGCCATTAATTAGCCATTTAAAGGTTTTGATGTCGGTGTATTCCTTACCAATACGCAGTGCCATGTAAAGATAGGGACCAATAACCATCATTTTTGCGAAGACAGTCTGCTTGTAGTATTTATAGAGGTATTGGAAGTCCTCGTTGAAGGCTGAATCATCTAAAACAGACTCGACAGGGATCAGAGTAAAAGTATGTTCCTCAGGGTCGTATTGGTAAACGGCAAATACGTCTTTAATGTCGGTCGTCGTCTTGAGACCGAACTGGATGTTGTAACCAAAAATGAAGCGGTTGTTCCCGATAGAAATGAGCCCACGCGGCGTGCAGTTATGCTCAGTGGTAATGCGCTCGGTAGAAACCAATGCAGCCTCGACCGCACCAAAGATCGCCTTACGCTCGGTGTTGAGAGTGTCTAGACGACCACGGAGGTCGACAGCTTGCTTCTGAAGACGAGCTTGAATGACCTCGTAAGCACCGCCTTCGAGTTGCTGGTTATTATTTTCTTCTGACATTATTTGTGCTTAGACGAAATTTGGTTGTTCGGGAGATTTGGTGGCTCTGCGAGCCGTTGATTGGTCATTGGTTTATTGGTCATTAGTCCAGCACGATGAACCCTTAGCATGTGCCGAGTCAGAAGACAAAGTCCTTAGCGAAGAATCCGACCAATGACTAATGACCAATCAACCAATGACGTGCCACAGGCACATAGACCGTGGCACACCCTTAGTTTGTGTCTACTTACAGAAAGTCCTTCGCCGGCTTGTCACCGAATCCGAAACGTTCTGCGGCTCCAAGAAGATTATTGATCTGCGCCTTGGCGTCGCCTTTTGCCATTGGTAACAGCTGGGTGAGGGCGGCGGTCACACTGAGGTTTTTGAGGTCCTCGGAGTTGGCGCCGAACTGGGTAATCCATTCCCTGAGCTTACCTTTGAAATAATCTGGGTTGCCATTAAAGAAGGTGTCTTTCACATCGGTGAGGACGTGTGAATTATCTACTAGACGATCCGCTGATTTTCCTTTGATGATACTGTTAGTGATGCGGTCGAAGAATTCTGTTTCTCCACCAACGATGTCGATTTTAGAATGCTTGAGCGCTTCTCCGATGACGATGGCTTGCTGTTCAGCAACCTGGCGCTGAACATCGATTTCTGCGAGCTCGATGATTTTCGCTTTATCGAGTTTGAGTTTGAATTCCTCGTGCTCCTGACCAGCTTCCTCGAAGAGCTTCATGGCGGCGGCTTTCTGCTCGATGCCTTTTGCCTCAGCAGCGAACTTGAGCGCCTGCACATCTGCTTCCGCTGCACCTTGTCTCTGGGTGGCTTCTGCATCTGCGAGTCTGACCTCCACCGCGCCGAGTCCTTCAGCAGCAGTTTCTTTCGCAATTGCTTCAGCGAGCATCTTCTTACCTGAAGCATCTTTCTCAGATGCCGTGAGGTTGGCTTCAGCCATAATGATTCTTTCCTCGGCAGCCTTCTCACTAGCTGCCTTGCTAGCTTCAGCGGCTTTGATGACCTTGTATGCATCTTCGTCTGCTTTTAGCTGGGCAGATTCCTTATGTGCTTCTGCCTCTTTTACTTGGCGGATGAGAATACCTGCAGCTTCGGCTTCGGCAGTTGTCACGGTGACTTGCTTATGACGATCTGCACCGGCGAAGGCCTCGGTGTCCTTGATTTTCTCTTGCTCGATGACCACTGTCTTTTCGAGTGCGACACGATCCTTGATGACTTCCTGGATGTTCTTTTTCTCAACTTCGATGGCCTTTTCTTTCTCAATTGTCTTGAGTTCAGTGACACGCTCACGCTCGATCGCCTCAAGCATTCTCTCACGCTCGACACGCTCAGTTTCTATGGCATCAGTTTTTTCTTTATTTCGCATTGCTACGATCACCTGACGCTGCTTGTTCTCTTCTGCAATTTCTATTTCCTCCTCAGCAGTGATGCGAGCGCGCTCGGCTTTTAGGTGCTCTTCCTCGCGGACTTTAGAAGTCTCTGCTCGTTCACGAAGCTGGACTATTTCTACCTCACGGGCCTGCTTTGCTTCTGTCTCTGCGAGCTGACGCTCAAGTTCAAGAATCGCTTCACGTGCTTCCACGTCTTGTTGCTTGATGACTTTTTGCTTATCTCTCTGAATGAAGTTAGAAAGCTTAGCTTGCTCGGCGGTTAGATTATGAATTTTCTTGATACCCTCTGCATCGAGAATGTTATCAGGGTCTAGCATCTCAAGTGGTGTCTGCTCGAGGTAGTCAATAGCGGCATCATCTAGAATGAAGCCGTTGAGATCGGTTCCGATGACTTTTAAGATCTCATCGCGGAATTGATCGCGCTGTTCGTAAAGCTGAATGAACTCAAATTGTTTACCAACAGTCTTCAGAGCCTCAGAGAACTTGGCATCAAAGAGTTGCCTGATCTCTGTCTCAGAAGACGCTCGCTCGCAACCAATCGCACCTGCAACGTGGAGAACATCTTCCTCCGCATTATTCACCCTCACGAAGAAGGCAACTTTGATATCTGCTCGCATGTTGTCCTGACAAATCAGGCCGTTTTTCCCTGTTCTATCAATCTCTACGCGCTTGAGCGAGATGTCGATGAGTTCAGCACGGTGCAGAACTGGGATGATTTTACCACCGTTGAAGTAGACCGCAGTCCCACCCCAACCAGTCCGAACGATAGCAGTTCCTTTTTCTACTTTTCGGTAAAAGAGGAGGGTGACAATCACTGCTAAGGCGACAAATGCCACTACCAGTCCGAGAGCCCAATAGATGATAGTTGCAGCATCTAGCGCAGCTAGATTCGAACTAAAACTAAGGATATTTAGTATTATATTATTCATATTGTTCATTGTTGGTTGTTAAATTTTCTTGTGCCTGCTCTTCAGTCTCACCTTCATTACTAATCTCATTGAGTTTTTCTTTATGATGGGTTGATAAAGATCTGACGATATAGCGTTGTGATGACTCTTCGTATTTGACCACGAGCACATCTTCACCTCTAACCATCGGCTCATCAGTTTCGCTCAACTTACAGTTGATGAGGGCGGGAGAACCTTTATCCCTGCGGATTTCTACCTGACCGTATTTATGGTCAATGACGCGGCTCTTTACTTTTCCCGTCTGACCTACAAGCGGCAGCGCTTTCTCAATGTCATCTTGCAGAGATACAAATAATGGAGCTAGTGGTTTTGTGGTGTACTTAGTGAGAATCACACTGATGATGAAATTTAGCCCAAAGAGAACCAACGCTAACCATGATAAATTCTCAGGGTTCAGCACGTGGTTCGTCAGCATGGCGATCGCCCACATGTAGACATTGATGAGAGTAAGGATCAGCATGAGCGGAACTTCAGATGCATTCACAAAACTCAGAATTGAACTGAATAATCCTCCGCTGACTCCATTCACATCCATATCAGCATCCATATCTACTTCAGTATCGAAATCAAAAACCCCGATAATGCTTACCAGCCAATAGGCACAACAGATGATCAACCCTATTGTTAAGGGCAGATTATAAGTCTGCGTTGCATGTTCCCATAATTCTTTCACGACAGGTGCATTTCAGCTGAAAAAGTCATAAACCGCCATTATAATTTACTAAAAAATTTATATTTCCCGTAAAACATAGGATTTTAACATATTACATAACCATTATGAGACTAGGATCATCTTACTTCCTCATCACTTTATGATGATGGTATTCACCACTCTACCTATTCTATTATTTTGTTGGGGGATTTCAACGTTACACCTGAGAGTGAGTAGCCTAGATACTTTTTTTGACAAAATTGACACCACCATACTAAAATTTCCGCTTGTAATTAATTGATTCTACGTGTCTTTTGTTAGCATGAATCATACTAGAAGAAACGCGATTAAGACGATGACTGGCACTGCCGCCGGTGTTTTGGCGATGCCTTTGACTCCGCTTATGGCTGCGGTGCAGCAGTCCTCTGTAAAGACGATTTCCATCATTCACACCACTGACCTGCACGGTCATATCCTGCCGAGCACTGACTATAATGGCAACACTAGCCTCGGTGGATTTGCTAAATGCGCCACGCAGATCAGAGCTTGGAGGAATATGAATCCCTCTAGCATCCTCGTGGATGTGGGCGATCTCTATCAAGGAACGCCAGTTAGCCAGCTATGCAATGGTAAGGTGATGATAGAGTTGATCAATAAACTTGGTTATGATTCCTGGACGCTGGGGAACCATGAATTTGACTGGGGTCTGGATGCGGTAGAAGAGGCGGCTAATCTTTCTAATATGCCTATCCTCACAGCGAACATCGAGTACATGGGACGCAAGCCTGGCGCCTGGGGAAATGCTGACCACCCATTAGCAAAACGTGTGGCACCATTCATGCTGAAAGAGGTGGATGGTTTTAAAATTGGCATCGTTGGGCTGGTGACGCCTGGTCTTCCCTACTGGCTCAGCCCAGATTTACTCAAGGGAGTGAAGCCGCTAGACCCAGTGGAGTGCTTGCAGAATAGTGTGGATCAGCTCAAGGCGATGAAGGCAGACGCCATCGTTGTCACTGGCCATATGGGTTTCAAATTTAAATACGACTATGCAAACCCGCTGGATAAGATTCTAGGAAAAGTGCAGGGGGTGGATTTCTATATTGGAGGGCATTCTCATCGGGATATGTCTTACTTTAAAGTAGGCGGTGTCATCTGCACTCAGGCTGCTTATCACGGTATCCAGTGCGGTAGAGTGGATCTCACATTTGATCGGGAATCCCGAAAGCTCATTAAGAAACGTATCGTTAGTAATCTGATGGATGATCGCTTCGCGCTGGATCCTATCGTTTTGCAACATGCCCAACCTTATTTAGACACAGCGACTGAATACACCGAAAAAGAAATCGGTAAGCTACTCGTAGATATAGAATACAAGGGCCCGAACAAGAACACGCTTCCGTTATTTGCCGCCGCCTTTAATCACCTCGCTACGAAACAAAAAATAAAGGTGGATGCCATCTTCCACGGAAGCTTCGGGGGGACCCTCAAAGCAGGTAAAGTAACTATGGGAGATCTATGGAGTCTCATCCCTTATGATAACATGCTAGCCAGATGTGAGCTCACTGTGGAAGAAATGCTCATCGTCATTAATGAAGCGGATAAATCTAGAAGGTCTGATCGCGAGCTGTTAGGGCTTAACGTGATTAAGAAAGGTAAGGAATTTGTTGCAATCAAAAAAGGCGAGAAATTACTGCTACCTAACCAACGGATTACCGTCCTCTTCAATAGTTATGACCTTCAATCTGGTGGAAAGAAGATGATGTCGCTCAGAAAAATAGGCCAGACTAAAGGGTCTAATAAAACGATGTTAGATACTTCCACTCGTGATGCTCTCGCTGAGTATTTCTTGGATAAAAAGGTTGTTACTGTTAAAACTCTCTA
>Ga0307981_1002492_pt1 | contig 14838 bp, 11 predicted proteins | sample OrgLakmetagen987_FD_201849 | JGI IMG/M metagenome (GOLD analysis project Ga0307981, IMG submission 201849) | Saline water microbial communities from Organic Lake, Antarctica - #987 | ecosystem: Environmental > Aquatic > Non-marine Saline and Alkaline > Saline | place: Antarctica: Organic Lake... | reverse complement strand
CGATATGCAGAGAAAAAGCACTTATATACTTCTCGCGGTGCTTTGCACGTCGATCATCGTGAATCTCTACCTAGCCGCTGAAAGAACTAGCGCATTTTCACTCTCAGGCACTTGGGGAGGAGAAAAGGGTATTCACCAGTGGCACCTGAATATCGAAGAAAAGAAAGGCCAAATCTACTACGGCACAATTGCATACTGGTCCGACCACCCTCCAGTTACCTTTGACTTTGAAGGGAAGAAAACAAGTGAAGGATCAATTCAGATATCTATCAGTGAACCGAATCATTCATGGGCATACAAATCCAATGCTGAAGTCCTAATACATCGTAACGAGCTAGGAGTGATCACGCACCTAGAAGATAGAACGAATGATCTTTTCTTTATGAAGCAGACAAGCTTAGATAGATTCATACGATGGCTAAGGTAAGGCATATCCAGTCGGAGGTCTCAACTCCGTTCGCTCGTCCCTCGCTCACTCCGTGAGACTCCTTCACGTTCGGTGAAAGAAAATGAAAACCAAACTACTAATCTTACTGCTACTTACACTGTGTAGCACAGCCTTTGCAGATAAAAACCAAAGTGTCGTCTATGTCACTGGACTTGTAAATCGCCCGGGGGTATTCGAATTCAGTGAAGAAATGAGCGCCTGGGATGCAATTGCATCTGCAAAAGGGATATCGAGACTAGGGAGGCCTGAATTCATCATAAAACGAAAGAAAACTGATACTTCGGTAGAAACCTATCACTATGATTTCACCGACCTCTCCAAAGAAAAACAAATTGAAAAAATGAAGAGCATAAAGCTACGACCAGAGGATAAAATCTGGCTCTATGACAGAGAGACAGCAGACTCAACAGGATCCGAACCAGTCGGATGACTCAATGAGTTTCGCTTCCGCTCACTCATCAGTCTCCTCTACGTTCGATTAGATAAATGAAATGGCCTAACTACACTATCGGAGCAATTGGGGTGACGTCATTAATTGCGTCCGTTGTGCTACATTTTTATCCTATTGAGGCGGCCTGAAACAAGTGGACATAGGATTCCGTTGTTTAGTTGTGTTGTAGGTTATGGTTCTGGTTCTGGTTGATGCAAGCCGATAGGCTTGGACTTTGTCCCCTCAGAGTGAGGGGGCGGTGATTGGTTGGTGGTTCCCGGTGGGTGCTGCGCCTGCGCTTCGCGGAGGCCGTCCCCGAAGGGGTGCCGCGTAGCGGCAAGGCCGGAGCGAAGCGCAGGCGCAGCAGCGGAAGTAGCTTGTTTGATTTTTTTTCATTTTTGCGATCAGCCGTTCATGCGCTTTCCGCCAGGTCTGCGGTTCGTGATGATTGTGCTTCGAACTCAACGGGGCTTTTGTAGCCCAGCGAGGAGTGTTTCCTGAATCGATTATAGAAGGCCTCGATGTATTCGAACGCCGCACTTCTGGCGTGATCAACATCGGCATAGATGACTTCTCCGACAGAGGCGATTTTGAAGCGCCCGAAAAACGACTCCATGGCCGCATTATCGTAGCAGTTGCCTTTGGCACTCATGCTTTGTCTTATATCGAAAGAGTCCAGCATGTCTTGGTAATCATAGCTCGCATAGGTGCTCCCCCGGTCACTGTGGTGAATCAAGCCTTCAGGCCACTTGCCTCCTCGTGTCAGCACTGCAGCTTGTAGAGCCTGGCAGCATAAGGTTGCATCGTTGTGTCCGGATACACTCCAACCGATGATCCTACGGCTGAACAAATCCATCACAGTGGCCAGATAGCTCCAGCCATCCTCGATGCGCAAGTAGGTCGTATCGGCCACCCAGATCTGGTCGCAGCGTTCGGGGTTACCCAACTCTCGCAATAGGTTCGGACTGTAGCCAAAGCTATGGCGACTGTCCGTCCCCAGGGGCTTGAAAACCTTCTTCTGCAGACCTTCTATGCTCATCTCGTTCATCAGCCGTAATGTCCGGTCACGCCCGCAATCCAGTTGTTCGTCCTGGAGGTGGTGGTAGATCGGCCGGTAGCCGTAACGACACTTCGACCTCTTATGTAGCTCACTGATTCGCTCTTTAAAATCTTTGTCCTCAAGCGAACGTTCACTCGGGCCGCGCCCATGCCACCCGTAGTAACCGCTCCGGCTGACTTCCAGGCACTCGCACATCTCAGCAACCGGGTAGGTTGAACAGTTGGATTCTATGAATTGGAAACGCATCACTCGTCGTTGCTGAAGTAGCCCACCGTTTTTTTTAGAATCTCATTCATCCGCTTCTGCTTGGCCAGCTCCTTGCGTAGCTTCGCAAGCTCTTCGGCCATCGCCGTTGGACTCTGAGCCCCTTCAGGGGCGCTTTGATCCTGCTCGACCAGATGCTTTTGCTTCCAGCTATAAAGAACCCCTTCGGGCACTCCCAGTTGTTTGGAGACTTCTTTCACCGAAGTCCCGTCGATTATTATCATTTTTGCCGCTTCTTTTTTAAACTCGGCAGTGTAGCGTCTTTTCTTCATGGTGTGATCCTCTCGTTAAGAGAATCCCGTGTCCACTTTTCTCAGGCCAGATCAAAGGAGAGACGATAGCCAGGGCTGAGCGCATTGGACAGAAGCAGAGGGACATCCAGTCGAGCTACTCAATTCCGTTCGTGCCTCACTTCATGAGCACTCTTCACGATATAAAAGAGAATTTTGACACCGCTTATTGGCGCTAATTTACGCTTATAAAATGAAAAAAAGAAAAAGCCCCGTAAGTGTTCATCAGCGAAAATTAGCGGTCTCCGGCTCTGCCGGATTTATTATGATGAATAGGAAAGAAAATTGAGCCTATGTGAAGAAGTCTTAGCCTCATCCCCAGAATAAAGGCTACATCCAGTCAGAGCTGGACAATCCCATTTACGCCGCCGGTAATTCAATAACCATTTTAAACGCCACACTTCACCGGCTGGGATACCAGTCTTCTACGATCTCAAAAGATAGCACTTGAAAATCCGCCAACGAAGAGCATAGTTTAAATAATGGGTTACACCGAAATAAAGCAAAATATCAGTGAGCTGTCCGAGCGAGAGAGGCGCGAACTTGTCGCCTATATCGTTCAATTGGAGGAACTAACAGAAGAAAGTTATATCGATAGAATTACGGATAGAATTGACGACACTGAGAATTTCGTCAAGTGGAACGACATAAAAGCAGAATTTCAAGAAACTTGATGGAGCCATTTGAATTACTTCTCCACAAAGAAACTCTCGATATATTACGCAGGACTCGGGGCGAGAACAGAAAGCAACTCAACAGTTTGTTCTCAGTTCTGCCATCAAATCCTTATCTTCAGTCGGATGCATCATATGAAGACAGGAAAGGTAGAATAGTTCAGCAACTCAGAGTCAGAAGCTATCTCATCGAGTATGTTGTTGATGACCCGATGAAGGAAATAAAAATCTTAGAGCTTAAGAAACTTGTCGATTAGAATGAAGCGAGATCAAGGCGGTGCTGGACAACGTCGCTAATGCGACGTGCCAGACCTCGACATTCCCAAAAAAATATGAAGACAGAAAAGCACGGTTTTACGCCAATATCCAAGGAAGCTTTCGTTGAGAGCTATTTGAAAAATAACCCCGGAGACAGCCGGGAGGAAATCGAATCGGCGATTGAGCGATCCTTGGACTTTTACAGGAATGGTAAGAAATGCACTTGTGGTAATCCAATCTGGGTCGTCGGCTCAGCCGTAACTGGTGCAGCTTGCTTCACATGTATTACAGGTGAAGGGAAGCCTGATGAAGATTACGAGATCGAGGAAGCGATCTGACACGTAATCGAGAATCAGTCGACGCAGACAACCCATGTAACCCGCCCGAAAATCCTAAAAATCAACTGGACGACTGAGCCCTTGGGCTGGGTGTCTGGTCTTTACGTAGAGAAAAATTGAATGAAATTTAAAACCGCAGATGGACGCCGATTGCTTCGCCATCTCCGCAGAGCCTCCGTCACGCGGATTTAAGAAAAGGAATTACAAATCCCATCTGCGTTTATCAGCGTCCATCTGCGGTTTTAAATTATCCAATCTGACATGATAGACGAAGGTCTGCCGCAGATGGTGAAACAAAGCACTCGACCAGTCGGCAGTCTTTGGCCAGATTCGGGCTATATCCAGTCGATGCAGTGAATGTGAGTAACGCCGCCAGTGTTAATCTAAATCAGTCGGCTCGTGTCATCTCTCTGAATAATACAAAAACGGCCCTACCTGAATCGGTGGGGCCGTTTGAAAAGATGCGGTAACTCAAAACCTATGTGGCTATGCCAGTTTCGTTGTGCCCATGAGGAATTTGTCGCATTCTCGGGCTACGGCTCGGCCTTCATTGATAGCCCAAACGATAAGTGATTGTCCGCGGCGCATATCACCAGCGGCGAAGACCTTATCGATGTTGGTGGAGAACTTGCCGTATTCCGCTTTTACGTTGGTGCGGCCGTCTTGCTCAAGATCAAGCTCTTCGATAATGGTATTTTCCGGTCCAAGGAAGCCCATGGCAAGTAGAACAAGCTCGGCCTCCATGACGCGCTCAGAGCCCTCAACTTTCTTAGGGATAAAGCGACCGTTCTCGCTGGCCCATTCGATATCGTGCACATGGACTGCTTTGACGTTACCGTTTTCGTCGCCTTCAAACTTGCTGGAACTGACCAGATACTGGCGAGGGTCAGCCCCTTGGATGGCTGTCGCTTCTTCCTGTCCGTAGTCGACCTTGTAGGTCTTCGGCCACTCGGGCCATGGATTGTCATCGGCGCGCTCTTCCGGCGGCTTGGGCATGATTTCCAGTTGAGCCACGCTCTTGCAGCCGTGCCGGAGGGAAGTGCCCATGCAGTCAGTGCCAGTATCGCCGCCGCCGATAATGACGACGTTCTTGCCCTTAGCCAGTTCAGTGAACTCTTTAGATTTTTCCTCACGGATATCCCAGAGTTCTTTCGTGTTGGGAGTGAGAAACTCCATGGCGAAGCGAATATTGCTAAACTCACGGCCCTCGATGGGCAAGTCGCGTGGCTTGGTCGCACCGCAGCACAGAATGACGGAGTCGAAATCTTCTAAAAGCTGCTTGGAAGAGATATCCTTACCGATTTCAGTGTTGGTTTGGAAGGTGATGCCTTCGTCGCGCATCAGATCAACCCGGCGGTTCACGATCTCCTTTTGGAGCTTCATGTTGGGGATGCCATACATGAGCAGGCCGCCAATGCGGTCGGCACGTTCGTAAACAGTCACGAGGTGTCCGGCTTGGTTGAGCTGATCTGCGGCAGAGAGGCCGGCAGGGCCTGAGCCAACCACGGCAACCTTCTTGCCCGTCCGTTCTTTCGGAGCAGTTGGTGTGACCCAGCCTTCAGCCCATGCTTTATCAATGATCGATTGCTCGATGTTTTTGATCGTCACAGGTGGCTCAATCACGCTGAGCACACAAGAACCTTCACATGGAGCAGGGCATACGCGGCCGGTAAACTCGGGGAAATTATTCGTCTTGGATAGACGCAGGTAAGCGTCGTGCCAGCGGCCACGATAGACAAGGTCGTTGAACTCTGGTATTAGGTTGTTGATCGGGCATCCGCTAGCCATGTTGCTCAGCGTGATACCAGTGTGGCAGTAAGGAGTGCCGCAGTCCATGCAGCGGGCCCCTTGTTCCTGCACTTTTTCAAAGTCGGGGTCCACGTGTGTTTCTTCCCAGTCCTTCAACCGCCCGACCGGATCGCGGTCTGCGATTGGTTTGCGTTCGATTTCGATAAATCCTGTTGGTTTGCCCATTGTCTGTAAGGTGTGAAAGTGTGAATATTGAAAGTGCTGCTTTTAGTGGCCGGCTTTAACGTTTTCCTCGAAGGCAGCGAGAATCGCATCGTCGCCCTGCAGGCCACGCTCTTCGGCGCGGGTTTGAGCTTGGAGGACGCGCTCGTAGTCTTGAGGCATAATTTTAAGAAATTTACCGGCGACGGCTGGCCAGTCAGCGAGGATAGCTTTACCGCGCTCGGAACCGGTGAGTTCGACGTGCTTCTCGATCTTGGCTTTAACGAGCGCCATCTCGTCGTCGCCGCATTCGATGAGTTGGTAAACGTTGACCATGTCTGGGTTGAGGCACTTCTCAACGAAATCACCTGCCTCGTCATAGACGTAAGCGACGCCACCGGACATGCCGGCTCCGAGGTTTCGACCTGTCGACCCGAGGTTGATTACTATACCGCCAGTCATGTATTCCAGTGCGTGGTCGCCTACGCCTTCGACGACGGCTTCGACGCCGGAATTACGAACGCAGAAGCGCTCTCCGGCCATGCCAGCGATGTAGGCTTCGCCCTGAGTCGCTCCGTAAAAGCACACGTTGCCTGTGATAATGTTCTCGTGAGCCACAAAAGGAGAGTCCTCGGATGGGCGGACGATTATTTTACCACCGGATAGGCCTTTGCCTAGGTAGTCATTTGTGTCACCTGTGACGGTGAAGGTCATCCCTTTCGGACAGAAGGCTCCGAGTGACTGGCCTGCAGAACCTGTCAGGTTTATCTTAACCGTGTCTTCCGGGAGGCCGTCAGGGCCATGCGTGCGGGAGATTTCCGCGCCCGTGATGGTGCCGACCACGCGGTTCGTGTTGATGACTGGCAGATTAATTTCGACCGCCTTGCCTCCTTGAATCGCAGGTTGAGCGAGTTCGAGAATCTGTGTCATGTCGAGCGACCTGTCGAGCAGGTGATCCTGCTTCATTTGGCAATATCTGCCAACTTCAGGGCCAACCGCGGGCTGATACAGAATTTTGCTGTAGTCGAGCCCCTTAGCCTTCCAGTGATCAATTGCGTGGCGCATTTCAAGCTTATCGACGCGTCCGACCATTTCGTTAATGGTTCGGAAGCCGAGCTCGGCCATGACTTCGCGCATTTCCTGAGCAACAAAGTTCATGAAGTGCACAACAGCGTCAGCGCCCCCCTTGAACTTCTTGCGCAGCTCCGGGTTTTGTGTCGCGACACCGACAGGGCAGGTGTTTTTGTGGCAAACGCGCATCATGAGGCAACCCAGTGTGACCAGCGGAGCGGTCGCGAAGCCGAATTCCTCGGCGCCGAGCAGGCAGGCAATGGCTACATCGCGGCCGGTCTTCAGCTGGCCATCAGTCTCGACAACGACGCGTGAGCGAAGATCGTTAAGAAGTAGCGTTTGGTTCGTCTCCGCGAGACCTAGTTCCCATGGCGCACCCGCGTGCTGGATGGAGGAGCGTGGCGAGGCGCCTGTGCCGCCGTCATAACCCGAGATGAGTATAACATCGGCCTTGGCTTTAGCCACACCGGCAGCGATGGTGCCGACACCGACTTCGGAGACGAGCTTCACATTGACGCGAGCGTGTATATTGGAGTTTTTCAGGTCGTGGATCAGTTCCGCGAGGTCCTCAATCGAATAAATATCATGGTGCGGAGGAGGGGAGATGAGCCCGACGCCAGGAGTGGTGCCGCGAGTCTTGGCAATTTGCGGAAGCACTTTGTGCCCCGGAAGTTCACCGCCTTCACCGGGTTTCGCGCCCTGAACGATCTTAATCTGGATCTCGTCGGAGTTGACTAGGTAGTAACTCGTCACCCCGAATCGACCAGAGGCAACTTGTTTGATCGCTGAACGGCGGGAGTCGCCGTTCTCGTCAGGCTTGAAGCGTTCGATATCTTCTCCGCCTTCGCCTGTGTTCGACTTGCCGCCGATACGGTTCATGGCAATTGCCAGGGACTCGTGTGCTTCCTTGGAAATCGAACCGTAAGACATCGCGCCTGTCTTGAAGCGCTTTACGATAGCTTCGACGGACTCGACCTCCTCGAGAGGAACGGACTTGGATTTATCGGGCTTGAAGTCCATCAGGCCACGGATGGTGAACATCTCTTTGGACTGATCGTTAATGGCATCCGAGTATTCCTTGAATACTGCGCGATCTCCGAGGCGAGTGGCTTTCTGTAGCTTGTGTATGGTGACCGGGTTGAAGAGGTGGCGTTCACCACCGGCGCGCCACTGGTAGATGCCGCCCGGATCCAGCTCCTGTGCGCGCTCGTCGTCGCGGGGTGCAAAGGCCTTGGTGTGGCGCGAGAGTGTTTCTTTCGCGATAGTGTTGAGGCCGATCCCTTCGATGCGGGTGGCAGTCTTGGTGAAATATTTATCTATGACCGACTCTTTAAGGCCGATCGCTTCGAAAATCTGTGCACCGCGATAAGAGGCAACGGTGGAGATGCCCATCTTGGACATGGTTTTAATGACGCCGCCGAGGTTGGCCTTGAGGAAATTTTGGCAGGCTTTGTCACCGTCCATCTCGATTTCCTGCTCAGCAACCATGTGGCGAACCGTTTCAAGGGCGAGATATGGATTGATCACATCTGCACCATAGCCGAGGAGTAGGGCGAAGTGCATGACTTCGCGAGGCTCTGCAGATTCCAGCACCAGCGATACCTTAGTGCGTGTGCCTTGACGGACCAGATGATGGTGGAGACCGGCGACAGCGAGAAGAGCAGGGATTGGGGCCTTCTTGGGCCCAATTTTGCGGTCGGATAGGATTAGAATATTGACTCCGTCGCGGATGGCCGCATCGGCGTTGTCGAAGAGTTGGTCAAGTGCAGCCTCTAGGCCTTTGCTGGCGATACGTGGCTCTGCGATACTGTTATGGCCTTCAGCAAGTCCCCCTACCTCTGATTCAAAAGTGATGGGCAAGTGCGTTGATTTAAAACCCTTCTCGTCGAGGTAGCGAAGTTGAGAAAGCTGCTTGCGGTCGATCAGTGGTGATTCGAACTTAATCATGCGGCAGCTGTCCGGGCCGGGGCGAGTAATGTCGCCTTCGGAGCCGATGAAAGTTACGCTTGCAGTCACCAATTCCTCTCGGATCGGGTCGATCGGAGGATTAGTGACCTGGGCAAAGAGCTGCTTGAAGTAATTGTAGAGCAACTGCGGTTGGTCGGAGAGCACGGCGAGCGGGGCATCGTTGCCCATCGAACCAAGCGGTTGCTTGCCGGCCTCGGCGCTGGGCCCTATGATGAAGCGCATGTCTTCGAAAGTGTATCCGAATGCCTTATGGCGCGTTTGAATCGTTTGAAAGTCATCGACCGGTGTTTGCTCTTCCGTCGGCGCGGGTAAATCTTCGGACTTGATCAGGTTCTGCTGGAGCCATTCGCCATAAGGCTGCTCATCGGCAATTTGCTTTTTGAGCTCTTCATCGCCGATAATACGGCCTTTGTTCATGTCGATGAGGAACATGCGGCCCGGCTCAAGGCGGCCTTTTTTAACCACGTTCTTCGGTTCGATACCTTCGAGCACGCCGACTTCCGAAGCCAATATGACTTTGTCGTCGGATGTCACATAATAGCGGGATGGGCGTAGGCCATTGCGGTCGAGTGTTGCTCCAACTTGCACACCATCGGAAATCGCCATCGATGCGGGGCCGTCCCACGGCTCCATCATGCAGGCGTGGAATTCGTAGAAGTCCCGCTTCCACTGCGGCATGCTCTTGTGGCGCTCCCATGGCTCGGGGATCATCATCATCATGGCGTGCGCCAAGCTGCGGCCGGAGAGAACAAGAAACTCGAGGCAGTTATCAAACTTCTGCGAATCGGATCCGTCTTCACGAATGATGGGCAGAAGCTTTTTTAGGTCAGCGCCAAAGACTTCACTGCCGATTTCCATCTGGCGAGCGTGCAGCCAGTTTTCGTTACCACGAACTGTATTGATCTCACCATTATGGCAAAGGTAGCGGAAGGGCTGGGCACGGGGCCAACTCGGGAAAGTGTTCGTCGAGAAGCGCGAGTGCGTCAGCGCCAGTGCGGAGTCCATCGCAGGGTCGCTCAAATCCGGGAAATATTGCTCCAGTTGCTGTGTAGTCAGCATGCCCTTGTAAGTCATTGTTTGGCTGGACAGTGAGCTGATGTAAAACATGGACTCGTCATCCTGGCCACTGTAGCGGATACGGTGCACAACGAGGCGGCGCACGAGATAAAGCTTACGCTCGAAAGCGAGGCCGCGCTCCACCTCACTACTTCGTTTGATGAAGAACTGGCGCATGAATGGCTCGCAGGCCGAAGAGGCCTTGCCCAGAATCTCGCTGCGCACGGGCACGTCGCGCCAGCCAAGTAGTTCCAGGCCTTCTTCGCTGACGATATTGGAGATGGTCTCTTCTTCGCTGCGTCGCTCTTTCAGGTCTCTGGAAAGGAATGCAAATCCAGCACCATAGTCACCTTCTTCGGGCACGTCAAAGCCGCACTCATCCGGGCAAACCTTCTTGAAGAAGTTATGGGGCAACTGGATGAAGAGTCCGGCGCCGTCGCCGGTGATCGGGTCGCAACCGCAACCGCCGCGGTGGTCAAGGTTGACGCAGATTTCGAGCGCGCCTTTAACGATCTCGTGGGACTTGCGTCCCTTCATATCAACGATGAGGCCGATACCGCAGTTTTCGTGTTCGTTCTGTGGGTCGTAAAGTCCTTGCGCCTTGGGCTGTGTAGTCTGTTTGTCCATGTAAATAAGCTATAGTGTTGTGCAGGTCAGGGCTCTATTTGAGGCATAGAGTAACTAATGACTCGCTGCATCCGATCTAGAGGAACAGCGGAAAGTAATAATCCGAGGGCACCTGTCTAGAGATAAATGCCCTTGAAGTGTCTGATCTTTGTAATTTGCCCGAGCTGGGAGCTTTTAGGTCACAATTTGAGCGTAAGGCGCGCCAAAAAGGCACTGAAGTGGGATTTTAGAAGAAGCGGATGGTTTTTGACCGCATGGCCTCATGTTCTTCATCCGTGCACGGCGCATTTGTAGGAGCATCCGGCGCATCTGCGCTAGCCTCGATCAGGCCGTTGCTGAGCATGTAGTTCTCCACTTCTTCGCCGCTAACATCGGCAAGCATATTACCATCAATTTCAACACAAGGGGACAGTGGCTGCCCTGATTTTTTGACCATTTCTGCGTATTGATCGGCATTGTTAATGATGTCACGATCTTCGTAATCGAGGCCGTATTTCTTCATGATAGCGCGCACGCCCATGCTCCAGCCACACGTCGGTTTTAAGTAAGCGGTAATTTTCATATTTTCTAAGTGGGTGCTTTCTAATGGCTTGTCAACTATGAGGATTTTCGGGCAACGACCCAATCGATTAGTTTACTTTCGTCATCTTCATAGGCCCAGGCGGCTCGCAGGAACTCCGCTGGATGAATATTGTTTTCTTTGAAAAATCTTCGATCTCCGCCGCAACCATACATGGTCTCCGCTGGTAACTCGCCGCGCAGCTTGGCAAATGCTTTGGGCATAATACGCGGCAACCACGGAATCCCGCGTATTTCGGCATCCTTGGGAGGTAAGGCATCCGCGGCTATTTTTTGCTCGGACAGTTTGCCTTCTTGCATCGTCAGAAAGTAGTCGCGCCGAGCTTCGCAAATCATGAGAAAGGTTTCGAAGTCTGGCTCGTCTCTGGAGATGAAGTCTTCAGCGTAATCGTAGACATCCATCTTGTTTAACCCGATTGAGGCCAGCTCAGACAGCGTTTTCTCGTCGAAATAGCTGTCCGGATCGCGGTTGCCGTCGCGATATTTAGCGGCTGCAGACTCCCAAATACCTTTAAGTATCGATTGATATGTGTAACTATCCATGGCATAATAATAACACATAGCGTCCAAAAAACAAATGCCCTGTGAAAGGAATTTCATTTTTTGTTTCCTAAGGGCCTTGCACTCGCTCTAATTGTCACCACATGCGCGTCGACTCACACATGCACACCACACTTTGCGGCCATGCTTTTGGCAGTCCGATCGAATATGTGATGACGGCGGCGGAGAAAGGGATCGATTTGATTACTTTTACCTGTCATATCCCGATGGAGTGGGAGGCTTTCGGGCAGGAAGGCATCCGCATGCGGCGCGATCAGCTCGATGAGTATGTGGCCCTGATTCATGATGCTGCGAAGCAAGCTAAAGAGATGGGTGTTGAGGTGCTCTGCGGTATAGAGGCTGAGGTGTTTCCAGACGAAGCGCAGTTGGAGCCGATGGACGAAGTGCTGGCAGCACACCCTTGGGATTTTGTTCTGGGCTCACTGCACGCTCAATGCCGGAGCTATTTGAGCTGGTTGTCGACCAACAAGGTGAAGAAGGATCCTATGCGGATCGATAGCTACTTCCGGCACTTGAAAGACGGTGCGCAGTCCGGAAGGTATGATAGCATGTCACACCCCGATGTGATTCGCACTTACGGTGTAGTTCGGGATTTTTTCCCTGAAGATCACGAGGAAGTTATCCGGGATTTTCTACAGGCTGTGGTGGACGAAGATATCTGCATGGAAGTTAATACGAGCGGGCTGACGAAGGGCGCTTTCGAAATACATCCTGACCCGCTGATTCTGGACTGGGCCGCCGAAATGGGCGTTAAACTCACTATCGGCTCCGACTCGCATAGACCAAGCTCCGTTGGACGCTTCTTTAATTGGGTGCAGCCCATGCTGCGCGAGAAGGGATTTAAGGATTTGCACTACTTTCGTGGGCGCAAGCGTCATCGCATCGACATGCCTGGAGCCCTGGAAAAGTCGGAATAGGCTTTTGGATAGAGCCAGCTTCGTAGCGGATCGGCGACAGCCGTTCCGTTCAAGTATAGCAATGGGTACCAGCATCGCAGTTCGACGTGACTATCGTCGCGTCGCTACGGCTTGAATCGCCGAGACGCTCTCGACAGGTGCGTTGCAGATCCCGCGTATCAATTGCTCTGAAAATGCGAGCGAGTGGGGCAGTGCACTCGCTAGATTCGCATGAGCGCATTGGCTGATCGGGGTCTCACGGTGGGCCGAGAGATTCATCTGGTTCAATGCAGTGACGACAGCAGGCACGCTCGGGTTGAAGGCGATGCTCTCTGCATTTCGCCCAACGAAGCGTTGGCCGCTTTCGGTTTCGATAACGAAGCCCTCGGGAGAATGGCTATAAGGTGAGTAGCTGCAGCGTGCGGCTTCGATAGCGTGTCGTGCGTTTTCGCTCAAGTTCGACTGGCTGCAGTCCAGGCACTGTGGCGAACTGTCGAGCAGGCTATGCCCTTTCTTGCGGGGCTCGGCAAAAGGCTCCGGCATGAGCTCACCGAGTTTTTGACTCGCACCCCGGACGGTAATCGTGAGCTCTGTCGCATCATGAAGTTCGAAGAGAAACTGCCGGCAGTGGCCGCAGGGTGATTCGGAAACAATGAGGGCTTCGATAGCCTCTTCGCCATGTGTCCATGCGTTAAGAACAGCCGATTGCTCAGCGTGTAAACTTGCATGAAGAGGCACACCCACAAACTCCATATTCGCACCGAGGTAGCACTTGCCGGATGTGCCGATCGCAAGCGCGCCGACTCTGAAGCCCGAGATCGGAGGGCGGGCGAACTCGCGCGCTAGTTCGAGTAAGCTCTCGATGTCGGATTGGCTGTTGCCGTTATTGAGTAAAAAAGAACCTAAAAATTCAGCATCAGCGACAGCCTTCTTGTATTCATCCCTGAGCCGGGAAGGGATGTTGTGGCTCATTCTTGGCATAGGTGATATAGGTGATAAAAAAGCTTTAAATCGCGGTCGCTTACTTGATGAAGCGAATGGTTAACGGGTATTTGTAATTTGCGCCCTCGTTCGCCTTCAGTGCCGCCAGTATGATAAAGACCAGACCCACAATAAAAAGCGCGAAGACTCCTACAACGGCGAGGCCAAATATAATGATGCCTAGAATGGGGATAATGATTGCCGGCATCGCTACGAGAATCAGGGCGGAAGCGTAGATGGTCATCGATATGTTGAAGTTCAGCGCTTCTTTGCCACACTCGTCGACAAACGGGCACTCATCCTTTTTAACAAGCCACATGATGAGTGGCCCAAGAATATGCCCAAACGGCACACCTAGTAGTCCAGACAATGCGAGCAAGTGGCAGAGCATACCCATTGTGTTTGTGTTGTCTGCGGCGGGAGGAGTCGCCGCGGCGGTTGATTGATGCGGTTTTAGGGCGGGTGGTGAAGGCTCATTTTCCATTTCTGTGCTAACCACAAACGATTTAGCGCTGAGCTTCAATCCAGAATAAGGCCTCAGGCGAAGAAGTGCGAACAAGGATCGAATCGGCTTTTGTTGTTTGGTAGCCGAAGCCCTTCGGTTTTGGTCGTGTAGCCGAAGCCCTTCGGCTTTGGTCGTGCGTGGTGCGGGCATCGATCGATCCAAACGCGAAGGCGTTCGGCTACGTTTCCGGTAGGCGAAGGCATTCGGTTACGTTTGCGGTAGCCGAAGCCCTTCGGCTTTGGTCGTGCGTGGTGCGGGCATCGATCGATCCAAACGCGAAGGCGTTCGGCTACGTTTCCGGTAGGCGAAGGCGTTCGGTTACGTTTGCGGTAGCCGAAGCCCTTCGGCTTTGGTCGTGTGTGCTGCGGGTATCGATCAATCCAAACGCGAAGGCGTTCGGCTACGTTTGCGGTAGGCGAAGGCGATCGGTTACGTTTGCGGTAGCCGAAGCCCTTCGGCTTTGGTCGTGTGTGCTGCGGGCATCGATCGATCCAAACGCGAAGGCGTTCGGCTACGTTTGCGGTAGGCGAAGGCGTTCGGTTACGTTTGCGGTAGCCGAAGCCCTTCGGCTTTGGTCGTGTGTGCTGCGGGTATCGATCGATCCAAACGCGAAGGCGTTCGGCTACGTTTGCGTTAGGCGAAGGCGTTCGGTTACGTTTCCGGTAGCCGAAGCCCTTCGGCTTTGGAGGCAAACCCACTTTATTTTGACAAGGCACTTGCCAGAGCGGAGGAGGGCACTTTGCTATGGGAATGTTAGATTTTTCAGCCCCAAATTTCCTTCACTACGATTCCGCCCGTCGCATAGCTGACGAGTTTGGCACACCTGTTTACGTTTACGATCAGGCATCGCTCGAAGCGGCGGCAAAGGCAGCACTGGCTTTT